>Ga0210005_1001941_pt1 | contig 12608 bp, 14 predicted proteins | sample CryGey02umfilter_3_FD_183961 | JGI IMG/M metagenome (GOLD analysis project Ga0210005, IMG submission 183961) | Groundwater microbial communities from aquifer in Utah, USA - Crystal Geyser 4/9/14 0.2 um filter (SPAdes) (version 3) | ecosystem: Environmental > Aquatic > Deep subsurface >... | reverse complement strand
ATTTTGTTTCTAAAAGATTAAAGGAAAAAGATTTTATTTCTATTGGGACGCTAAGTGGATCATGGATGCATATGAAAATCTTTATGGAGATTATTTCAAGGTGAATTATAAGGGACTTGTATGTACAGATGCTGCAACTTTAATACTAAAGACTACCGGAATTGATTTAGAAAATGAGCTGGATAGGAAGAGCATAGGAGGAAATAGTTATCGTCAAAAAAATGTTTCCACAATTAAAAGTTATGTTAGGAGTTTAGATCCAGAGAAGGTTCACTTGTTCAAAGGGGGGGATCTTGAAAAGGTCTTAAAATTCGGATCTTATTATGACTTAACTCCAGAAAATTTTGGAATGGAAAAGTTTTCTCCAGGACAGATTCTTCTTATGACGAGATTTTTTAACTCAGGTCCAAAAAAAGGAAAGATCCAAAGGGAGGACATTCATTTTGGAGTTGTGTATGATACAAAAGACGGGAAAATTACAGAATCTTCAATGGTAACTTCTCATACTTCAGAACCTCCATACAACACGGAAATCCAACTTTCAACTATCGACTTCGAAGATTGGTACAAAAAAAGGAGTAACTACACTGGATCAGACGAAACTACAGAATCTTTAACATATAGAATTTATGGAGTTATGGATTGGATTGAGGCCATAAACCAAGTAAAGAGTGAAAACAATAAATTAAAGAAATAATTTATCAAACTTCTTTATCACAAGGTTTAAAAATAAAAATTGGTATCAAGAATCATTCATAGGCTCACATGGTCTAACGGTTATGACACTAGCCTGTCGCGCTGGAAACCCGGGTTCGACTCCCGGTGTGGGCGTATTTTGTGTAACTTCTTAATTAAGACAAATAAGAAAAATTTATAAACTTACATGCCCCAAAAAAATTATGGGATTAATCAAGAAGATTTCAACAGTTACATTATCTTTTATACTTGGCGCAGGAATTATGCGGGGGGTTGATGTAATTAATTATAATTCTAATTTAGACAAAAAGATAAATCATCTTGAAGAGATGCAAAGATATTATGGTACCAAGGCCGTATCCTATAACTTGAATTTCAGGGATTTATTTCACAATGATATTTTACCTCTGGATGACCCATCCATGAGAGAAATTGGAAAGAAAGCAGAAGATTTTCAAAAAAAAGCTGACTCATACCAGCCGAAAATTGATTCTTTGGAAAATGAGAAGATTTCCTATTTAGATTTTTAATATTAAAGATCCTAAACGCCCCTTATACTATCGGAGTGGGCGTAGGATCAAATTTGGTCCACCCTCGAAAGAATTGAAATAAATATTGACCTTTTTATTGCATTAATGATTGGAATTCTTTCAGGATTTACTGTCTACCTTTTAACCAGCTTTTCTGAACCTTTATTAGAATATTTAAAAATTAAAAAAGGGACTCAAAAACATCTTTGGATTAATATTTTTCTTGTTTTAATCTTTTTATTATCTCTTTTTTTAGTCTTTTCTCTTTTTTTATAATTCTAATTCAACTTCAAACAGTTCAAGACTTTTTTTGAGTTCATTGATTAAACCTTCTTTATCCAATTCAAATTTTTTAAATTCTTTTTCAAGGCGAATTTTTTCTTGATTAAGCTCATTAATATTCTGGACTATTTTTTCACTAGAATAAATCAAATCTTTTATTTTATCTTCCTCAAGGTTATTTTCAATTTCCATGAATTTTTCTCTTTTAATTTTTATTTGATTCAACTTATTAGAAATTTCTTCGCTGTTGAGTTTGGCATTTTCAAGGAGATTAATTATACCTTTTCCAAAATCTTTTTTAAAAGCAGATTGAAAATCATCTCTATGTGCATTCACTTTTTGCATTTCATTTCCAAAAATATGATAAAATCTTCCAAGTGCCTTAAAGTCAATGAGCTTTTGTAAACTCAAAATTTCTTTTTCCATTTCGATTTTTAAAAGATTGATTTTCTCCTGATTTTTTTGTCTTTCAGCATATTCCTCACTTTTTTTTATTGAATCTATTTCAGAAATAAGCGTTCCGTTTTCTTTTTCACTTTCGATGATCTTTTTTTCAAATAAAGAAATCTCCTTCTCTTTTTTTTGAATATCCTGTTCTATTTTTTCAATCTGATCCATTTTCAATTGAATCAAAGAGATCCCCCTAAACTGCTCAAGAAGATCTTTTTTTTCATCAAAAGTTTTTATTAAAATTTTAAAAAATTCGTTTATGCTCTTTCTTAATTCAACCATCTCTTTTCCTATAAGAATTGTAGCTCTTTCGTAACCCATTCTAGATCTTTTATTAAAATCCAAGAAAATTCTCTCTGTTTCGTGTATGGTCTTTTCTAAATTTTCATTTTTCATATCATTTAAACTATTCACAAGAACTTCAACAGAGCCCAAATATTTCTTTCTACCATCTTCAACAGCTGATTTTATTTTTTCTCCTTCCTTTCTCAAATTAACATCAAAATTTCTAGCGGGAACAATCTTTTCTTTAATCTCCTTTGAAAAAGATCCTATATACCCATAAATTTCGGTAAGTACTTCTTTTTCTTTTAGTTTAAGAGATTTAGTTTTTGTCTCAGCCCAAAATTTTAGGCTAGAAGAAGAAATTCTCTCTTCCTCAAGCTTTTTTGCAACCTCAATTGGTGCCTTCCGTTTAAAAAAATTAAAAATTCTCATAATTCTTTTATTATTCCTTGTTTTATATTTTTTTTGATTAATCACAAATTAATTAAACGCCAAAACCATTTAATTTACGTTTAACTTCGGTTGAACATCGGAGGTAAAATCTTCGGATCTTACCTCCACCTTTTTTTATGAAAATAAGAAATTTATTCACATAGAAACCTTTTTAAATGGACCAAAAGTAAGTTTATTGACTCACAGGGTAGAATCAGGACTAAAAATAATATTAATGGATTTAGAACAAGAAATGAAATCTTTAGGAAGGAAAAGGTTTAGTCAGAGCAAAAAAAATTCTTCTGAAAATTCTCTTTTAAAACAGATTTTTGAATCAGAAACCTTAAAATTGAAAGAGATGTTTATTGGAAATGATTATGATGAAGGGAAAGCTTTTGCAACATCACATTTAACCAAATTAATTGAAATTGCTTCAAAGTCCGGAGTAAAATTTAACTCTCAGAAAGAAAGATTTGATTTTTATTTCAAACTAAGAGAAGACGTAGAAAAAATAGTTTCAAGAAAAGAATACAACATTATGGATGGAACACTAAGCCATGGATATCATGACGGAGTTGATTTTTACTTTGAAAGACTTGGAAAAAGTTTATTGTAATTACTTTTTCATTTCAATTTTTTTCTTTCCGCCCATATAAGGTTGAAGAACTTTTGGGATTGCAATTGATCCATCTTTTTCCTGAAAATTTTCCATCAATGCAATTAACGCTCTTGGTGAAGCAATAACTGTACTATTTAAGGTATGTACAAAATAAGTTTTCCCACTTTTTTCTGCCCTAATATTAAGTCTTCTTGCCTGAGCATCTGTTAAATTTGAACAACTACCAACTTCAAAATATTTTTTTTGTCTTGGACTCCATGCTTCAACATCAGCAGATTTTGCCTTCAAATCAGCAAGATCTCCGCTACAACATTCTAAAATTCTAACTGGAATTCCAATTTGCCTAAATACTTCTACACTCAATTCTAGCATTTTTTCATACCACTCATAAGATTCTTCGGGATCACAGAGAACAATCATTTCTTGCTTTTCAAATTGATGAACTCTGTAAAAACCTTTTTCTTCAATTCCATGTGCTCCAACTTCTTTTCTAAAACAAGGAGAAACTCCAGTGATTTTATAAGGTAAATTTTTTCCGTTTAAATTTTTGTTTATGAACATTCCAATCAAAGAGTGTTCTGAAGTTCCAATCAAGTATAAATCCTCTCCCTCCATTTTATACATCATATTTCCTTTTTCTTGGAAGCTCATTACTCCGTCAACAACTTCACTTCTTATCATAAAGGGAGGGATAATAAATTCAAATCCTTTCTCAATCATATAATCTTTTGCAAATGAAATTAGTGCAGAGTGAAGCCTTGATAAATCTCCTCTCAAATAATAAAATCCATTCCCAGAGGTTTTTCTTGCAGTATCAAAATCAACTCCTCCAAATTTTTCAGCAAGTTCCGCATGATTAAAAATTTCATAATTTGGAATTTTCGGTTCTCCAAATTTCTTTATCTCAACATTTTCATTTTCATCTTTTCCAATTGGAACAGAATCATGAATTATATTGGGTAATTTATACAAAATTAATTTTATTTCTTCTTCTAATTTTTTCCTTTTCCCTTCAGTTTTCTCAATCATTTCGGGAATTTTTTTTGCTTCTTTTTTCAATTTTTCAGCTTCTTTTTTCTTTCCTGCTTTCATTTCATCTGCAATTTGTTTAGAAATTTTATTTCTTTCAGACCTAAGTTTATCTTCATCATACTTTAATTTTCTCCATTTTCCATCAATCTTCAAAATTTCATCAATAAGAGGAATTTTTTCTATTTGAAATTTCTTCTTGAGATTTTCTTTAACCTTTTTCGGATTTTCTCTTAAAAAATTCATGTCAATCATTTCAACAAAAGAAGAAGCTTCTATTTAAATTTTAGCACTCAATAAATTTAAAAGCAATTCTACCATAACCTTTTAATGGAATGGGTAGCAACAGGATTTGCAAATCTGCTTGAAGAGTTTTATTTGGGAATTACTCAAATTCTTCCTTCATGGGCCCAAACCTTTCTTAATCTTTTTTTATGGTCACTTTTATTAGTAATTTATGCAATTTTTATTTGGAAATTTTATAGATGGATTGCAAGAAAAGATATTCTTAAACTTAATCTATCAAAGTTTAACTCTCTAGATCACGCAGTTTTTGCAAAAGTATTTGGAATGTTAATTTACTTCATAGAATATTTAGTAATTTTACCAATAGTGGTATTCCTTTGGTTTGGAGGATTTACCTTATTTTTGATGTTCTTAACAAATGGATTAGCAATAGAAAGTATTTTAGTTATTTCGGTAACAATCGTCGCAGCAATAAGAATGACTGCTTATTACAAAGAAGATCTTGCAAGAGAACTGGCAAAATTAATCCCTTTAACTCTTCTTACAGTTACAATTTCACAAGGTCTCTTTAATTTTAATAAGATAATTGAACAAATTCAATTAATCCCAACTTTCTTTTCAGACATCTGGTCTTATCTAATTTTTATAATCTTAATTGAATTTATTTTAAGAATTCTCGATATAATTTTTGTTGCTTTTGACCTTTACAACGAAGAAGAAGTAAAAACAGAAGATACTATTAAATAAGAAAAGTAAACTAATTCTTTTCAACTTCAGGATGATTAGCTCCTTTAGAAAGAATTTCTCTCAACATTCTTAAGTGTTTATTTCGCTCATCTTTGTAATCTTTATCTCCACTTTTAGAATGATTTATCATTTTTGCAACATATTCTCCTCCTAAAAAATGAGGAGTTAAAACATAATTAGCTCCATCTTCATACAATTTTAATGCATCTTCAATGGTATGGGCTCTCAAAATAACTACAACTTTTCTATTTACTGCTCTTACAGTTTCAATTAAAAGTTTATTTGTTTCTACATCTGGGACTGTAGAAATTATTAAATTTAGTTCTTCAAGATTTAATTCTTCTAAGAAGTTCAGATCATAAACGTCACCGTATAAAGCCGGAATATCAAATTTTTTAAGATTACTAATGATATCGGGATTGAAATCAACCACCAAATATTTTCTCTTCAAACTTTTTAATGCATTTAAGATACTAAATCCGATTCTGTTATACCCAAATAAAATAGTATCATATTCTTTTTTTACTTTCCTTTCGCTTTTTATTCGTTTATTTTCAAATATCGAAAGAAAATTTGAAAATCTATTATAAAGTTCCCAAGAATAAGTTATTGAATAACTTGAAAGGAAAATGGTGATTATCAATGTTAAAACAATTGTATTAAAAATTGTTGAATTAATTTGTCCAACTGAAAGTCCTAAGGCTGCAACTATTAAAGAAAATTCAGAGATTTGCGCCAATGTAGAACCTACCAAAAAGTTTGTTCTTTTAGTATATTTGAGCCATCTTCCCAGAAACATTAAAACTAAAGGTTTAAAGATTAATGCAATTCCAGAAAGAACTATTGCAGGAATTATAACTTCTTGAACTTGTGAAATTTGCATTTTAAGCCCCAGTATTATGAAAAAGATTATTAGAAAAAAATCTCTAAGAGGTCTAATTTTAGAAGAAATCTCCATCGCATAAGGACTTATTGAAAGAATAATTCCCGCTAAAAGAGAACCAATCTCCATTGAAAATCCCACATATAAAAAAAGAGCAGCTAACACAAAGCACCAACAAATTGAAAATAAAAAGAGAAGCTCCTGAGACTTTGCAATTCTTTTAGTAATCTTAGGAAGGATAAAATATCCTATAAGGAAAAGAAGAACTATCAAAATTCCCCCTGCAGCAAAACTTTGTAAAGTATTCGAATTATTTATCCCAGACATCGAAGAGATAAAAATTAAGACTGCAACTGCAACTAAATCTTGCACAATCAAAATTCCAATTGATATTTTAGAAGGAAGTGAATCGAGCTGCCTTTCATCAGACAAAATTTTCATTACAATAATTGTACTTGAGAATGAAACGGCAATCCCATAATAAATAGAAGGGATAATTCCTGCATTAAAGAGATAATTAGAAACTAAAAAAGTAGCAGTAAATGTCAAAATAATCTGACCTAATCCGATTATTAGAGATTTCCCCCCAATCTCTTTTATAACCTTTGGATTTAGATGAAGCCCTACAATAAAAAGAAGGAATGATATCCCTAACTCACTAAATACATTAATTGTCTCCGTAGAAGCTCCAGCTCCAAACAAGAAAGGACTGATAATCATTCCAGCAATGATATACCCAATAATTAAAGGCTGCTTAAGTGTCCTCACAAGATAAGAAACTACAAAAGCCGCAAGCAAAATCACCGCAAGTTGAATAAAAGTACTGTCCATTTTTCCTCTTTCAGTTATTAAATAAAATTACTATAAAAAGGTTTTTAAAGCATTTCACAATAAAAAGACTATGGCTAAAGTCAGAATAAAATTAAACTCGACAGATATCGGAATGCTTAATGAAATTTGCGATTCTATAAAAGAATTATCAAAGAGCTCGGGAATTACAATTTCTGGACCTGTTCCACTTCCAACTAAAAAATTAAAAGTTACAACAAGAAAATCTCCTTGTGGAGATGGAACTGCAACTTTTGATCGATTTGAAATGAGAATACATAAAAGATTAATTGATCTTCCAGCAAATGAAAAAGTTCTCCACCATATAATGAGAATGAAAGTTCCAAAGTCAGTCAATATAAAAATTGAAATGAAAGACTAAAACTTCTGGTTTATGCCATTTTTTTCTTCCCAATCCCATATATAACTTGAATTTATTCCCAAATTTTGATCTTCCCTTTGGTTGTAAAGATGAAGCGTTGGGAAAATTTTAATTTCTCTAGTCTTGAAATTTTTTTCCTCTAAATGTCCTAGGAGAGTCACGGGCATTTTAGAATTTTCCATTAATTTCAAAAGAGTTTTATCTCTTCTTAGATTTAAAACCCATGTATCCACATAACCTCGTTCAAGAGTTATCTCTTTTAAATTTTTTAAAAAATTATTATAATAATTAAAAGCATTTCTGTTAAGGAATATTTTTTCTAATGAAAATTTAAAGAGTTTCTCCTCTTCAGTCCATTCTTGATTTACTCTATGGAGATAATCGTCAAATTGAAGATTTTCAAAAAGGTTCAAATTTATCAGCTCTTCAAAAAAAAGCTGTCCATTTAAATGAGGAAGAGTTCTTTTTACATCCCAGATAACAGATCGAACAATACTATCCACTAAAAACATTATGAAAAAATTTCCTCCGTTTTGAAAATTTTCTTCATCAAACCAGAATTATCTTCAACCCAAAATCCAAATTTTTTCAAATAATTTTTTCTCTCTAATCTTCCTTCTGCCATTTCCTCTTTTTCAGAGAGATAAACTAATTTGTATTTCTTGCTTCCAACTTGTTTACCGAGTTCTTTTGGCAAATGAATAATAAATTTTCCCTTGTATTGACGACCAGAATAATAATCACCTCCACTAGATTTTGTATTTAAAATAAGTTTACCAATTTTTGTGTTGATTGGAAAAATAAACCAATCATATTTATCAGTCGTGAGCTTGTACTTATAATGTTCAGTACCAAAAAAAGACCATCCAAAAGTTTCTTCTAGCTCAATATTCATGTCCAAAATTTTCATAAATCCTTTTAAATTAATTCCAATATCAGAGTCTTCTAATGGATTCATAAGAAAAACAGAAATTTTTAGTTTAAAAGAATTATTGCTCAAAACGACTATTAATCTTGTTTTTTCAAATACAATAATTTTTATAAAACAAAATATCATTAGATTCTTCATGGGAATTCTTCTAGGAAACTTTAATTTCAATAAAAATTTGGAAAGAATAATTTTGGAAATGAAAGTTGGTGAAGAAGGTTGGATAGAACCTCAATCTTTAGAAATAGGTTACGATTTTGAAGGATATCTAGATTTAGAAGGTCCAGTCGTAACTAAAATGGATACTCTGGATAATTATACCGTATATATCAAAAGGATAGGTCCAGAAAAAGATAATTTTTTAGTGGACATTTCAAATGCCAAGGAGTATAGCTGGAAAAGATTGTCTAAGGAAATGATTGAAGATCTTTTTGAAGATGGATATGGAGAGATGATTGTAAAATTGAATTATCAAAAAGAAATTTCTTCTGTAGAAGAATTTTTATTAAATAAAGAAATAGATAAAGCACTTTTAAATGAAGAATATGAAAAATTGGAAAAATTGGAAAAGGAAAGATTAAGAAAATTTAAGAAAAAACAATAAGTTTATGGGAAAAATTACAGGCTTGAAATTTGGTATAAATCTCGAAAAATTAATCGGAGATTTAGAGATTGATGAAGAAGGATGGGCAGATTCAAATTCAATAAAAATAGATTATTCGGGAAAAGTCTTTTTGTATTTAGAGAACCATCTTTTTCATAAGATGGATGAAAAAGAAGGAATCATTTTATATGTAAAAAGAATTGGTCCAGCGGAAGGAGATTATTTTATTGATGCCTCAAAAATTATGGGAATACTTCACAGAGTTTCTTCTGAAGATATTGAAAATAATCGAGAAGAGGGATCAATAATTGTCAAATTAGCACATATATCCTCCATTGCAAAACAGATAAGAGAAGCAGAAAAATCTGAGAATTATGAACTTGCAGCAAAATTGAGAGACCAACAAAAAAGAAAAAAATTCTAAAAACACTTATAAATCTGTTCTTCGTTGTTTAGTCAAGTGGTGAAAATGAAAAATAGAGAGACTGATTTTGTTCTTCCTTTCAATGAAGTAAAAATTGAAGATATTCCTCTTGTTGGAGGAAAAAATGCTTCACTTGGAGAGATGTATCAAGAACTAAAACAAAAAGGAGTTGAGATTCCAAATGGTTTTGCAGTAACTGCTTTTGCTTACAAACATTTTATGAGTGTGACTGGATTAAAAGAAAAGATAAAAGATCTTCTATTAACTCTTAATACAAAAGATACTCGAAATTTGATGGCTCATGGAAAGAAGGTTAGAGAAGAAATACTAAAAGCCAAAATTCCAGAAGAGATTGAAAAAGAAATAATTTATCATTACAAAAAATTATCACATGAGTACAAAGAAAAGTATACTGATGTGGCAATTCGTTCTTCAGCGACAGCAGAAGACTTACCAGATGCTTCATTTGCAGGACAACAAGATACTTTTTTAAATATTCGTGGTGAAGAAAAAATTCTTGAAGCCTGTAAAAAATCATTTGCCTCACTTTTTACAGATCGAGCAATTTCATATCGTGAAGATAAAGGGTTTAATCACTTTGATATTTCATTGTCAATTGGAATTCAAAAAATGGTTCGAAGTGATCTCGCTTCTTCAGGAGTAATGTTTTCTATAGATACTGAATCTGGTTTTAAAGACGTAGTTTATATCACTTCAATTTATGGATTAGGAGAAAATATTGTTCAAGGTGCAGTAAACCCAGACGAATTTTATGTTCACAAACCAACATTAAAGAAAGGATTCAATTCAATTATCTCAAAAAAGGTTGGAGATAAAAAATTGAAGATGATTTATTCTGAAGAAAGCAATAAACCTGTAAAAAATATTTTTGTAAATGAAAAAGAATGTAATCGATATTCAATAACAGATAATGAAATTTTAAAATTAGCAAAATGGGCAGTAACAATTGAAGAACATTACAAAAAACCAATGGATATGGAATGGGCAAAAGACGGAAAGTTGGGAAAACTTTTTATCGTTCAGGCAAGACCAGAAACAGTTCAAAGTCAAAAGGACTTAAACAAACTTGAGGAATATCTTCTAAAAGAGAAAGGAAAGATTTTAGTCGAAGGAAAAAGTGTTGGTTCTAAAATTGGTTCTGGAAAAGTAAGGATCATCAAAGATGCCTCCGGAATTAACTATTTCAAAAAAGGAGAAGTTTTGGTTACAGAGATGACCGATCCTGACTGGGAACCAATTATGAAAATAGCCTCTGCAATTATAACAGAAAAAGGCGGAAGAACCTCTCACGCAGCAATAATCTCAAGAGAATTCGGAATCCCTGCAATTGTAGGAACAAACGATGCAACTCATAAATTAAAAAATGGGGAATTTGTAACTGTAAGCTGCGCCGAAGGAGAAAAAGGATTTGTTTATTCTGGAAAGTTAAAATATAAAATTATAACTCACAATTTAAAAAAAATTCCAAAAACTAAAACAAAGATTATGCTTATTGCAGGAACTCCAGAACAGGCATTTGAACAAAGCTTCATTCCAAATGATGGTGTGGGATTAGCAAGAGAGGAATTTATAATTAGTTCATACATAAAAATTCATCCAAATGCTTTAATAAATTTTGAAAATTTAAAAGATAAAAAGCTGAAAGATCAAATAGAAGGTTTAACTTTAAATTATAAAAATAAAAAACAGTTTTACGTTGATAAACTTGCAGAAGGAATAGGAACACTTGCGGCAGCATTTTACCCCAAGGATGTAATTGTTAGAACTTCAGATTTCAAAACAAATGAATATCGAAACTTAATTGGAGGAGAACTTTATGAACCAAATGAAGAAAATCCTATGATCGGATGGAGAGGTGCAAGCAGATATTACAGCAAAAACTTCATAGAAGCTTTCAAACTTGAATGTTATGCATTAAAAAAAGTTAGAAATGAATTTGGGTTAAAAAATGTTAAAATAATGATCCCTTTTTGTAGAACTGTTGAAGAAGGAAAGAAAGTTCAGAAGATAATGGAAACATGTGGGTTAAAAAGAGGAAAAGAGGGGCTAGAAATTTATGTTATGTGCGAGGTCCCTTCAAATGTATTATTAGCTGATGAATTTAGCAAAATCTTCGATGGTTTTTCAATAGGATCGAATGACTTAACTCAACTAACCCTTGGATTGGATAGAGATTCAGAGATAATAGCTTCTGTTTCGAATGAGAATGATCCCGCAGTAAAAAAGTTTGTCTTGGAAATAATAGAAAAAGCAAAAAAGAACAAACGAAAAATTGGAATTTGCGGACAAGCCCCAAGTGACTTCCCAGAATTTGCAAAGTTTCTTGTAGAAAAAGGAATTGATTCAATCTCTTTAAATCCAGATTCCGTAATAAAGACAATTTTGGAAATTTCAAAAGTTGAAAAGAAGTTAAAACGATAATCTAATTATTATTTTATATTTTTATGAGTTCTATAAGTTTATAACAAATGAAATGATTTATCTCTAATTAGTTTCTGAAAATACATGGAAAAACAAAAAGAAGTTGATAAAATTATTTCCAATGCAAGAAAATCAATTGGAAAATTTTGCATTGAAGAATGTAATGCTTATTGTTGCAGAAAAGGATATATTCTAATCAATGAAAGACAACTAAACCTTCTCGTAGAAGAAAAGGAACAAATTGAATTAAAAAAAGAAAATAAGCTAAAAGAACTTTCTTTTTCTGGGAAGTTTATGCTCGACTTTTCAAATTATCTTGGAGGTTGTCCAAAACTTAAAGGAACAAAGTGCTCAATTCATTCTAGTTTAGAAAGACCAAAAGTTTGTCAGGAATTCCCAATTTTCCTTCTTGGAAATAATTTAAGAATTTCTTCGAAATGTCCTGCACATCAAAAGAATATGTTTTTCCCTTTTATAAAACAATTAGAAGGATTAGGATGCGAATTAACCGAAGATTAAATAAGCTACTCAATACAAAGCATTATAAAGTAATTTTTCTGAATTTAATAGTAAGAGCCCAAAAATCTCTTATATAGAATAATATAGGAGGAAAAATACCCAACATGGAAGAAAGAAGAGAAAGGTCCGAAGGTTCTGGAAGAAGTTTTGATAGAGGAGAACCAGCTGAAAAACATAAAGCAACTTGTTCAGAATGTGGTCAGGAATGCGAAGTTCCATTCAAACCAACACCCGGAAAGTCAGTTTATTGCTTTGAATGTTTCAAAGAAAAAAATCCAAGAC
>Ga0210005_1001933_pt1 | contig 12627 bp, 14 predicted proteins | sample CryGey02umfilter_3_FD_183961 | JGI IMG/M metagenome (GOLD analysis project Ga0210005, IMG submission 183961) | Groundwater microbial communities from aquifer in Utah, USA - Crystal Geyser 4/9/14 0.2 um filter (SPAdes) (version 3) | ecosystem: Environmental > Aquatic > Deep subsurface >... | reverse complement strand
AACATAAAATTATTTTCCACTACAATCAAAAGAGCCCTATTATTCAGACTTTTAGCGAATCTTTTTTCAAGTAAAAAATGGCGGAGTACTCCAATAAGTAAAAAAATAATCAAAATAAAAATCAGCAGATATTTCATTTTGATTTTTCTTATTCTGATTTTCATATACCGAGCTTTTACGAAACAAAAGCGAAGGTGAAGAAGAAGTAATCTTCTTCGACTATTTCATTCTACCCCTTCGATGAACTCAGGGCAAGCAAAAAACCGCCTCAATAAATAGGCGAATTTTGCGAACTCCCCGATTAAAGCGATTGCCGTGCTTCTCTATTGGCTTGCCAAACCTTATCCATCCCGCCCGAAAGGACGAGGCTCGCCAAAGGCGGCAATCTAAGAAATGGCTCTCAAAAAGTTAAAAACCCCCGAAGTATAACTTCGTTAACTACGGGGCAGGCTTACCCCCGACTATATACACTTTCAGTGTGTTTTCTATTCTCTCTTTTGTTGGCTCGGTCGCCGACAAGTTTTTAATGCTAGATAAAAAGGGGGTATTTCTTCCCCCTTCGATGTTTACTACCGAGATTCATTTAACTACATGGGAATAACCTCTTCTTTTATCTTCACTTCCGGAATTTTCTTTTCTTCTACCGCAAGTTGAGCAGCTACTATTTTCAGCATTTGAGAGACATTTTGATTTAAGTTCACAAATCGAATTTGTTTTTTGTTCTTATAAAATACTCTTTCTTTTAATCTTAGTAATTCATAGGCAGCTGAGCGAGAAATAAATTTCACATTTTTAAAATCTAAATCGACCTTCTCTGAGAAAGCTTTAATAATTATTTGCTCTAAATTTGCTATTACATCTCGGGAACTTAAAATGGGAGCAATAACTTTAGCAATATCAATTATTCTATTTTCCTTTGTTATGTTTATCTTCATTTTGCTTATTTTTTATCTATTTACTATTATAACCCTTATATAAATTATATACAACTTTATCCTTCTAAAAAAGGAGTGATATCTACTGGCCTTTTTGGCGGTAAAATACGATAACCAATAATTACTCCTTGCCAATAAAATCCTGGGAGCGAGAATATTTTTTCTTCTTTTTGCGATGAATATAAAGCTGCTTTTCCTGAAAGTAAAATAAAACTTCCTTCTAAGCCTTCACAGATTATACGCTTTGAAACCCTTATTCCGAAGCCTCTCATTTTTTCTAGTTTTACTGAAGTTCCGCTCAAAGCTTGGATGATCGCTTTTTTATCCGTAAAATTCAAATTCCTCTCTTCTTTATAAGAAGTAGCGAGTCCTCTTCCTCTGTCAATAATGCACAAATCCAAAAATCCTTTTGTCGGATAATATTGACCAAAAACATAACCCTCCTCTTTTTTACTATGGTCAAAAATATTAGTTATTAATTCTGTAAGTGGAAGGTAAATAGCATTTTCAACTGCTACAGTTGGTTTTAGTATTTTATAAATCATTTCTGCAAAGCAAGTTTCTAATCTTTCTCTCTCAACCCTGTCTTTTGCTTGCAATACTCCAATCGGAATATAATTTTTTATCTTTTGGAATTCTGAAACCGAGGTTACTCCCCCAGGGAATTGAATAGTTTGGAGATAAAAAGCAGGGCTTTGATCCTTGGGTAACTTAAATGTACTTTTTGTATCACGAATATAACTAGATATAGGTAAAATTAGTAAAGGAAATGCCCATCCCAAATCTTCTAAATTAAACTCAACCCTTTCATTTGGCAAAAGGTTTCTAAAAGTTGAATATAAAGCAATTAATTGCTGAAGCAAAGACTCATCTTTTGGATTGTGTGCTTTTAGTGTCTTCATTGTGAAATTAATTCTTCGACTTTTCTTTTCACTTCTTCTAAAAGTTGTTTTGCTTTTAAGTGGGTTTTGTGTGATTTCGGACCAAGTCCATAATTTTTGCTGAGTAGTGTATTTTTAAGCCTATTAAATTGGATTATTTTTTATATAATTTTCTATTTTTGAAATGCTATCCCACAGTTTTTGAATCTGACATTCGTCGCCGAGAAGAGTGAACTTTCCATTTTCAATATTTCTTAAAAAACAATCTCTTGGTATTCCACCAATTGGCAGAGGCCCGCCTATAGAAATATTTTTGTCTATAACATTTCCTCTGCAATCTATAAGAATCTTATCTAGTCTTTCATTAAAATGCTCTAAGTGATTTCGGATTTTCATGAAACTTGAATCAATTAGTAATTTTTCGTAATTATTAAAGTATTCTTTTAAAAATTTATTACGATTTTCTTTTATTTCCTTTTCTTTCTCATTGTCTTTATTAGTTATGGTTGGAAATAAAATCTTATATACATTGGAACAATGAATTAAAAAGTGATGATGCCGTGTGAACTCATCTATGTCTTGGCTATTAAACGAGTCTTTAGCACATTGAATCTGATATAAGATCTCATTAAGATAAATTCTTACGAATTTGTTATTCGTCATTTCAGTATTCTATTTCTCAATTAATTCCTTGCCCCATAGTGAAACGAAGTTTCTACTACCGGGGTTAAAAATAGAGTTGACCCCATTTTCTTTAAAACTCCGTTTTTGCTCCTCAATTAATTTTTTGATTTTTTGCTTATTTAAAAATTTTCTTCCATAACCCTAAAAGCCAATTCTTAATTCTCTGTAAAAATCCCACTTCTTCTGTTTCTTTCTTTGTTTCTTTTTTAGGAAAAAGCTTTCTATAGATCCAATAAATAAATCCTCCAAAAAGAAAAAGAAAAATGATATTTATAAAAATATCTACTACAGGATCTCTAACAATTTCAATCCCTTCGGCTTCTAATTCTAAATTCTCGGTTTCTACTATTGAATGATAATTAATAACATTATTAAGGATTTGTATAAAACCAATGACAGACCAAATAAAAAGTATCCATAATAAAATTCTCTTAATTTTTTCTCCCATAGATTATCTACTTTCACAATAGCCCTATTTTTTGAGAAATTCAAACCGAAATAAAAAGCGAAACCGATGAGATTTCGCCTACTGAAATTTTTGAAAATTAGGAATTGGAAATGACTCGGGAAGTAACGCATTTAGTCACCGGGGCTCCCCATACTGGACGCATTTAGAATGGTAGATTGGAGAGAAATGAGGGAAGAATTAAATAATTTAAATTTTATAAATTGCCAAGCTCTTAATGTAAAGATCTAAATGAATTTGCTACTACAGCCCAAATCAATGAATTTCACTTTATTAAATAATCCCTTTAGTTGAAAAAGATTGTCTGATTTATTTATAATTTCTTCAATTTTACCTTTAGAAAGAATTAAGTTTTCCCATTCTATCCATCTTTTAAATAAATTCCTTTTGAATTCTACGGTTGGAGCTTTTAATCGCTTATAGAAACATATATCGCTATCAAATTTTAATTTTCTTAATTTTCTTGCTCTTTTTTGCGTAATCAAGATTATTTTAGTTTTGTTATTATCAGTTATCTTTTGTATAGTTTCTTTTATTGCTTTTTGAGTAGCTTTTTTACCTAATAAATAATAATCTACATCATCCAACACCAGTAAATCATAGTTTTGGAAACGAGATACAAAATTCTCAATAGGATTCCTAATCTTTATATCTTCAACTAAAGAGTCTATAAAATCCTTTCCCTCTAATTTGAGGGTTCTTTTATTTCTGCCTTCAAATTCTTCAATGATAGAATTGACAAACTCCGTTTTCCCATAACCGCACCTACCAGAAATCCAAATGATTTTTTTATTTTTTTCTTCCATAGTTAGTCAACTCTTCTATTTGCCTTATAGCATAATAAATTATTCCGGCAAAAAGAATAATCCCCCAAAAAGGAAAGAGTAAAAGTAATATTTTATCTTCTTTAGTTTCTTTAGTCATTTAAATTTTTCTTAGTTTTTTCTTTCATAGATTATCTAATTTTAGATTAATCCTATTTTTCAGAAGTTTCAAGAAAAAACAGGGCTATTGGCCCTGTCTTCGTTATTTTAATGCGTTTCTCAACATCTGCCTTATAGTGCTTTTACCTTTCTCTGTTTTGAAATACTTTTCCCTTCTTCGTGCGTCCTCTTTATTAGTGTGGGCTTCGTAATATAAAAGTTTGAAAGGAAGACGTTTCTTTGTCGAGACTGACCCTCCTGTTTTATGCTCCTCTAACCTCCGCTTAAGGTCTGCAGAATATCCAATATATAATTTTTTATCTTTCAAACTTTGAAGAACGTATACATAAAACATTAATTTATTCTATAAAAAACACGTAGGATTCAAGCGATTTATTTCCATGGCCATAAACCACGTTGGGTTTATGGCCGTGAACCCTACGTGGTTCACGGCTCCGCGGGTAGGATTCGAACCTACAACCTAGTGCTTAACAGGCACCCGCGCTACCATTGCGCCACCGCGGAATGTGATTAGTTTATAGTGAGTAGTTTATAGTTGGTAGTTAATTATTGTTTTTTCTTTAAAGACCTTGTCAAAGAGTTCAACATTTTCATAACTTCATTTAAAAGTTGTTCTGCTTTATTATATTCTAAATCCTCTAATTTGGGAAGTCTTTTACAAATCTCCAATTGAGTTTCCAATTCAGCTCCTGAACCATAACTAATATATAAAAATTGTAAAAACTCTTTAGAATAATTTCTTTTTTGTCCTTCAGCAATATTTGATGGTATAGCAACGGCTGATCTTTGCATTTGAGATACTAATCCATAAGTTTCTGATTTGGGAAACTTCTCGGTTAAGTTATAAATCTCGGTAACTAAATCCATCGATTTTTGCCAAACTGTTAAATCTTTGTAAGAATTTATTTGTTTCATAACTTTAAGCTATTCACTACTCACTACTCACTACCCACTACCCACTACCCACTACCCACTACTCACTAACTTAATAGTCTTTTATTTTTTTCAGGTCTTTGAGTTTACGGATTTTTTCCAGAGCTTTGGCCTGAATCTGGCGAATTCTCTCCCTGGTCACCTCAAATATCTTCCCTACTTCTTCCAAGGTGTGAGTAACACCATCTTCCAAACCAAATCTCATTGCTAAAATCTTTTTCTCGCGGGGAGTCAATTCGGTTGAGATTTCCTCCAATCTTTTCTTTAAAAGATTGCGAGCCGCCATTGTCAGAGGAGAGGGAGTTTTCTCGTCCTCAATAAACTCGGCTAAAACACTGTTTTTGTCATCATCCCCGACCGGGGTTTCCAAAGAAACCGCTCTTTGTTTAATCTGTATTATATGATGAACTTTTTCCACCTCGATCCCCATTTCGGCCGCAATTTCTTCTGGTAAAGGATCACGGCCTAAGCTCTGTAAAAGCCTTCTTTTCGCTTTCTCATATTTAGAGATGGTTTCTATCATATGAACCGGAATCCGAATAGTTCTGGCCTGGTCAGCAATGGCCCTGGTAACTGCCTGTCTTATCCACCAAGTAGCGTAAGTGGAAAATTTATATCCTTTCCGCCAGTCAAATTTTTCCACCGCTCGGAAAAGACCCAAATTTCCTTCTTGAACTAAATCAAGCAAAGTTAAATTCCAGGAGCGGCCAACATATCTTTTAGCTATGGAAACTACCAGCCGCAAATTGGCTTTAATCAGCTTCTTTTTAGCTTCTTCGTCCCCTTTCTCAATCCTCTTGGCTAATTCTTTTTCCTCCCGAGCCGAGACCATTGCAGTTTGTCCAATTTCTTTTAAATACATCCGGATTGAATCAATTCTCAGGTCCGGCAATATCTTTTTAATTCTTTCATCTTTTTCTTCCATTTCTAAAAATCCTTTTCTCTCTTTCACTTCAATGCCTTTATTTTCCAAATCTTGATAAAGTTTTTCCAAACCCTTAATGTCTTTTTCTAAATTAGGAAAAGAATGCAAAATCTCGTTGAGAGTGATAAAACCACGGCTCCTCCCTTTTCTAAAAAGATTCTCAATTTTCTCCGGCGAAAAAACAGAAGAGGGCCGGACTCTTTTTATTTTCTTTGACTTTGATTGTTTTTTCCTTGGCATGTTATTGCAAATTATTTTTACCCCGTTAGAAGTCTTTGACGAAAAAGAATTTTAATCTATTTTTTAAGTATCTTCTGCCCATTCCTGATTTAAGATATTTTTCTCTGGCTCGAGCATCTTCTTTATTTAAGCAGGCTTCACAATAAATAAGTTTCCAGGGTATGCCATATTTTGTAGATTTATTCTTTCCTGAATTATGTCTTAAAATTCTTTTTCGTAAATCCTTCGTTGATCCTATATACCAATGTTGTACTTTTTTGCTTAATAGGATATAAGTATACCACATATCAGACTTCTAACGGGGGTTATTTAATTTTTTCACCAATTCATTAAATTCCTTCATCAGTTCTTTAACCCTTTTTTCATCTTTACTTTCTTCTGCTTCCCGAATCTCTTTTGATATTCTCTGAAGTTTATCTTTTGTAACCAATGACTCTAATTCTTTTAAACAAAGCTGGAACTCTCGCTCGGGGTCCAAATTCTCCTCGATTTCAGACCTTAAAGCAAGCACATCCAAAAATTCTTTTAGATCCGGGGGCAGCTTTGATTTTTCTTTTTTTAAAAAAATTAAAATTTCTTTAGATTTTGGAGAAAAAAGAGAAAAATAGTTTTTTTCAAGCGATTCCAGTTTGGCTGGCAGTTTGGTGATGATTAAAGAAAGAATTTTTTCTTCCAGCATTTCTCTCCTTGTTTTCTCCTCCTTCAGAACTTCAGCTTCTTCTGGAATTGACGGTTCCCCATATTCTTTTACGCGAGCATTAGCGAAGCGTGAAGATGAACGAAGTTCATCGACTCCCCTTTTATTTAAAACCTTTCTAAGTTCTTCTAAGACTGATTCTTCGGAAACTTTCAATTTTCTGGAGAGTTTCTGGAGCCAGTGAGATTGTGAAATTTTGTTTGGAATTCTGGCTATAACAGTTAAAAGAATATCTGAGATTCCCTTTTTCCCTTCAGCTGAATTCTTGTCAAATTTTGGAAAGGTGCTTTCAAAGTAAAAATCGAGGATTGATTTAGCCGAATCAATCAATTTTTCCCATTTTTCCGGGTCTTTGGAAATGATGTCAGCCGGGTCAGTTCCCGAAGACATAGTAATAACTTTTATTTGAAAATCTTCTTTTTGGGCTAAATCAATTCCTCTTCGAGTAGCCGAATCGCCGGCAATATCCATATCAAAGGCAGTAATGAGATTTTGAGAATAACGCTTTAAAATCTTCAACTGAAAAGGAGTTAAGGCCGTGCCGCTGGTGGCGACGGTATTCTGAAAACCAGCTTGATGGGATAGAATTACATCGGTGTATCCTTCAACCAAAATACAGGCATCCTTCCTTCTTACTTCCACTTTGGCAAAGTTTAATCCGTAGAGAACCCAGCTCTTATTATATAATAAAGTATTTGGAGTATTGATATATTTCGCTTCTGTAGAAGCAGATTCAGGCGCCCGCCTGCCATCGCCTGAAGGCAAAGCCTCTGGCGGGCAGGGATAACTACGCTGATTTATGCTGAAAATTCTTCCTCCGAATCCGATGACCTGAGAATTTAAATCAAAAACTGGAAAAATAATTCTTCCCCGGAATCTATCATAACTTGTAGAAGCTGATTCACGCTGATTAGCGCTGAAATCTTGTTCTTTTTTAATGGCCAGACCAGCTCTTACTACTTCTTCTCTTTCATATCCCTTGGAAACCAAAAAATCGGATAAACTCTGCCAGGTATTTGGGGCGTAACCCAATCGCCATTTTTTAATTGACTCCTCGTTTATTCCTCTCTCTAAAAGGTATTTTTTAACTTCGAGGCCGGTTTTACTTTCTTTTAACTGCCTTTCAAAAAACCGGCAAGCCAGTTCCATAATATCATATAATCTTTTTCTCTCGGTCTTTAACTTAGGGTCCTGCTTCCTGAGTTCAACTCCGGTTCTTTTAGCCAGAACCCTTAAAGCGTCACCGAATTCCAGTCCTTCAATTTCCATTACAAATTTAAAGACGTCTCCGAATTTTCCACAGCCAAAACATTTGAAAATCTGCCTGGAAGGCGAAACAAAAAAAGATGGCTTCTTTTCCGAGTGAAAAGGACAAAGAGCCCGATAATTAATTCCCGTTTTCTGGAGTTTGATATAAGAACCGATTAGTTCAACAATATCCAATTTTGACTTAATTTCTTCAATTGGAGAACCGAGCATAAATAAATTAAGATTACAAAATTATCATACCACAAATCCCTGCCAAGGGCAATTTTTATGCTTGACATTAAGGGCAAGGGGAATAAAATGAATAGTATTATGAATAATAAGGCGAAAAAACTGAAAATATTGTTTGTTGCCAGCGAATCAGCTCCTTTTGCCAAAGCCGGGGGCTTGGGCGACGTTATTTATTCTTTGTCTTTAGCCCTCAAAAAATTAGGCCAGGATGTCAGAATAATGATGCCCCGCTATGGCACAATTGACCTTAAAAAAAATAAAATGAAAATGGAGTTAAAGAGTCTGAAAGTCCCGACTGACCAGCCGGGCGGCTATCCTTATTTAATATGCAACGTCAAGAAAAACAGAGGAAGAAATGGAGCGAGTATTCCCACTTATTTCCTGGAAAATATGGAATATTACGAAAAAAGAGCCAATGTTTACGGTTATTCCGACGACCATATCCGTTGGATTTTGCTCTGCCGAGGAGTTTTAGAATTTTTAAAAGTTTCTAACTGGAAGCCCAATATCATTGTTGCCTCGGACTGGCAAACAGGGCTTATTCCTAATTACTTAAAAACCGTTTATGATAAAGACTCAATTCTCTCAAAAATAGGAACTATTTTCGCTATCCACAATCTCCAATATCAGGGAATGTGCGATTTTAAATTTGTTCAAGAGACCGAACGTGACTCCGGAAAAGAACCAATTCCCGATTTTTTTAACCCCCGCTTGGCGAAATTAAATTGGATGTTGAGGGGAACTATTTACAGCGATATTGTTACTACCGTTTCCCCAACTTATTCAAGAGAAATTTTAACTCCGGAGTACGGCGAAGGATTAAACAAAATTTTCGCCGAACATAGAGAAAAAATTTTCGGAATTTTAAACGGAATTGACTACGAAGAAAACAATCCGGAAAAATCTATCCACGTTCCGGTTAAATACAATATAAAAAATCTCGACGGGAAAAAAGAAAACAAAATTCTTCTTCAAAAAAAATTCGGATTTTCTCAAGACGACTCGGTTTTTTTAATAGGTATGGTTTCGCGATTAACCGAACAAAAAGGGTTTGATTTATTGGAAAAAATGATTGGCCCTCTTTTAAAAAATCTATCAATCCAGTTTATATTCCTTGGAGATGGTGAATCGAGATATAAAGAAATGATTAAAAATGCCTCGGAGAAGTTTCCGGAAAAAATTAAATATCTCTTTGAATTTGACCCAAATCTCCCCCATTTGATTTTCAGCGGAGCGGACGCTCTTTTGATGCCTTCTAAATTTGAACCTTGCGGAATCACCCAAATTCAAGCAATGAGATACGGTTGCGTTCCGATTGTCAGGAAAACCGGCGGATTGGCCGACACCGTTGAAGATTTTAATCCGCAAAAGAAAGAAGGAACCGGCTTTGTTTTTCAGGATTATGACCCAATGGACTTGTTTATTGCTATTGTTCGGGCTTATAACTGTTTCAACTTCAGAAATGAATGGAAGCAATTAGTAAAAAGGGTTTTAAAAAAAGATTTTTCCTGGAAAAAATCGGCTAAAGAATATTTGGCACTTTTCCATCAGTTACTCCAAAAGAAAAATCTCTAAAATTTATGTATTGGGTGAATTTTTTACATATTTATCAACCTCTAAGCCAATCCAATGAGATTTTAAAACGGGTGGTAAACGAATCTTACCGCCCTTTATTTAAGGGATTTTTAACCATTCCCGGAATAAAAATTAACTTAAACATCAATGCCGGCTTGACTGAAAACTTATGGAAAAAGGGGTATGAAGACGTGATAAAAATGATAAAGACATTGGCTAAAGATGGGAAATTAGAATTCACCGAGAGCAGCCGATACCATGCTTTTTTGCCTCTTCTGCCAAAAGAAGAAATCGTTAGGCAAATTAAAGGAAATTACAGAATTAACAAGAGATATTTCGGCAAACTTTATAAACCAAAATGTTTTTTCCCGCCGGAGATGGCTTATAGTAAAAAAATAAGCAAGCTTGTCTCCCAACTGGGCTATTCTTTTATTATAATAGACGAAGTTTGTTTCAATGCCGGGGAAAACTCTCCTCTGACAGACAGATTATATTTTGAAGAGGAAAATAAAAATTTAAAAATCATCTTTCGGGAAAGGCGGCTTTCTAATTGCCTAATGTCTGCAATAATAAGAACCAAGAAAGAGTTTCAAGAAGTCCTAAAAGAGGATTTAAAACAAGAAAAATATATCTGCACTGGAATCGACGGAGAAACCTTTGGCCACCACCGACCAGGATTAGAAAAAACCCTATTGAAAATTCTCTCTCTAAAAAAACCTAAACAAATCTTCATTTCTGAATTGCCAAAATATTTCCCGAAAGAAGAAAAGATTTCTCCTGTTTCGGCTACCTGGGCATCTTCAAGAGAAGATATAGAAAAAAGAGTTCAGTTTTATTCCTGGAAAGACCCAAAAAATAAGGTTCATAAGTTGCAGTGGGGATTTACCCGCTATATTTTAAAATTGGCAAAAAAGAGAAAGATTTCTCTAAAATTAAAAGAAAAAATTGACCAGGCTCTCGCCTCAGATTATTTTTTTTGGGCTAGCGGAGAACCTTGGTGGAGTCTTGAAATGATTGAAAAAGGAGCCTGGGCGCTGTTTGAAGTTTCAAAATTGCTCTCAAAAAACAAAGCAGAGTTTGAAAAAGGGAAAAATTATTATCTCCGAATCTTAGCCACCGCTTTTCAATGGCAAAGAGCCGGAAAAATAGAAGAAAAAACCAGAAAATATAAAGAGGCAGTAAGGATTCCTTTTAAAGAAAGGAGTTTTGAAATCAGCAAAGAAGGTAAAAAAATTTATGAAGATGTTATTTCCTTAATCAAAAAAAAGATGGTCCTATCCGCCAGGAAGAAAAACTACGAAAGGGCAATCTTGTGGAGAGACGCTATCTGGAAATTGGAAACAAAAAACGATATTTATGACTTGCTCCACATTGTTGATTTATTGAGAATAGAAATACCAGAAAAATTTAAAAAACTTGACCCCAAATTAAATGAATTAATGGCAGAATACAGAAAAATTAAATCCGGTCAGCCAGAATTAAGAAAAATTTAGTGAAATGGATAAGATTTTATCAAAAAAAATATTTTTAGCCGGAGCAGAAAAAAATATTCTTTCTTTCTTAAAAAAAACGAAATTAACGCCAACCGAGAAAGAGAATATTTTTCTGAAAGCGAAAAAAGAAATAAGACGTTTTGTTTATTCAGTTTGTCTCGGTGAAAAAGGGGAGAAATTTTTTTTAAAAGCGAGAATTATGAAAAGACGAGAAGTTTTGAAACAATTAAAGCATGAAATTTCTGTCTATAAATCCTTAAATAAAGTATCAAAGAATCAAAAACTTAATTTCCTTTTTCCTTCAATATTAAAATCTGGTAAATTTCGAAACATCGACTGGTATCTGCGCAATTACCGGGAAGGAAAGCTGGCTGGTGAAATGATGGATGATTTTAGTTTTAGAAAAAATTTTCTGAAGAATTTCCCCCCGAAAAAAATGGCTGAGGCGCTAATCTCTTTACAAAAAATTCCGGCTGAAAGCTTGGGACTAAAACTCTACAAGCACGGCGGGTGGTGGTACTTGCAAGATTTTAACTATTACAAACAAACCTCTCTTAAATTTTTTCTTGCCTCGCCTTTTAATCAGAATTTATTAACTAAAAAAGAGATAAAATTTGCCGAAAATATTTTAAGAAATAATAAAAATTTTTTGGATGAAAAAGCAAGCTTTTTAACGCACGGCGATTTATACCCCAACAATATTTTACTAACTCCTGATAGAGAAATTGTTCTTTTGGATTGGGAATTAATGCATCTCAACAACCCCAGTTTTGATATCTGTTTTGTTTGGCTTCTATCAAAAAATGATAAAAAATGGCAAAAAGATTTTTTTAACCTAACCGTAAAAAATAAAGGCGAGGAATTTGAAAAACTTTTTAGAATTTCTCTGATTTCTCTCAGTATTAGATTCGCTGATGCCTGCTGGCAGGGTTTAAAAAAAAGAAGGCACCAGGGGTATCCTCTCAGTTCTCTGGTCAAATCGCCTGTTTTCTCTTATCTTAAATTCTCCATAAAAATTTTTAAATCAGCGCTTTTTGAGCCAAAAAAAATTTATGATGAATAAAAAAGTTTTATTTGTTGCTTCAGAGGCAGCACCAATAGTAAAAGTGGGCGGCCTGGCTGACGTTATTGGTTCTTTGCCAAAAGCCCTGAAAAAATTAGGAGTTGATGTTTCAATTGTCCTGCCGTTCTATAGTACGATAAAATTGAAAAAGAGAGAGTTAATTTTAGAAAACCTTTGGAAAACCAATCTTCCGGAAAGCAATATCCCGGTCTTTTTAATTGAAAATAAAAATTATTTTAAAGATGGAATTTATGTGGAAGCCGATGCTTCTAGTGGAGGCAGCGAAAAAGAAGC
>Ga0210005_1001909_pt1 | contig 12742 bp, 10 predicted proteins | sample CryGey02umfilter_3_FD_183961 | JGI IMG/M metagenome (GOLD analysis project Ga0210005, IMG submission 183961) | Groundwater microbial communities from aquifer in Utah, USA - Crystal Geyser 4/9/14 0.2 um filter (SPAdes) (version 3) | ecosystem: Environmental > Aquatic > Deep subsurface >... | reverse complement strand
CAAACTCCCCCCACCACCATCCACACCACTACAGCTACACGAAAACGAACTCGAGTCAATCCTTCGTAAAGAAGACCCCACCAAGCTATCTCTATCAATAAGTCCTGAGGGGCTCGGTGCCCGAACAGTTGCTACCTTAGAAACTACCAATAGTGGTAACCGAAACATTAGTCCCGAGGCTGTCCGCCTTCTTAGTCTTGGCCTTACTCCGGAAAAACTTGAATCTCTCCGAAACGATCCAAATTCACAACTCAATAAGTTTATTGCCGGAAATCAGTATGGTCTCAGTGTCTATCAACAAGTTCATTTCCAGCTTAATAAGATTGTCGGTCCCAATTCTGACTCCAAACTTGGCCAAGATATTTCCGCCAACATAAAGGCATTGTCTCCCGACGTAATCTCCCAAACGACCAAAATTATTCCTGAACCAGTTAGAAAACTTGGCCAAGATATTACAAACAAAGTCATCACCAAACCATTTGGTGGAATTTCCAAAAGTATTACCAATTTTTACAACCGACAATCTCCACTGGTTCAATCTGCCACCAAATTTATTCTTAACCCCAAAGGCACTCTCTACGCTTGGGTCAATAAAAAGATTGGCCAACATGCCGGAAATATCATTCTCAAATATGCCGGTAGCGCCACCAGCAAAAAACTAGGTAACTTTATTCTCAAAGAAGGATTGAAAGAAGGGGCCAAAAAATTTATTGACGCTGTTGCTAAAAAGCTCATTGTTGAAACAGCAAAACAAGCTGGTGTACAAGGCGCCAAGATGGCCGGTATGGTTGCCGCCGAATCCGCTATCGCCGCTGCCGCGGCAGCCCTTGGAATCTCGACCTTTGGGTTAAGTCTAATTGTCGGTGCCGTTCTTATGGTTGTAACTGCAGTCGTCGATGCCACCATTGGATTAGCCAAAAAAGGTTTGGATAAAGTATGGCAGTCAATGGGCTGGGGTGAAAAATTTCGATCGAGAGATCTTATTCTTCCGGTCGCCGCCGGAGGAGCAGTTGCCATCACAGCAGGTATAGCCTTTGTACGCGGATTAATTATTATCAGAAGATCTGTTCAGATAGCCGTCGTCTCTGCCCTAGGCATCATTATCGGAGCTGGCATCGTCGTAGGGCTTTACATTGCCATAGCCTTTTTAATCGCCCCTATCCTCTCCACCTTAGTCCAGTTCGACAGTCTCAGTAAGGTTGAATACTCCGAATATGGCGGAGGAGGAGGGCCGGGTGGCGGTCCAGGGCCGGGAACAGAACCAGGAGGAGGTGTCTACAATCTCGATTGTGGCAATGACGCCGGAGCCGAAATAATGATACAAGCCGGGTCTTATCCCGTAGTCAAAAAATTATTAACAGGTCCGGGCCGAACAGGATATTGCATATTTCCTACAAAAATTGTCATCCATTGGAGCGGTGGTTGGACCAATAATGATGTCACTTACAACGTCCTTGTGGAAAGAGGTTTGTCTTGTCAAATAGGTACTGACCAAGACGGCTCAGTTCAGCAATGGCAACAGATGTGGGAAAAGAAAGCCGAGCTCGCTTACTGTGTCGGTGGCAATGAAAACAATTACTCTCTAAACAATGAAATGGTTGGATCATATTTTATTCCACCCGGAGCGTTTTCCCTCAAACCGGAAGAGAAAGCACCAAGCTCGGATGAGATAAAATCGTCCGTAAACTCTACTTGTTTCATGATGCAACAGTACAACATTCCCTACACTCAAATATTTGGTCACTATCAATTACATCCTGGAAAGACAGATCCTGGTGTAGAGTTTTTAAATTATTTTATAAATGAAGTAAAAAAACAATGTCCATAAAAAATATCCTTAATAAAAAGTCCATATTATTTATCATAATTGGTATTACTCTCTCCATACTTATTTTTGTCTCTCTATATTCCTTTACCAAACTCCCCAAACCATTTTCATCGCCACCACAGGTTCAAAAACCTACAAAAACGCCATCTGCCATCCAAACAACCACACAAACTGAATCTGATTTTCAAAAATTCATTAAGCAATATCAATTTATGTTTTGGAATTTACCCAATTCTGCAAAAAGTATTTCAATGGGGTGGATGGGTGATACTCCTATTGTTATTAAGGACCAACAAATTTTTAATCCCTACAAAAACACCACAATAAGGAAACTCACAAGCACGGAAATCGCTATTTTAGACAACAACGGTGAGGCTCTAATTATCTCACCGGAAAAACAAAAAAATTTAAACCTGGGTACACTAGTCGAAAAAGACATCACCCAAAAAGAGAGAGAATACTTTAGCTATATTTGGTATGAAAAACCAAATTCGATTATTGCTCTGTCAGAGGACAAAAAATCACTGTACATAGTCAACCTTCTCACCAACCAAAAATCAGAGATAGCCAAATCACTCACTGAGTTCAACCCTGTATCCATCACTTCAAATAATAAGGCAGTTGCAGCTACAGACAGAGAATACTTGTATTTATATATCGACGGGCTAAATAAAATCAAACTTGATGATACCACCAAAGAATCTATCACTTTTTGGGTCAAAAACGAATTGTATCTCGTCGAAAAAGTCACAAAACCAAGAATTCTCGACTTCATTATGCTGGTAGATATAGAAAAACAACAATTCAAACAAATTATAACCAGCTCCTCACAAATCAATCGGCTAAATCTAAAGATAAGACCGTCAGTGAATCAAAAAAACGATATGGTACTTTTCTCAGAAAACAACGGTTTGGTTTGGATACTTTCAAAAGATCAAGCCATCACTAGGATCTACCCCGAGTTAAAGTTGCCACCGGAAGCGTGGTCTAATTCTGCACCCTGACCGGCATCACTACTTGTATCCAACCATTATCATCTTCTCGTCTAAAAACACTGGGCTTAAGTTCTCCTTCTGTTTCCCATACTACTCTCTCAGCATTGTTCACTCCTAGATAATCCAAGAGATATCTGGCGTTAAAGGCCACGGTTAGACCCTCTCCTTCAACTTCCGTTTCTATCTCAGTCGAATTACTTCCTAACTGACTACTTTCCGCCTTGACGATCAATTTTTTGCCTTCAATCGACATCTTAACAATATTTGCATTGTCTCTTGCGAACAAATTGGCTCTCTTGACCGCTTCTAATAGCTCTTCTCGACTAAACACAGCCTTTGTTGAGTAAGTATTCGGCATAATCTGTTGGTAAGGTGGAAACTCCCCCGCAATAAGACGGGAAGAAACCTCCATATCGGCGATAGTAAAAATTACCTGTTGATTTTCTTTGTCAAATTCGATTCCAAAGTTATCCTCCCCCGTTTCGGCCAATACTTTAGATATTTCCTGAAGGGATCTCGCCGGTAAGATAAACCGAGTGTTCTTTTCGATGCTGGTTTTTACAACATCTAATTTATCGACAGTTAATCTGTATCCATCTGTCGCCGCCAATATAGTTTTACTTTCCTCGAGTTCCCACAAAACACCCGTCAAAACCGGCCTAGTATCATCCTTGGCCGCCGAAATACACACACGATCCATCTTTTGCCGGAATTCTCCGCTCTTTAAAGTTATTTGTGTTTTTTTTGCCCTAGGAATACTTGGGAAATCTTCCACACCTTGACCTACTACTTCCGCGTTTATACCTTTCGCTGAAACCGTCAAAGAATTCTTTTCTGCCGAAAGGATCACATTCCCGGCCGGTAAACTTGCCACCAACTCTCCAAAGAGTTTTGCCGGCACTATCATTTCCCCTTCTTCATCGATCTTTGCCGGAAGTTTAACCCAAAAACTCACCTCCAAATCAGTCGAAACCAAATTGACCTCATCTTTGGTAACTTTCAAAAGAACTCCTGAAAGAATTGGGAGTTGGGGTCTTACCCCGATTCCTCGATTTACAATTCCTAAATATTTTTTTAAGTCCGTTGCCAGTACTGTTATCTTCATTGTCTTTATATTACAGTATCAAGTCTCCCAGTAGGGGTAGACCCCTGTGTCTACCCGTCACCATCCGTCATTACGTTTTGTTGGGGCAACCCTCGCGGTCGCCCGACATCTGTATCAACCCATCCCCTCCGTCATTGCGAATGGTCGTCTAAGATGGGAGTTTCGCCACCTTCCTGTATCGTCATTGCGAGTTTTGTATTCGAACCGAAGCAATCTCACTCCATCTGCTTATTAATAATATATTTATCTTAATAAAATATAGTAGTAATTAGTAATAGGCGACGTGGACAAGTGGACATTAGCTTCGCTCCTTGCCTGTTTTCTCTGTTATCAATCTTTTTTCGATGTCTGCATCCATCCAATTTACATAAAAACAAATAACTCCCCTACTAACCAATAACTAACAACTCTCTCCACCTGTGGATTCTTTTCTGAATAACTTAGTCGTTTATTCACACCTTTGCTAAAAAATTGGAAACTTCTTCACAGACTTAGGAGATATCCACACTACGTGGATAAGATGTGGATAGCTAAGTGTATAACGCTTGCTTTAATGCCATCACTTTGCGCCGTATATCCACATTGCGTTCAATTTCACGCTCCATTTTTTCGCACGCATGTATAACTGTAGTGTGATCTCGGCCACCCATTAATTCCGCCACCTCAGTAAGATTTAATTTTAGAGTATCTCTCAGAATGTACATGGCAATATGTCTTGCGACCACCAGATCTGCTTTTCGGCTCTCACCCAAGAGATCCTTATTCCTGAAGTCAAAATACTTAGCCACTGTCGAAATTACTTTGATCGGTCGCACTTTAATATCTTTCACTAAATTGGCAGGGAGACCCATGGTTTGTTGAACCATCTCTCTGGTCAAGACTCCTCCATTAATACTGGCACCTGTGGCTAGCCTGACGAAGGTTCCTTCTAATTCGCGGGCATTGGTTGGAAAACTATTAGCCATTAGTTCAAAAGCACTATCTTCAACCTCAGCTTTTATGTCGAGCGCCCGCTGCCGCAAAATCGCCAGTCTCATCTCGTAGTCGGGCAAACCAATATCCACCATCATTCCTCCAAGGAATCTACTTCGCAATCGATCTTCCAGTCCCACGATCTCTTGTGGTTTTCGGTCGCTTGTCATAATAATTTGTGCTTGCTTGTTTGTCAGTTCATTAAAAGTATGAAAAAACTCCTCCTGAGTAGAGTCTTTTCCACCAAAAAACTGTACATCATCGACCAGTAGTGCACCAACTTGTCTATATTTCTTCTTAAAAGCGTCCGTCATCTTCGACTTGAGAGACCCGACCAAGTCGTTGGTAAACTGCTCACTAGTGATACAAACCACTTTCCCCACTCCCTTTTTAGCCAGCTCATGTCCCACAGCATGCATTAGATGAGTCTTCCCTACTCCGACCCCACCGTATATAAACAGCGGATTATGTCTGGTTCCTGGATAATCCACCACAGCTTTAGCCGCCGCAAAAGCTAAGCGGTTTGAACTCCCCACCATATATGATTCAAAGACATAACGCGGGTTTAGATTGGTGCCCGTTTGTCTGTTCTCCTCCGGGGGCGCAAACAGTCCTATACTTGTGTCTCCGTAATCGCCGACCTTGTTTTCCTTTTTGCTTGATTTTGCCTCTTTAACCGGCTCCACAACAAGAAGAGCAATGTCGCATTTCTTCTCAGTGATTTTCTCGGACGCTTGTTTGATAATGCTGTAATATTTCGTCTCTATCGTGTGGCTTAAAAATACCGAAGGTGTCGCTAGTTCTAGCAACAATCTCTGTTCATCAATTGGTGTCACTGATCTGAGAAAACAAGGCTTAATAAAGCCTGCAAAACTGGCGGGAGACATGGAAACTCCTAATTCCCCGCAAATGTTATGCCACAATTTCTCACTGTCCATACGTCCATTCTCACTACTTATCCACATTTTTACAACCCCCAATTTACCCAAAAAGAATAATACTATCCACATCACCTCACAGCATGATAAAATGAACACATGCCCAAACGAGTCTACCAACCCAAAAAAGCCAAACGCATCAGAAAACACGGCTTCCGTATTAAAATGGCCAGTGCCTCAGGGCGCAATGTCATCAAACGCCGCCGAGCTAAGGGCCGAACCAAATTAGCTCTTTAGAATGCCACTTCCGGCTATCAACCGGCTTCCCCTGCGGAAAGAACGAGATCGCCTCACCCGTGAAGGAAAATCTTTCCACACCCGCTACTTCACCTTCGTCACTGCCCCCACCCCCCTTCTTCAAGGCCAGGCCTTAAAGGGCACCAATCTTCAAGGCCTGGCCTTGAAGGAATCCTCAGCAATCCACCCTGTCCCCAGATTCTCCATTCTCCTCTCCAAAAAAATCGCCCGCCTCGCTGTCGACCGCAATCATATCAAGCGAGTCGCCTCCGCTCTCCTGGCCGAACTTCTCCCCCAATTTCCTCCCGCCGACTACCTCGTCATCCCCAAACGTTCCGTCCTCGATACTCCTCACCCCAACCTCCTCTCTGATCTAAAATCACTTCTCCCCAAGCTCGAATAATCCAACCTTGTCATTGCGAGTTCCGATACCCCGAACCGAAGTAATCTCACTCCACCCAATATTGACTTCGGTATTTTATGGCATAAATTAAACATATGCCCAAAAAAGTAATTGATCCTACTAGGATCGCTATTTTTCAGAAGAAAGAAATCCGCAAAACCATTTACAAAAACGAATGGTGGTTTGTGATTACTGATATTGTGGTTGCACTAACCGAATCTGTTCAGCCCGATGGATATATTAAAGATATGCGACGCAGAGACGAACAGCTTTCCAAAGGGTGGGGGCAAATTGCCACCCCCCTTTCAATCGCCACCAGTGGTGGTAATCAAAAGTTAAATTGTGCCAACACAGAGGGAATCTTTCGCATTATCCAATCCGTCCCCTCTCCCAGAGCCGAACCCTTCAAACGCTGGCTCGCCAAAGTCGGCTACGAAAGAATTCAAGAAATCGAAGATCCGGAACTAGCTCAAAAAAGAGCCAGAGCTATTTACAAAGCCAAAGGCTATCCAGACGGCTGGATCGAAAAAAGAATGAGATCGATAGCAATTCGAGAAGATCTTACCGAACAGTGGGACATTCACGGAGTCAAACTCCAGAAGGAATACGCTATTCTCACATCCGAAATTTCCCAAGCCGCTTTTGGAGTCACTCCTTCCCAACGCAAAAAGATCAAAGGGCTGGAAAGACAAAACCTCCGGGACCACCTGTCCGATCTCGAACTATTATTCTCCATGCTTGGTGAAGCTTCGACCACTGCAATTACCAAGACCGAACACCCCAAAAACTTTCTTCCGAAATCGAGATCAAGCAAAAAACTGAGATCTGAGAACTGAGAACTGAGATCTATAATACCTTGTGTTCTCCTTCTACCAAAAATATATCTCTCCCTACTATCACACACTAGGCCACGCTCTATTTGGCAATTCCTTTGCCTGTCGCTTCTCCCCTACCTGCTCCGAATATGCCAAAGAATCCTACCGCCTTCATGGTATCATTATCGGGACAAAACTCACTCTCGGCCGTTTTCTCCGCTGTCAACCCTTTAGTCATGGCGGAATCGACCCTGTCCCAAAAAATTAGGTTAAAATTATCTAACCAAAGAACTAACATCTGGTAACTAATAACTAATAACTAAGAACCGACATGCTCGCACCCATCAACTACGTCCTCTATCAAGCTTTGGTATTTTTCTATCGCTTCTTTGGCGGCAATCTCGGTCTCCCCATTATTGCCATCACCCTAATCACCAAATTCATTCTCATTCCCCTCGTTCTTCCCTCCATGAAGTCTGCCAAAAAAATGCAGGAACTCAAGCCGGCTTTAGACAGGCTCAAAGAAAAACACAAGGATAAAAAAGAACTTCAAGTGGCTCAGATGGCTCTCTACAAAGAGCAAGGTATCAACCCTGCCGCCGGCTGCTTACCTCAGATAGTTCAAATTATTATTCTCATTTCCCTTTACCAGGTTTTTATGGAGTTTATCAAACAGCCATCTATCGGAGGACTCCTCGTCAATCCCCACTTCCTATATTTAGATCTCACCAAGCCGGACCACACTTACACAATGCCCATTCTTGCCGGTGTATCTCAGCTAATTTTCTCTCTCATGATGCAGTCAGGTGTCGAATCTCACGTCCAGAACCCAAAACAGAAAGACGAAAAGAAAAAAGAAGAAGATAACCTAGAGATGGCCGCCAGTATGCAGCAACAAATGCTCTATATGATGCCTATAATGACCGTATTAATCTCCTTGAACTTCCAATCCGGGCTTATCCTTTACTGGGTAGTCTCCACCATTTTCTCGATTGTCCAGCAATACTACTTCTCTGGTCTGGGTGGTTTAAGACCCATCCTTCTTAAACTAAGAATTATCAAACAATAATTAACATGGATCAATCAAAGGTAACCGAAATACTTTCCAACGTTTTGACTCAGCTGGAGTTGAACGAGGATCAAATAAAAATAGACGTCTCTGATGAAGACAATATCAATATTCTCCTCACACCGTCAACCGATGCCGCCGGCATCTTTGTGGGGCATCATGGTGAAGGTCTGGCTTCACTTCGTATGATTTTTTCTTTGATGATCTACCAGCGCTTCGGCATCTGGCCCAAACTTCATCTCAATGTTAATGATTACCAGGAACGTCGGGAAGATTCCCTCAAGGAGCTCGCTCAAGATGCCGCTGATCGTGCCGTCTCCCTCCAAAAAGAAATCATTCTCCCAAATCTCAGTTCTTTCGAACGTCGCATTATCCACCTTTTTCTTGAAGAATATAAAGGAATCCGGACTGAATCACGTGGTGAAGCCCCCTACCGACAAATGGTCATCATCCCCACCGCCGAGTAAGATTCCTAATATAGCGATTTAGCATAGGTGATGCATTCTCTGACTAGGGTACAATCTGTTTAGTGTTTTCAACCATTCTTCTCCAACTAATTATCCTCTTTCTTCCTACTCAGCTAGGCCTTCACTTCTGGCCTGAGTTCTCTCGCGCGGCTGGAATTAAAGTAGATTATCTCTCCCCCACCCTTTATTTCATCGACATCCTTATCGCTTCCTTTGTTTTGCTAAATCTCCAATCTGTTGTTGGTTGGCTCAAGCACAATCTCACTCCTGTTCTTATTTTTCTAGTTTTTGCTCTTCTTAATACCTATTTTAGTGTATCGCCTCTGAACTCTCTTTCTTGGTGGACTCATTTAACTCTTTACATTATATTTTTTTTAGTACTTCGTCTGAGAATGGTTAGCTGGGCAAATATCAGAGCTTCCCTGCTCGCTTCTACATTCCTGATTATCATTTTGGAAATTGTCCAGTTCGTTAATCAATCATCAGTTGGGGGAATTTTCTATTGGCTCGGAGAAAGAGCCTTTACTTCTTCAACTCCGGGGCTCGCAAGACTTTACTTTCTTGGAAATAATTTTGTCCGCGCGCCTTCAATCTTTTCCCATCCAAACTCTCTAGCCGGGTATCTGATGATTGTCTACTACCTATTCCATAAGTATAGAGCGCCCCTTTGGCAGAGACTCGTGATATTTCTTGGAATCCTACTGACCTTTTCTAAAGCAGTTCTGTTAGCTTTTCTTCTGATAATTTCTCTTCACGTAAGTCCGGTGTTTCTCATCTGGTTTTTCCTTGTCCTTTCTTTACTTCAACCGTTTGTTACTATGATACCCACAGCTATTCAATTTATCTCTGATCGTATTTTTCTTCTAACTCCAGCCAAAGACATAGTTCTCAGTTCCCCCATATTTGGAGTTGGCCTCGGAGGCTTCATCCCGTCCTTAGTTCATTATCTCCCGGGATCATTTCTCCTATCTGAAAAACTCCAGCCAGTCCACAACCTCCTTCTACTCCTTCTGTCTGAAATTGGCCTTCTGGGTTTCGGAATTCTCCTTCTCCTGATTCGGCTCGATTATAAAAAAAATCGTTATCAGAAAATCCTAGCTTTGATTGCCATCGTCATTATTACAGGGGCCTTTGACCATTATTGGTGGACACTTCCTCAAAATAGACTTATTCTTCTTCTCTCCGGAGCCGTTTTATTGTAGACTATGGCTATGTCAAAAACGGTCGAACTCTTGGAAATCAACACTGATGGCGGCTCACGAGGAAACCCAGGGCCAGCGGCGATTGGAGTCATAGCCAAAAGTGAAGGACGTGTAATTTTTACTCTCTCAGAAAAAATCGGTGAAAATACCAACAATGTCGCTGAATATACAGCCGTACTTCGGGCTCTAGAGAAAATTGCAGCTGAGGGTCTATACACGGAGAAAATACGGTTTGTTCTAGACTCAGAATTAATTGTCAAACAAATCACCGGCCTCTATAAGGTTAAACAAACCCACCTCATGGTGCTTCACCAACAAATTATTGATTTGATCAAAAAATTGCGAGCCATCGGTCAAATAAAATTAATATCCTTTGTTAACATTCTAAGGGATAAAAATAAGGAAGCCGACAGACTTGTAAACGAAGCCCTCGACAGTTAGACCCCCTCAACCTTTCTAAGGAGAAATACGGCTACCAACAAGGGTATTTTTAGACTAATCAGGAATGAGGATAAGTCTAATTGATCCTCTGCCTACATTTTCACATGGACAAGGTAAGAACAACAGAGTGGATAGTTCAGGCTGAAAAGACGCAATCAAACGAAGCTAGAAGTAAAACAAAAAAACGTAAGAACCAAAAAATGTAAAAGTATAGAATCGGAGATCATCTATACTAAATTGATGGACGTAGGAAAAATTAAGATTGCTGTCTGGAGTAACAACTCTTTTGTGGAGAACTCCTTCGTTTGTCAGACAAGCGTTACTGAGATGGATTTTAAAGAGCTCAAAGACACAGCCTCGACACCATATCTCCTTGCCATCATCGACTTAGACCAGAATCTCGCGAATGTGAGTCAAAGTCTCATCGACCTCTATTCGTTGGCGCGAGAAAAAGATCAAAAATTGGCGGTAATTCTACTGCACGGTTCTGAAGTCGACACCGAAAAAAACCTCTACTTTCAAGAACTACTCAGCAAAATGGGGAAGGATATTCCACTTCATCGCCTGGTCATTATCAAAGACCTTTTTCAAGTTAACTTGCTCTACTCTGAAACATATATCGAAAAATATATTTTGGAGGCGATCACAAACAGGAAAATCATCATTTCCGCCAAAGGCGAGAATCTCCTCTTCCCAATATCCTTTTCGGATGTCACTACCTGCCTTAAAAAAATTCTTTTTCTTCAGGGAACTGCCGGCAGAACCTTCTGGGTGCTTGGAGATCCAGTAAACGACCTCGAAATAGCCTACCTCATTAAAAAGAACCTTGAGGATTCCGAAGGAGATGAGTTCGAAATCGATGCCTCTGGAGACAATAAGAAACAATCATTAGATTTAAACGCCTTAGGCAATCAAACAAGGGCCCTCCTCAACTGGGAGCCCAAAGAGGATTTTTCATCAAGTCTTAAAGACGCCGTCCGCCGCCTATCAGAGGACCGAACCTTACTTCTTAGCAAATTTCACCACAACCAAAGACAGAGCCAGTACCCGGCATTAAAATCATTTGAAAAAATTTCCCAAATTCTTTCAAAAGTTATCATCACAATTAAACTCAAAAAGAAAAAAATCAAAAACATCGAAAATAGTAGGCAGCTGCTATACAGCCTTGTGGAGCGGCTGTTAATTTTGATAACCTCGGCCTATTTAGTTCTCACCCTGAGCTTCATTTTATTTACCGCTCTCTCTCTAAGGTACGTCGAAAAGACGTTATTTGACATGCGCGAAAGTAAAGTTGAGTTGTCAGTGAAAGATCTTAACCAATCAAAAATATTTTCCAAAATAGGGAAGAACAGCTATTCTGCCATCTCACCCTTAATTGCACTGGTAGCTAGTGATATACACGAAAAAAACTACAACCTCTATATTTTTCTGGATTACTCACAATCCAGTTTGGCCGGTCTCCAGCAAACCTATCAGCTAGCAGAGAGTATTTATCAGACGCTAGGTAATTCATCGACGGGACAGTTCTATATAGACTCCAGTCTGGCGCTTCGTTCAAACCTTAGCCAAGTTTATGAAAATCTAAATCAAATTGAACTGCTAAGCGGACAGGAGAAACTGCCCAAAATACTTCAAGAAAAAATACAATCTAGTGTAGAGTTTAAAAACCTGAAATTGGTTGAACAACAAATTTCCGATCTTCTAAAAACCGTAGAACTCATTCCGGTATTTCTGGCAGGGGATTCTGCCAAAAATATAATTGTCCTTTTCCAAAACAGCCAGGAAATACGTAGCACTGGAGGTGCCATAGACTACATTTTAGCCCTAGTCCTCGACCAAGGTCGGGTTGTTTCCAAACGGATATACCGTAGTGATGAAATCGATAATTTGGCAGTGGGTGTGATTACAGCACCTCCATTTATCAGACAATTTACTGGCCAAAATGATTGGAAGATGAGAGATCTAAACTATAATCCTGATTTTCCTCAAACCGCCACAAATATCTCTTGGTTAATTGAAAAAACCCTTAAGTTTAAGCCGGATGTGGTTGTAGCTGTAAACGACAAACTCCTCAGTCGTTTACTTGAGGAAGACAAAGGTATTGTGTTACAAGGTCAAAATATCACGGTGGAGTCCTTCCGGAACGAGTTAAACTCTGTATCACCCAGCCCCATATACAGAGACCTTATTGGATATTATCTGGATAGAATTTTTGGCCACACTCGAACTCTCGCATCTCTTGGCAGGGTAGTTGCTAAACTGTCGGATGA
>Ga0210005_1001901_pt1 | contig 12783 bp, 14 predicted proteins | sample CryGey02umfilter_3_FD_183961 | JGI IMG/M metagenome (GOLD analysis project Ga0210005, IMG submission 183961) | Groundwater microbial communities from aquifer in Utah, USA - Crystal Geyser 4/9/14 0.2 um filter (SPAdes) (version 3) | ecosystem: Environmental > Aquatic > Deep subsurface >... | reverse complement strand
GCTTGTAAATACAAGCTATTTTCTCGCCAGCTTTGCGGCTTGCTAATATTTGTGAAGTTTTGCGCGCCGCTACTCCCACTGCTCGTGGCGCACGGCTATCTGAGCTTAACGAATAGTAGACACCCTAAAAATCACCGACAAGTACACCTTCAAGGTGCCCAATCCAGCAATTCTCATGGAATGTCTTGATTTAACTGGGCTCAAAATTTTAGAGCCCCCCAATTCTTCCGACAAAGACACCGTCACTCCACCATCTTCCACTTCATCATCTCTCCCGCCCGCAATGGTACGAGCTGATGTTCTCCAAAGTCTAGTGACGCAGGTACTTGCCATTCTTCCTTGCGCAGGGTGACCTTGTCGGTATTGCGCGGCAGACCATAGTAATCCGCACCATAGAAGCTGGCAAAGGCTTCCAGATTGTCCAGCGCGCCCGCCGTCTCGAAGGCTTCGGCATACAGCTCAATGGCGTTGTGTGCGGAATAACAACCGGCGCAGCCGCAGGCATTCTCTTTGGCGTGTTGCGCGTGCGGGGCGCTGTCGGTGCCGAGAAAGAATTTCCTGTTACCGCTGGTGGCGGCCTTGACCAAGGCTTCGCGGTGCGTCTCGCGTTTGAGGATGGGCAGGCAGTAGAGGTGCGGGCGGATGCCGCCGGCCAGCATGGCGTTGCGGTTGTAGAGCAGGTGTTGCGGGGTGAGCGTGGCGGCGATGGTGTCCGCTGCGCTGGCCACGAACTGTGCGGCTTCCTTTGTCGTGATGTGCTCGAACACTACGCGCAGGTTCGGCAGGTCTTTCAGCAGCGGTTGCAGCACGCGCTCGATGAACACGGCCTCGCGGTCGAAGATGTCGATGTCGGCATTCGTCACTTCCCCATGTACCAGCAGCGGCATGCCGCAGCGTTGCATCGCTTCCAGCGCGGCGTAGGTCTTGCGCAGGTCGGTGACGCCCGCATCGGAATTGGTGGTGGCACCCGCCGGATACAGTTTCACCGCATGCACCACACCGCTGGCTTTGGCATTGCGTATCTCTTCCGCGCTGGCGATGTCGGCGAGGTACAGCGTCATCAGCGGCTGGAATTTCATGCCTGCGGGCAACGCGGCGAGGATGCGTGCGCGGTATTCCAGTGCTTGTGCGGTGGTGGTGACGGGCGGGCGCAGATTGGGCATGACGATGGCGCGGGCGAACTGGCGCGCGGTGTCGGGCAGAACTGCGCGCATTAAGTCCCTGTCGCGCAGATGCAGGTGCCAGTCGTCGGGGCGGGTGAGGGTGATTTGCTGCATGGGGAATTCTGGCCGTGGATGAAGACGGCCGGAATTGTAGCGCGATTAGACAGGAGCGTAGGCTGCCGTCTAGTCGTGATGCACACGCGAATGGCCCGGGAAGAAACGGCGCACGATCACGAAGAACACCGGCACCAGGAACACGGCGAACAGCGTGGCGGTGAACATGCCGCCGATCACGCCGGTGCCGATGGCGTGGCGGCTCTGCGCACCCGCACCGGTGGAAAGGGTGAGCGGTAACACACCGGCCATGAAGGCGAACGAAGTCATCAGGATGGGGCGGAAGCGCAAGCGGCAGGCTTCCAGCGTGGCGTCGATCAGGCTCATGCCGTCATCCTGCATCTTGCGCGCGAACTCAATGATCAGGATCGCGTTCTTGGCCGACAGGCCGATGATGGCGATCAGGCCGACCTTGAAGAAAACGTCGTTGGGCAGGTCGCGCAAGGTCACGGCGAGCAGAGCACCGAACACCCCCAGCGGCACGGCCAGCATCACCGCGAACGGGATCGACCAGCTTTCATACAGCGCGGCCAGACACAGGAAGACCACGACGATCGACACCGCGAACAGCATCGAAGATTGGGCACCGGACTGTTCTTCCTCGCGCGCGGTACCCGACCATTCAAAGCCGAAACCAAGCGGCAGTTTTTCCGCGATCTGCTGCATGGCTGCCAGCGCTTCACCGGAGCTACGGCCGGGTGCGGGGCCACCGGCGATTTTCATCGCGGGCAGGCCGTTGTAGCGATCCAGCTTGGGCGAACCGCTGATCCAGCGCGCGGTCGCCACGGCGGACAAGGGCACCATGCCGCCCTGTTTGTTGCGAACCGGGACATTCAGGATGTCATTCGGTGTGCGCCGCGTGTCGGCCTCGGCCTGCATCTGCACGCGCAATACGCGTCCCTGGCGCACGAAGTCGTTGATATAGACCGTGCCCAGCAACGATTGCAGGGTTTCGTTCAGGTCGGTGATGGATACGCCCAGCGCCTCGGCCTTGATCCGGTCGATATCGAGCAACAATTGTGGTCCGGCTTCCTGGCCTTCAGGGCGCACGCCGGCCAGCACCGGATTCTGCATCGCCATGCCGAGCGCCATGTTGCGCGCTTCCAGCAGTTTGTCGCGCCCCATGCCACCGCGATCCTGCAAGCGGAAATCGAAACCGCCGGCGGCAGCCAGTTCCGGGATGGGGGGGGGATTGATGGCAAAGATCATCGCCTGCTTGATGCGGGACAGCGTCATGTTGGCCTGACGCGTCAGCCCGTTCGAGCTGCTCGCCTCACCGGGCCGTTCGCCCCAGTCCTTAAGGCGGACGAAGGTGATCGCCGCATTCTGGCCGCGCCCGAAGAAGGAGAAGCCCGCCACGCCGATGACGTGTTCCACTTCCCTCAGGCCGAGATAATATTGTTCAACCTGTGACAGCACTTCGAGCGTGCGTTCCCGCGTCGCGCCCGCCGGGAGCTGGATCACGCTGACGAAATAGCCCTGGTCTTCCGAGGGCAAAAAACTGCCGGGCAGCTTGTTGAACAGCCAGCCGACCGCGAGCAGGATGACTGCGTACACCAACAGGTAGCGCGCCGCCTTGCGTACGACCTTATGCACCGTGCCGACATAACGTTCACTCATTCGCGCGAAGGCGCGGTGGAACCAGCCCAGCGGGCCGGAAGTCGGCACCAGATCATTCTTGCCCGGGGTGTGTTTGAGCAGCGTGGCGCACAGTGCGGGCGTCAGCGTCAGCGCCATCAACGCCGAGAAACCCATGGTCAGCACCAGTGTGACCGCGAACTGGCGGTAGATGGCGCCGGTCGATCCGGGGAACAGCGCCATCGGGATGAACACCGCCATCAGCACCAGCGTGATCGCGATGATGGCGCCGATGATCTGATCCATGGCTTTTCTTGTTGCCTCGCGTGGTGGCAGATTCTCCGTGCTCATGATGCGCTCGACGTTCTCCACCACCACGATGGCGTCGTCCACCACGATACCGATCGCCAGCACCATCGCGAACAGGGTCAACACGTTGATCGAATAGCCCAGCAGGTACAGGCCGACCAGCGCGCCGACCAGCGCGATCGGAATCACGATGGCGGGGATCAGCGTCGCGCGCAGGTTGCCGAGGAACAGGTACATCACCAGCACCACCAGCAGCAGCGCTTCGGCCAGACTCTTCAGCACCTCCTTGATCGAGATGTCGATGAATTGGGAGGTGTCATACGGCACTACCCAATCGATGCCTTTGGGGAAGAATTTCGCCAGCTCGCCCATCCGCGTCTTGACGGCAGCCACGGTCTCCAGCGCGTTGGCATCCGGAGTCAGGCGGATGGCGATGGCCGCCGCCGGTTGCCCGTCGATGCGCGCGGCGGTGGAGTAATCCTGTGCGCCGAGTTCTACCCGGGCGATATCTTTTACGCGCAGCGACGATCCGTCCGGGTTGGTGCGCACCACGATATTGCCGAACTCTTTCACAGTGGATAGCCGGCTGCGGGTGACAATTACCGCGTTCAGTTGCTGGCCTGCTGCGGCCGGCAGTTGGCCCAGCTCGCCGACGGCGAGTTCCGAATTCTGGGCGCGCACCGCGCGCGACACATCTGCCGGCGAGATGCCGTAGCCCTGCAGCTTGTCCGGCTTCAGCCACAGCCGCATCGAATACTCGGTGCCGAACAGCAGCGCCTCGCCGACACCCGGCACGCGCTGGATGCTGTCCAACACATTGGCGCTGACGTAACTGCCGAGCGCCACGTTATCCAGACTCTTGTCCGGTGAAATGAGCGCCACGATCATCACGTAGTTGCGCGCCGACTTCGCCACGCGGATGCCCATTCTGCGCACTTCCTCGGGCAGACGGATCTCGGCGCGTTTGACGCGGTTCTGCGTCTCGACCGATGCCAGATCGAGATTGGTACCCGACTCGAACGTGAGCGTGATGCTGCCCCGGCCCAATTCGGCGGCGGATTCCATGTACAGCAGATTCTCGATACCGTTCATCTCCTGCTCGAGCAGGGCGACGACAGTCTCTTCAATAACCTGTGCGGAGGCACCGGGGTAGGCGACGGTGACGGAAAGCGCGGGCGGGGCGACGGAAGGGTATTGCGCCACCGGCAAGCCGCGCAAGGCCAGCACCCCGGCGAGCAGGATCACCAGCGCGATGACCCAGGCGAAGATGGGACGGTCGATAAAAAATTTGGCGAACATGATTCGCGCTTACTTGCCGGAAGACAGTTTGTTTTCCAGCTTCAGCGTTTCGACCAGCGGAACAGGCTTCACTACGGTACCGGGGCGCGCCTTCTGCTGGCCATTGACGATGACCTGGTCGCCCGCCTGCAAGCCTGCGGCAATGACGAAATCGGCGCCAGCCATGCCGCTGGTGGTGACCGGGCGCGGCGCGACCTTGCCATCCGCCCCGACCAGCATCACCAACTGGCCTTGCTCGCTTGCCTGAACCGCCCGTTGCGGCACACGGATGACGTTCTCCGCCAGCGCCTCGGGGAAGCGCAAGCGCACGAACATGCCCGGCAACAGTTCGCGTTTTGGATTGGGGAACTCGGCGCGCAGCGAGACCGATCCGGTGCCGGCATCGACGGCCAGGTCGGTGAAGAAGATGCGCCCGCGGCGCGGATAGGTGCTGCCATCCTCCAGCAGAAGTTCCACGCCGGTCGTATCGGCGCGTTTCAGGATGCCGCTGGCGACGGCCTGCCGCAGGCGCAACAAATCGGCACCGGACTGGGTGAAATTGACATACACCGGATCAAGCTGCTCAATGGTTGCCAGCAGGGTGGCTGCGCTTTTGCTGACCAGCGCACCTTCGGTCACTTCGGATCGGCCGATATGACCGGCTATCGGGGCCAGTACGTGGGCATGCTCCAGATCTTCTTCCGCGCGCACCCGTGCCGCATCGGCCTGCTTGGCTTTGTTCAGCGCAAGGTCGTAGTCCTGTTGGCTGACCGCATTGATTTCCAGCAGGCGCTGAAAACGTGTCACGTTCTGATTTGCAAGTGCCGCCTCGGCGCGGGCAGCCTCGGCGGTCGCCAGATAACTGCGCGCATCGATACGGAACAGTGACGCGCCCGCCTTGACCTCACTGCCCTCGCGGAACAGGCGCTGTTCCACCACGCCATCGACACGCGCGCGCACCTGTGCAGTGCGATAGGCCTGGACACGTCCCGGCAAGTCCTGGGTATAGGTCGCTTTTCCCAGTGCCACCGTGATGACTTCGACTTCGGGCGGCGGCATGCCGTTGGCGGGCGCACCGGGTGCAGCGGGTTTGTCGCCGCCGCAAGCGAATAGCAGCAGCGACAGCAGAATCGGTGAGGTATTCAGGAGGCTGTTCATGATGGGTTCGGGTACGCCTAACGGGAGTTGTTGGAGTTTAGCAAAAGAACGGTGAATAACAACCGTGATGCGACTATTGTTTGAGCGCCTGTTTGAGTATCAGCGCGTGTTCATACAGTGCGTTCTTGTTCAGCCCGGTGATCTGCACGGCCAGGCCAACCGCCTGTTTGAGGGGTAATTCACCCAATAATGCCGCCAGCACCCGTTCGGCTTGCGCGTCGATATCTTCGCCACGCGGTGCCGCCCCCGAGACCAGCAGCACGAATTCACCGCGCTGGTTGTTCGGGTCGCTATTTAACCAGTCCATCGCTCCATTCAGTTTGCAGCGGTAGATACTCTCGAACAACTTGGTCAGTTCGCGCGCGAACACGATCTCGCGTACATCGCCGAATACCGCGTGCAGGTCGGCGACACATTCGAGAATACGGTGCGGTGCTTCGTAGAACACCAGGGTGCAGGGAAGTTCGCTCAGGGCTTGCAGCGCCGTGCGGCGTGCTGCCGATTTGTTCGGCAGAAAACCGTAGAACAGGAAATGCGGCGCGCTCAGCCCGGAGGCGGACAGGGCAGTGACTGCAGCCGAAGCGCCGGGAATCGGAATGACGCGAAAACCGGCAGCGCGCACTTCCTCGACCAGCAACGCCCCGGGGTCGCTGACGGCCGGGGTACCCGCATCGGTGACCAGCGCCACACTTTGACCCTGTTGCAACAGGGTGATGATCTTCTCTGCCCCGGCCCGTTCGTTGTGCTGGTGCAGGGCAAGCAGTTTGGCGTCGCCAATGCCGTGGTGCTGCAATAGATGACGTGTATTGCGCGTATCCTCCGCTGCCACGACCGCAACCGCGCCCAGCACGTCCAGTGCGCGCAGCGTGATGTCACCCAGATTTCCAATTGGGGTGGCGACTACATATAATGCGCATTCGATTTTTTGATTGGCTCTGCTATGCAAACTGGAATTACCGGATTGAAGGGGTTGCGCGGACTGTTGCTCGCGGCACTATACGTGAGCGTGTTTGGCTGCGCCACTCGGCCCGTTGCGCCTCCGCCTGCGGCCAGCCCGGCACCGGTCGCGGCAACGCCGCCGGCAGCAGAAACGCCTGCCGTCGAGCTGTCCACCGTCCCTCTGGCGGAGACGCCCAGTGTGCAGCCGATATTGCCCGGGATAACGGAAGGAGCGGCACATCATATTGCGCTGATTTTGCCTTTGCGTTCTGCCGCATTTGGGCGCGCAGCCGAAGCGGTGCAACTTGGTTTTCTTGCTGCGGCCGAATTGCAGCAAGGCGAATTGCCGGTGCGTGTGTACGCCGCCAATGATGAACAATTGGAAGTTGCGGCACTTTATCGGCAAGCCCTGCAGGAAGGTGCGCTGGCCGTGGCCGGGCCGCTCACCCGCAACGGTGTCGCGGCGCTGGCCGAAAATCCACAGCTGCCGGTGCCCACCCTGGCGTTGAACATGCTCGATATGCCGCGCGGCGATCAACTGTATTTTTTTGGGCTACCGCCGGAATCCGAAGTGCGGCAGATTGCGCAGTGGGCGGCGCAGGCAGGCATGTTGACCGCGACCGTGGTGCGCACCGATTCGGCTTATTCGCGGCGTCTGGACCTGGCGTTCAGCGAGGCATGGCAGCAGGGTGGCGGCAGCCTCATGCCGGAGATCGTGTACCGGGATGACCCCAGCGAGATCCGTACCTTGTCGGGGCTGCCGGGCGAAATGGTGTTTCTGGTCGCCGAGGCAGACAAGGCGCGCCTGATGCGGCCTTACATCTATTCGGAAATACCGGTCTATGCCACTTCGCAAGTGTTTATCGGCAACCAGGACAAAATGCGCAACTACGACCTGTCCGACGTGCGTTTCGTTGATATGCCCTGGGTGTTGCAGCCCGATCATCCGGCGGTGATGGTCTACCCGCATGCGGAACCGCCGCTGACGCTGGAAATGGAGCGCCTGTATGCGCTGGGGGTGGATGCCTATCGCATGCTGCAAGTGCTGTATCGCCACGAGACCTTGAATGCATTACCGCTGGACGGCGTGACCGGCAAGCTGTCGCTGGACGAGCACCGCGTACAACGCGATGCAATGAAGGCGGTGTTGCGCGGCGGGCAGGGCATGGCACTGGAAGGAAGCAGGCCGGCGAGTCCGGCAGAGTGATTCGAATGAAAGCGGGTGCGCAAGCCGAGCAAACCGCTGCGCAGTTCCTGCAACGGCAGGGTTTACGGCTGGTGCAAGCCAACTACCATTGTCGCTTCGGCGAGATCGATCTGATCCTGCAGGACGGCGCGACATTGGTGTTCGCCGAAGTCAGATTGCGCAGTCGCAGCAATTTTGGCGGCGCGGCTGCCAGCATCGACGCGCGCAAACAGCACAAATTGATTCTCACCGCCCAGTATTATCTTTCCCGCGTTGTCCCCGTGCCGCCGTGCCGCTTCGATGCGTTGCTGCTGTCGACCGCCGCAGGCGAAGGTGGCATCGAGTGGATCAAGGGTGCATTCGAATTGGGTTAAAATCAGCCCAACCCCAACCTACAGGTGCAACAAACATGACACTCGCAAAACGCGTCAGCAAACACTTCGACGACAGCGCCGCAATAAAATTGCAGAGCAAGCCGGTGCTGGCCGAGCCGATCGCGCGGGCGGCGCAGGCCATGGTCGATTGCCTGATGCATGACCGCAAGATTCTGGCTTGCGGCAACGGCGGCTCAGCCGCCGACTCCCAGCATTTCGCCGCCGAACTCATCAATCGCTTCGAAGTCGAGCGCCCTGGTTTGCCTGCGATCGCGCTCACCACGGACAGCTCGGTGCTCACTTCCATTGCCAACGATTACGATTACAAGCAAATCTTTTCCAAACAGGTGCGCGCGCTGGGGATGGAGGGTGACGTACTGGTTGCTATTTCCACCAGCGGCAACTCGCCCAATGTGGTGGAGGCGATCACGGCTGCGCACGAGCGCGGCATGGTCGTGGTAGCGCTGACTGGACGTGACGGTGGGCAGATGGCCGCCATGCTGCATGAGCAGGATTTCAATCTGTGCGTTCCCGCAAAAAGAACCGCGCGGGTGCAGGAAGTGCATCTGCTGACGCTGCATTGTCTGTGCGACGTAATCGATCACATCCTGCTTGGAGGCGAGTGATGCGGCGGTGGATCGCATTGATCGTGCTCGGCAGTGTGTTGCAAGGCTGTGCCCAGATGAACCGGCTCGACACGCCTGCCGCAAGCGAGCGGCGGAGCACGGTTGCCGTGCAGGATGATCGCAACATCGAGCACACCGCCCTGCAGCGTGTTGCAGAAAAATACCGGCAGGACGTCCAGGTCAGCGTGACCAGCTTCAATCACTTTGTGCTGCTGACCGGACAGGTTCCGGATGAGTCCAGCAAGGTTGGCATCGAGCGTATCGTCGCCGGGATCGACCGCGTTAAGGGGATCGCCAACGAGTTACACGTGGCACAGGGTATTCAAAGCGGCGTCCGTTATAGCGATTCCGGCATCAGCGGCGATGTGCGCGCCCGCATGCTGGCAAACAAGGGATTCCAGCTTGACCACATCAAGGTCTATACCGAAGAGGGCGTGGTCTATCTGCTCGGCATCGTGAAGCGTGCCGAAGCCGATGCCGCGTCGGAGATCGCCAGCACCACCTACGGCGTGAAAAAAGTGGTACGCGTTTTCGAATATTTGGACTGATGAAATTCCCAACGCCCACCTTTGAGAACAAGATTTGCACTGCGGGTAGCCTGGCTGCCAGGGCCGCTGCGCTGCCGCGCCCGCTGGTGTTCACCAACGGTTGTTTTGACGTGCTGCATCGCGGCCATGTCACCTATCTGGCGCAGGCGCGCGCCCTCGGTGCCTCGCTCATCGTCGGCGTGAACAGCGATGCCTCGGTGAAACGGCAAGGCAAGGGCGACGACCGCCCGATCAACAACGAGAATGACCGCATGGCGGTACTGGCCGCGCTGGAGTCGGTGAGTCTGGTCGTGCTCTTTGCCGAAGACACACCGCTGAATTTGATTCTCGCCTGTCACCCGGATGTGCTGGTAAAAGGGGGAGACTGGCAGCCGCACAACATCGTCGGCAGCAAAGAAGTGCAGGGCTGGGGCGGTGTCGTACACAGCATCCCATTCCTGCACTTGCGTTCCACTACCGCATTATTAAAGAAGATCCGTTCACGATGACACCCACCGAAATCACCCTGCACCAAAAAACAAAATCACTGGAAATCACCTTTGACGATGGTGCGCATTACACGCTGCCCGCCGAATTCCTGCGCGTCTATTCCCCCTCGGCCGAAGTGCGCGGACATGGCAAAGGGCAAGAGACGCTGCAAGTCGGCAAGCGCGATGTCGGTATCGGCGAAGTTGAACCGGTCGGCCAATACGCGCTCAAGATCAGTTTTGACGACGGCCACGATACGGGGCTGTTCTCGTGGGAGTATCTGCACGAGCTGGGACAATACCAGGATGCGATGTGGCACGACTACCTGACCAGGCTGGAAGCAGCGGGCGCGAGCCGCGACAAATAGTTTCCGTCACACCGGCAAGGCCGCTGTCCAGTGATTTTGAAAACCGGATTCCGGCCTTCGCCGGAATGACAGAACCAAGGAGTTGATATGAGCAAAACAACACATTTCGGTTTTGAAACCGTCGCCGAAGAAGAGAAGGCCAAAAAAGTCGCCGGCGTGTTCACCTCCGTCGCCAGCAAATACGACATCATGAACGACCTGATGTCGGTTGGCCTGCACCGCATCTGGAAACGCTTCGCCGTGGGCTTGGCGAATGTGCACGAAGGCCAACGCGTGCTGGACGTGGCGGGCGGATCGGCCGACCTGTCGCGTCTGTTCCTCAAGAAGGTTGGCCGCAGTGGCCAGGTCGTCCTCACCGACATCAACAACGCCATGCTGCGCGTCGGCCGCGACCGTCTGCTGGATGAAGGCAGCACCACGCCGACGACACAATGCGATGCCGAACACCTGCCCTTCCCCGACAACTATTTCGACTGCGTCAGCATCGCCTTCGGCCTGCGCAACGTCACGCATAAAGATGCCGCCCTGCGCGAGATGTACCGCGTCATCAAACCCGGTGGCCGCGTCATCGTGCTGGAATTCTCCAAGGTCGCCAAGCCGCTGGAAAAAGCCTACGACCTGTATTCCTTCAAGCTGCTGCCCAGGATGGGCCAACTCATCGCCAACGATGCCGATAGTTACCGCTACCTCGCCGAATCCATCCGCATGCATCCGGGGCAGGAAGAGTTGAAGCAGATGATGGTGGATGCCGGACTGGAGCGCGTCGAATACTTCAACATGACGGGCGGCGTGGTGGCGGTGCATCGCGGTTACAAGCTGTAAGTGGGTAATTGATTGGCGGATTCAACTCTGAAGTGCAACTTTTGTAAGTGAATTTAGGTGGCGAGCTGCGGTAGCATCGGAGTGTTGTAATGCTTTGGCATAAATACTATGACCTCTTGTGTCATGACCCTGTAAATTGGCAGCTTGCAGAGCCAAAATATCTTGACCTATTAGCTGAGATGGCCAGGATTCTTGGGTATAACAAATTGGCTCAAACTGATATATCAAAGTTTTACTCGCCTCGTGCGCACGGTGACCAAGCTCAGCTTTCACAAGAAACTCAAAGCGAGTTGTTGCGTGTATTAAAAAATACTGAACGCTTAGTTATTGTTGCAAGAGATCAGCAAGAGTAGCCCGCGTAGGATGGGTTGAGCAACGCGATACCCATCGTTGAATGGTTGGGTATCGCTACGCTCCACCCAACCTACCCAAATCATTATTGCGCCGTATGCAATCTCCGAACTTTTCAAACCGGCTCAACCTCAACTTGACATATTAACGAACCTCGTTAATATGGCTACATGATCAAGTCGTTCAAATGCTCCGACACCGAGGCGTTATTCAACGGCAAGCGTGTCAAGCGCTTTGTGAATTTTGAACGAGGCGCATTGCGCAAGCTGGAGCAACTCGATTTGGCATTGGTCATCGACGATATGCGCGCCCCGCCGGGCAACCGGTTGGAAGTATTGAAAGGCGACCGCGCCGGACAAGGGAGTGTGCGCATCAGCGATCAATGGCGAGTGTGCTTCCGCTTCAAGAGCGGCGAAGCTCTGGATGTGGAGATTGTGGACTACCACTAGAAGGAACCGACATCATGCGCAAAGTTGCCCCTGTATCTCCCGGCGAAATGCTGGATGAGGAATTCCTGAAACCACTGGGAATGACCAAGTATCGACTTGCGAAAGAGATCGGCGTACCGCCGCAACGCATCGGCGACATCATTTCCGGCAAGCGCGGCATCACAGCAGATACCGACTTGCGCTTGTGCCGCTTCTTCAGCTTGTCTGATGGTTGGTGGCTGCGCTTGCAAGCAAAATACGACACCGAGATGGCCAGGGAGTCGTTGGTTGAGGTGTTGCAAAACATTCGGCCTTTAGAGCGGATAGCCGCATAAGCCGATGCCATTGAATAATTCTGGCAATCAGTTGGAACATTCTGTTGCAGACCAGCAGCGTGCTCAAAAAGTCTTTATTGAGCGCGGTTTGGCTTCGCTTCGGGCTGCTCAAAAGAGTGGTGAATATGTTTCATCGGAGGATGTTTTAAGAGCGCTGGATGAAATAATCGCAAGTGTAAAAAAGAAAGCACAGAAGTAAGTCCTCATATATTTTCTAATCACTACGACGGAGTCGTTATGACCGCTTTACCCAAATGTCCCCAATGCAATTCCGAATACACCTACGAAGACGGCGATAACTATGTCTGCCCGGAGTGCGCGCATGAATGGCCGAAGGTCGCGGCCGAGATGGTCGAAGAAGTGAAGGTGTTCAAGGATGCGTTCGGTACCGTGCTGAACGATGGCGATACGATCACCGTTATCAAGGACCTGAAGATCAAGGGCTCGTCGTCGGTGGTGAAGGTCGGCACCAAGGTGAAGAATATTCGCCTGGTGGACGGCGACCACGACATCGACTGCAAGATCGACGGTATCGGCGCGATGCAGTTGAAAACCGAATTTGTTAAAAAGGCCTGACGGAGTCGGCCATGGGCGGCTGGGGTTGTCCGCATGAAGTCGATGGCAAATGCCGGCGGGTGAATAATCTGCCCTGCGACATCGGCATGAAGGGTTGCGTGCTGGCAGGCCGCTTCCGTTTTGCGGACGAGAGCAAGAACCGGACGAAGAAACAGGCAGGGAT
>Ga0210005_1001898_pt1 | contig 12784 bp, 10 predicted proteins | sample CryGey02umfilter_3_FD_183961 | JGI IMG/M metagenome (GOLD analysis project Ga0210005, IMG submission 183961) | Groundwater microbial communities from aquifer in Utah, USA - Crystal Geyser 4/9/14 0.2 um filter (SPAdes) (version 3) | ecosystem: Environmental > Aquatic > Deep subsurface >... | reverse complement strand
CCTTCTTTTGTTCCAAAAATAAGTGCCGATCGAAGTGCATCAGCTCCATATTTATCAACCATCTCCAAAGGATTAACCACATTCCCTTTTGACTTGCTCATTTTTTGACCATTTTTATCTCTCACCATTCCGTGAAGAAAGATTGTCTCAAAAGGTTTTTTACCGGTCGTAAATACTCCAACCATAATCATCCGAGCCACCCACCAAGGAAGAATATCATAGCCCGTTTCCATCACGGAAGTAGGATAAAAATAATCAAAAAAATCTGAGTTTTCATCTTGTGCCAACAAAGTGGCAAACGGCCACTGGGCGGATGAAAACCAAGTGTCAAAAGTGTCGGTATCTTGCTCAAATTTGCAGTTACCACAAATCTGGCATTTCTTTGGTTTTTCAACAGAGACAAACCAATCACTTTTTGTGACACAACGGTAAGCTGGGATTCTAATTCCCCAAACAATTTGACGGGAAATATTCCAATCTCGAAAATTTGTCAGCCACCATAATAATATTTTTTTAAATTTTTTAGGAACAATTTTTATTTCATCTGATTGAACTAATTTTTTAGCCTTGTCAGCTAATGGTTTAATTTTTACAAACCATTGCTCCTTTGGCAATGGCTCCAATACTCGACTACATTTATAACACGTTCCAACATTATGAACGTAATCTTCTTTTATTTTCACCATCTGTCCTGACATTTTTAAATCTTCAACTATTTTTTTTCTTGCTTCATTTGCGTAAAACCCCTTATACAAACCTGTGTTTTCATTTAATTTTCCGTCAAATCCAATTATTTGAATCATTTCAAGTTTGTGTTTTTTCCCGGTTTCAAAATCAGTAAAATCGTGAGCCGGGGTTACTTTGACCGCACCTGTCCCAAATTTCGGATCGACCGACTCATCAGCTACGATTTTGACTTGACGATTAATAATCGGGACAATGACAGTTTTTCCGATTAAATCTTTATATTTTTTATCTTTTGGATTAACAGCAATTCCCGTATCACCAAGGAGAGTCTCGGGTCTGGTCGTTGCCACCGTGATAAATTTTATTTTTGATGTTTGACTTGCTGGTGATAGCAAGTATTTTATATAAAATAATGAGGCAACTTTCTCTTTATGGACGACTTCTAAATCTGAAAATGAAGTTCCACAAAAAGTACAATAATTAACCATTCTTTTTTCTCGATAGACCAAACCTTCGTCTGATAACTTTTTAAAAGTTTTGTAGACTGTCTGAACAATGTCTTCGTCGATAGTGAATTTCTTTTTTGACCAATCAAGAGCAAATCCTAACCTTTTAAGCTGATTCTCCATATTCGAGCGGTTACTGATTACGAATTCCATTATATTTTTGTAAAGTGTTTCTCGATCAAAATCAAAACGACTCTTTCCTTCTTTTTTTAAATGTTTTTCATAAACAAATTGCGTTTCAAAACCGGCATGATCAGCCCCGGGTAACCACAAAGTCTCAAAGCCGGATAATTTTTTATAACGGATCATAATATCCTCGTAGGTATACATCGCATGACCTAAATGAAGATTGGCATTGGCATTTGGCGGGGGAAGAATAATTGAAAATGGTTTTTTTCCGCCAGCTGGCGGATTATTTACTTTGGCTTTAAAAAGTTCCTTTTCCTCCCATTCTTTATAGATTTTTTCCTCGACTAATTGTGGTTGATATTTAGAATCCATAATAATGTTCATTATTATATAATATTTTCTTATGGACTGGATTTTAATTACCTTTCAGTGGTATTTGACTTTATTTGTTATTGGGATAATCTTTACCCCTCTGACAAAAAAAATATTCAAAAGTTTTTCATTTGATTTTGGCTATCCATTTGCCAAAACTTTAGGAATAATTTTACTCAGTTATTTTGTTTTCGTCCTTGGAATTGTAAAAATCCTACCTTTCGATCGCCTCGCATTAATATTTTCCCTTTGCTTATTCGCGATTATCAATTGGATTGTTTATAAAAAAAATAAACAGACAAATTTAGGTGTGATAAATCACACCACTACAATAATATTCGAAGAGATTCTGTTTATCTTTTGTCTTTTCTTCTGGACTTTCATCCGCTCCCAAGAACCCTCAATCCACGGCTTGGAAAAATTTATGGATTTTGGGTTTATGAATTCGATCCTTCGAACAAAGTTCTTCCCACCAAAAGATATTTGGTATTCACCCGAGCCAATCAACTATTATTATTTTGGTCATTTAACCGGCGCACTTTTAATTAAACTAAGTGACATAAAAGCTTCGATTGGTTACAACCTGATATTGGCAACAATTTTTGCTCAGGGAATGACTCAAGTATTTTCACTCATCATAAATATCATTAAAAGATATAATCAAAAAATTAGTCAATTTAAGGCTATTATCTTTGGCTTAATCGGTGCCTATTTTATCAACCTTGGTGGAAATCTTCATACGATTTATCTTTTTACAAAAGGCTATCCAAATGAGACACCTGTCCCCTTCTGGAAAATCATGTTTTGGTTTAACCCAACCAGTTACTGGTATCCAGATGCCACCCGCTTTATTCCCTTCACAATTCATGAATTTCCCTCATATTCGTATGTGGTTGCAGATTTACATGGTCACGTGTTTGACATTCCGTTTGTGCTTTTAACTTTAGCGATTTTGTTCTTAATATTTACAACTAAAAAACCATTTAAAACTATTTTCAACTATTTTCAACTATTTATAATCGTTTTCCTCGGATTTATGTCCGCCATCCACTATATGACTAACGCCTTTGATGGGCCTATCTATATTCTATTAACACTTGTCATATTCTTTTTTATGTTTGGTATTTCAGTTAAATTCTTAATTAATACGGTAACTTTGATATTTTCATTTATATTTTTTTCCCTCCCTTTTTCCTGGTTTTTTAAACCTTTCGTATCAGGAATTGGAGTTAATTGTTCTCCTAAATTTTTAACTGATTTAAAAAATATCGGACCATTTCTCTTCGAGACCGGCAACTGCCAGATCTCACCTTTTTATATGCTGTTTGTCCTCTGGGGATTCTTTTGGATATCATTTCTGATATTTCTATTTATAATTAAAAAACAAAAAAAGTCCCCTAATCCCTATTCCCTAAACCCTAACAGTCAATTTATACTTATTCTCTTCTCCTTCGGCCTTTTCCTAACCATCATCCCCGAATTTTTTTACATTAAAGATATCTACCCCCAACATTTTCGTGCCAATACGATGTTCAAACTCGGTTATCAAGCTTTTTCAATGATGGGTCTCGCTTCAATAGTTACTTTTTATTTGTTAAAAAATATTAAAAAATCGATCATTTATTATCTGATATCTATCATCTTCATAATATTCTTATTCTTCCCCTCTATCTATCCATATTTTTCGGTTCCGTCTTATTACGGTCAGCTAAATCGACCTGTGCAATTAGATGGCCAAGTTTGGCTAAAAGATAATAATCTTGAAGATAATGAAATTATTGATTATTTGAATAAAAACGAAAAAGGACAACCTGTTATTTTAGAGGCACAAGGTGATTCTTATACTGATTATGAAAGAATCTCTGCCTTTACAGGATTACCAACAGTCGCTGGCTGGTGGGTACATGAGTGGCTATGGCGCGGTTCTTCAGATATTGTAGGAAATAGAATCCCCGAAGTTGTTTCTCTTTATGAATCAAAAGATATTGAAGAAACAAAAATGCTTATTAATAAATACCAAATAAAATATGTGGTAATCGCAAGGTTAGAACGCCAAAAATACCCTAATTTGAATGAGGAAAAATGGGATAAAATCGGCAGATTAATCTTTAAGTCTTCTGATGGTTTTGGGGCTTTGTATCAAGTCAATTAATATACGCAAAAGCCCGCCGTAGCGGGCTTGACAAACCAAAATTTTTTTGCTATCTTTGTCTCGAGCATTACTATTCGTCGTTGCCTTAATATACGAGCGGTAGTGATGCTCTTTTTTATAAATGATACAAAGTCACAGGTATTCTTAAATTCTTCTTCGCTAATTTCTTGAATTGATCAGCTACAAAAGCAATTAAATCATTCTTCTTCTGATATTTAGTTTTAAATATGGCTGACTTATTCATAACCCTTATGATAAAGAAAGTAATATTGTTTGTCAAGTCCTATAGCAAAATACTCTTCGTATATAAGATGTCTTATAGTATTTATATCACCGTTTATATTGTTGTATCAATACGATTAAAGTTATCCAAAGTCTGTGGATAACTATATTTAGTTATAAATTATTGTTAAGTTGTATAATATAATATGGATTTCTCATTACTCACTTACAACACTCTTTTTAATAAAGCTTTTTTACAACTGAAAACAATCATCGATGCAAGCCATCCTGATATTCTTTGCCTCCAGGAAGTCGATATTTCACCGGATAATTTAAAAAATTTAAACAAATATGGCTACGAACTGGCAGATTATTCTGGTACGTTTATTAAATTTGGTAAGGCTTTTGGCGTAGCGACTTATTATAATCCACAAAAATTTAAGTTTATAAATTCAAATTTATTAAAAATTTCTTCTAATTTATCGGAGCTTTTTTATACTATTCCCCAGCTTATACTTGGTATTAATAAACCCAAGACCATGCTTCAAACCGATTTTGTCAGTAAGGTGAATAATAAAAAAATCGTTATCTGTAATTCTCATTTAATTGTTGTTGCTCCAAACTCAGTTCGAGTGTTTCATATCGATAAAGCATTAAATTTATTAAATATCAAAAAATCTGTTCCATTGATTATTACCGGAGATTTCAATTATGTTCCTTATCAAAGAAAAAAATTAGATAATATTATGAAAAAATATAATTTGATTGAAGCAACAAAAAATATTCAACAAACTATTGAATTTTCCCCTCATGGAGAAAAGGAAAGTTTTTCTTTTATACAAGAATTTATGGCAAGGAGCATAAATCTATTTTTTGGAAACAAATTAAAATATGATTATATCTACTATCGAGGTATCAGCCTATCTAAGACTGAACGAATCGAAGTCCGCTTCTCCGACCACTACCCATTAATTTCAAACTTTAAAATTTAATTTTGGTCAATTTTCTAAATAATTTTTTTATTTTATTTAGATAATTTTTTAGTTTAATATCGCTCATTTTTGTCTTAATTTCTTTGAAATATTGCCCACCCATTTGAGCTTGATAACCTAATTTTTTATCTGTTATCTCGCCTAAAAGAATCGTGTAAAAACTTGCTATTCCATATTTTATAAATATATTGACATAACCATCTTTTTTAACCCTTCTAAATGACCATTTCACTAATTTTTTTGGAATAATATGTAATTTTATGCCTGCATTTTGAATTCTTATGCTTAAATCATGGTCTTCGCTGATAGTGGTTTTTTCATTAAAACCCTTTAATTTAATAAAAATGTTCCTTAAAATAACAAAATTATATCCCGGAGCCATTTGTTTATTAATTAGCTTTAAAATCTCAAGGCCATAATTAGCTATCTGAGCCAAAATTAAATTAAAATTATCATTATCATCCGGTAGCTGGTAAGTAGTCAAAAAGGGGTATGAATACTTATCTATGTATTTTTTCAATTCAGAAAGATAATTCTTTTTTATTCTTGAGTCTGCATCTAAAAAAACAATATATTCACCCGTACTATTTTTAGCGCCTAAATTCCTCTGATAACATAAGTTTCTTTTCTGACTAACTACTGCTTTTATCAGATATTTATTTTTATATTTTATTGCTACATCTATTGTTCCATCGTCTGATTTTCCATCTACTATGATAATTTCAAAATTCTTTTCTTTTTGTTTAGTCAAATCATTTAATAAATTAGGTAGATATTTCTCCTCATTTAAGGTAGGAATAATAACTGAAAAAAAAGACTTCATATAATGTATATTATAACATTTGGTAAAATTAGATATGAAAGTATCCGTCGTTATACCTGTCTATAATGAAGAAAAAAGAATTAAAGCCTGCCTTGATTCCTTGATGGCCCAGACGGATAAACCTGATGAGATAATTATTGCAAATAATAATTCAACTGACCATACAGTCGAGATTGCTAAAAAATACCCAACATTAATAATCAGTGAATATTTTCAAGGGATTGGATATGCCAGGAATGCCGGTTTCAATCGTGCAAAATATGAAATAATTGCCCGTTGTGATGCTGATACAATTTGCCCAATTGATTGGATAAATAAAATAAAAAATAATTTTACACAAAATAAAAATGCCATCGCTGTAAGCGGACCGGGATTATTTTATGACTTTGCTTTTTCTAATGTAAATACTTTTTTTACAAAAATTTTTTATTTTAAATTAACAAAATCAATACAAGGATATTATCCAATTTTTGGGGCTAATATGGCTCTTAAAAAGTCGGTCTGGGAACAAGTAAAAGAAAAAGTTTGTACATCGAATATTTCATTACATGAGGATATGGACTTGGCGATTCACATACATAAATTCGGTGATATAATTTATGATTCTTCATTGGTTATGAATTTATCTGCAAGAAGATTTTCTTACTATATTATTGAGTACCCAATTAGGTGGTTTAAAACATTAATTGCCAAACATGACTGAGCTACAACTGCAACTTGAAAATAAAGGGGTTAGATATCTGCAGACTGGCCAAGGTCCTGCGATTTTATTTATCCACGGATTAGGCATTGGATCAAATATTTGGAATAAAGTAATTACTAATCTAAGTAAAAGTAATACGATTATTTTACTTGACCTTCCGGGATACGGTTTAAATAAAAATTTAATTATCGAGGAAAGCCTTGACAGCCTAACGCAATTTATAAACAATTTTATTGTTGCAAAAAAAACTATAAAATACTTAGTCGGCTATTCTATGGGAGGCGTTCCTGTATATAAGATTGCTCAAAATCCCCCACCCTCACTTAAAAAAATAATGTGTATCGCCACCCCATTTTTTACAACAAAATTAATATTTATTCTTAATATATTATTTAGAATAATCGGGTTTCATTATTTAATAACAAAAATATTTATTTTTTTTATCAATAAATTTCCACTAAAACAATTAATATTCCATTTTGGCAGACTCGCCAATGTGAAGAAACCAAAAGCAATGAATGAGTGTATGGATAAATTTGGAAAGAATACAAATCTCCCATACTTTTTCAGATGTGCCTCATCTATATTTTCTCCAACTGAATTTTCTTTCATAACTATTCCAATTGATTTTATTTATGGTCAAAAGGATGGATTTGCGACTATTAAAATGGCTAAAAAAGTCACAACCTATTGTAAAAGTGCTAAAATTTATACCATTAGAGATCGATATCATCTTTTACAATTTGAGGATTCAAAAGGGCTTGCAGATATTATTAAAAAAAATTTATGAAAGTATCCGTCGTTATACCTGTCTATAATGAAGAAAAAAGAATTAAAGCCTGCCTTGATTCCTTGATGGCCCAGACGGATAAACCTGATGAAATTATTGTCGTTGATAATAATTGTACTGATAAAACCATTGAGATTGTCAAAAGATATCCTGAAGTAATAGTCGTCGTAGAAAAAAAACAAGGTATGACACCTGCCAGAAACGCCGGATTTAATTCAGCTCGATTTGAAATAGTTGCCAAATGTGATGCGGATACGATCCTACCTTCAAATTGGATAAAACAAATTAAATTTAATTTTTCTCAAAATTCATCTATAGTAGGATTATCCTTCTCGGTAAGTATTAATGATATGAAAATTCTTGGAAAATCTACCCTACCTTTTTATCTATGGATGTTTATACCCAGGTTAATGATCGGAGTATATCCTATGGTTGGACCAAGCTATGCAATTAAAAAAAATGCGTTTGATAAAATAAAAAATGAGCTGTGTCTCGATGATCGAATAGTACACGAGGATATTGATCTGTCTCTACATATCAAAAAATATGGCAAAATATTTCATGATGATGAATTGGTAGTTGCTTCATCGGCACGAAGAATTATTAACAACCCTTTATCTTTCTTTGGAGAATATATATTTAGATTTTTTAAAATGATGTGGAATCATCGTCATATTTATGAACGGACCATACTTTGAAGTTCTTCGAGTGTAGTCACATCTCCCGATTTTTTATCATCGCGGAATCGTTCTAATCTTGGAAAACGTAAAGCCAAACCTGCCGTGTGAGTAGGTGATTTTGTAATCTCATCGGCTTTTATTTCTACAACTATTTTTGGTGTAATCCAAACATCACATTCTGCTTGCTTGTCAACTAAATAATTTTTTGGCATTTCCTTAACTCTTAACCCATAACCCATAACCCATAACTTCTTCCATTCTTTATCTGTCAATCCTGTCCCAATTTTAGCGACTGTCACAAATTTATCTTTTTTCTCATTTAAGACCCCAACCAAAAATGCCCCCATTCCAAAATCAGTCCTTTTTCCTTTGCCAAAATCATAACCCATCACTAAACAATCAATCGTATCGTTAATCTTTGCCGAATAGCTTCTTTTATACTTTATCCAGTTCCAGCCTCTCGCTCCTGGCTGATAAACTCCATCAATTTTTTTGGCAATCACTCCTTCCAATTTTTTTGCGATTGCAGTCTCAAAAATTTCTTCCAATCTTTCTTCTTTATCTACTTCTTCTTGATTATCTACAACTATAATTTGTTTACTGATATCTTTATTTTTTATTGTCACTTTTTCAAGAGCATTTCTTCTTTCAATAAAAGGTTCCTTAATAAAATTTTTTCCATTCAAATATAAAAGTTCGAAAGCAAAAAGTTTTAATGGCACTTCAATTGCCTTTGCTCCAATATCATATTTTCGCTTTCGCTGAACTGTTTCTTGAAATGGAAGGAATTCTCCTGTTTTTGGATTATAACCGATCGCCTCCCCTTCGATTATTAATTCATCAGCTTTGACTTCTCTTTTTACTCCTTCAACAATATCAGGATACATAAAAGTCACATCCTCAAGGCTTCGGGAAAATAATCTGACCTGACTTTTTTTATAATGCACCTGCAGTCTAAACCCATCAAATTTCGGCTCAACCAAACACTTTCCAATTTGTTTAATTATTTCTTTAGCTGATGACATTCGCTCTGCCTTCATCATAATAATTGGCGTAAACACTTCCGGTCCAATTTCTTTTAAACCATCTATTCCTTTTGCCTTAAGTGTTTTTCCAATAAATCCTAAATCGGGACGGACGTGGTAGGCAGTTTCAATAATCGGTCGTAAACTTTTGTCTCCGGTAAGCGTCCAAGAATATGCGTCCAACACCGTCATATCAGAAAATCCGAGGCGGATAATGCCGGTCGGGAGACGGACTAAATAGCGACCTGATAATGGATCAAGTTGGCGAATAAGTTGGGCTAACAAACTGGTTTTTACATCCTGTGAACCATTGCCGGTGGCAGTTGCTAATCGATAAAAGAAATCAAAAACGGTCAGAACTTCCATATCTTTTTCCTCAAAAGAGGTATATATTTTTTTGAAGCTCTCAACAGTCGCTCCCAAATCACCACTTTTTTTAAATTCTTTTTCAAAATAACTTCGGTCAATATTAAGGGCAGACATGGCCGATTTAATAATCGTTCGCTCGGCCATACCAAAATCAATTCCTTCATAAGCAGGCCCAACCCGCCCCTGAAGCAGATAAACAACATTGGCAATTTCCTCAGAATTTAATTTATTAAATAATTCCGCCAAAATTTTTGTTATTTCCAAACGAGAAGAATTTTTTTCGATTCTTTCAAAATATTTAGAAAGTTCTGAGAATTTCATATTATATATCATGCTTAAAAGTCAAAGCGTGACACTAAATTTTATTATCTCCGCGGGAACCCTCCCCTTTTCGGGGACTCCCAAGTCGAAAAAAATTAAGTGTCCCTCTTTTATCAAAATACAATATTCTTATAGGTGTCACGAAGAGAAAAGGTTCCCCGAGAACCGGATTGCGGTGTATACCGCAGAGGCTCGCAGGGGAATAGTTGTCTCAAGTGACAGAATCTATAAGAATTCTAAACTATAGTATAACGTGCCGACTTTGTACTTCCTATTTTCTTAATCAGCCCTTTCTTTATCAAATCCTGCAAATCTCGAAGGACAGTATCTTCCGAAACGTCAGGAAAAACATCACCAAAGGTCTGATTTTGGATATAACCAATTTCCTGGATATACTCAATCATCTTCATCTGACGTTCCGTCAAAAATATCTGCTGTCCGCCAAATTTTTCTTTTAACTTAACATCTTTTGATAATTTTAAAATTTTGGTCTTAACTTTTTCAAATTCTATCCCCGCTCCAGATGTGAAATATTCAAGCCACGAAGTCAGATCTCCGGCCGAAGCTTTTTGCAAATTCTGGTAATATGAGATGGCATCTTTGTCATAATATTCTTCAAGTGAAAAAAACCGACGGATATCATACCCTCCTAAAAATAAAATTAAAGTAGCCAAAACCCGCGAGACTCGACCGTTACCATCTAAAAAAGGATGGATTCGGACTAATTCATGATGAGCAATGCCCGCTTTAAGTATCGGATGAAGCTTATCCTTATCATCACGACCTAACCAGTAGACAAATTCGCGCATTAAAAATGGTACTTCAATTGGCACGGGCGGACGAAAAGTCACTTCTCCATTAGCAGAATTTTTAATAATTACTTGTTTTGTCCTATACTCGCCTATCTGATCATTGACTAAGATTTTATCAGTCAAAATCCGATGAAGTTTTTTAATTATTTGCTCAGAAATTTTATCAATCTTTTTTTTAGCTTCCTCATCAATAAAATCAATTACTTTTCGATAATTAATTATTTCTTGGATATCACGAGGGCGACCAATAACATCTTTTCCTAATAAGACGTCTTTCGCATCATCCTTATGAAGATTATTTCCTTCAATATGAGTGCCGTGATAGGCTGATCTGATTAATGCCTCTTCTTTGAATTGTTTTTCCCAAAGAGGTAAAAGTGGCGAATGTCTAATCACTTCCTCGGACGCTTCAATCTTGGAGATATTGTTTAAAATTTTATTTGTGATTGTAAAGACTGGATTAAACATAATATTATTATATACCTTTTTGACTTTTTAATTTCTGATATAATTTAGATATGGTCCAAGCTTTTACTATCAATCAAGATAGTTTTCCCGCTGCTAAAATCGGATCTGTTTCAAAGTTGATGAACATAGCCCTTCCTTTAGCAATGACCGGTGGAGGTTTGATTTTTTTGTTCATTCTGTTGAAGGCAGCTTTCGATATTTTGACCAATGGCGATAATCCCGATGCTTTAAAAAAAGCCTACGCCTCAATTACGACATCTGTCGTTGGTCTAATTATTGTTATTGCCAGTTTCCTCGCCATTCAATTGTTAGGAGTTATTTTAAAAACAGACATAATACCAAAATGAGACTTTTAGCAGATACTGATCCCGTTCAAGAATTATTTGGTGGCATATCCCCGCCCGATGCGATGAATGTTGGTGGAGATAATCCTGTCCAAGGGCTTGGTAAACTGGTTGCATTTGGGATAAATATGTTTATTACAATCGCTGGAATATTTCTTATTATTTATCTGCTTTGGGGTGCTTTTGATTGGATTTCATCCGCCGGTGAAAAAGAAAAAATTACTAAAGCTCAAAATAAAATCACTAATGCTTTAATAGGAATTGTTTTAGTTTTTGTCGTCCTGACAGTATTTAATCTATTAGCCGGTAATCTGCTTGGGATTGTTAATCCAATCGACGGTGGCGGATTTGAAATAAAATTACCCACCCTTGGGCAATGAACAATTGAAGTCTATAGTTTATTTAATAAGAAATGGTAGAGCTGGATGTTGGGTGACCCCAGAAATGATAAAGGATTCTTTAGAATTGGAAAGTAAAAAACTACCTGCAATCTTATCAGGAATTTCACGTTTCAGTCGCGTGAGGGACGATATATGAGTAGACGTAATAGTCGAGGATGATTTAATTTCAATTAAATATAATTTCTGATTATCTTCAATCACAAGGTCAACTTCTAATCTATCTCTTGTATGCAAATAGTATAGCAATGAATCGTTAAGATGATGATATTCTCGTTTAAAAAAATCAATAACTATCATTGTTTCAAATAAAGCGCCATATTGTGGACTGGAGTCAAGAGTTTCTATATTTCTTATTCCCATAAGGTAGGCAGCAAGACCAGTATCAGTAAAATAGAGCTTTGGACGTTTAACCAAACGTTTTCCAAGGTTTTGAAAATATTGAGGTAGTAGAATTATTTGATAACTTGCAACTAATATAGAAAGCCAAGTTTTAGCGGTAGTAAAAGACACACCAATATCGCGAGCTAAAGAAGAGAGATCAAGAATCTGACCTGTACGGATTGCACATGATTTGAGAAACGCCTGAAATTGAAGTAAGTTACCAATATTTTTAAGGTCTCGAACGTCACGTTCAAGATAAGTCTTAATATATGAACTTGCCCAAGTATCATAAAAGATTGATTTATCAGTAAGAGGTTCAGGGTATCCTCCTGTAAAAATATATTTTGAAACAAGGTTTTTTTGTTGAAATAGTTGTGGTTGTGGCTGAGAAAATAAACTATGAATATCTAAAGAATGTTTTCCATTACCTTGACGCTCTGATAGAGAAAGCGGGAGAAGGGTCAATATGGCAGCACGACCTGCTAATGATTCTGTTACACCTTTCATAAGAGTAAAATTTTGTGACCCAGTAAGCAACCACTGTCCTGGAGTACGATCATTATCAATTTTTTCTTTGATATAAGGTAGAAGTATAGGCGCATACTGA
>Ga0210005_1001885_pt1 | contig 12831 bp, 13 predicted proteins | sample CryGey02umfilter_3_FD_183961 | JGI IMG/M metagenome (GOLD analysis project Ga0210005, IMG submission 183961) | Groundwater microbial communities from aquifer in Utah, USA - Crystal Geyser 4/9/14 0.2 um filter (SPAdes) (version 3) | ecosystem: Environmental > Aquatic > Deep subsurface >... | reverse complement strand
CGCTGTTCGGTCTGACCGAACCGATTTTCGTACCCGAATACTGGAATCCGCCCAGCCTGTTCGATCTGGCCCAGCGCACCGGTTTCGATATCGAGAGCCTGATTTTCTGTTTCGGCATCGGCGGTGTGGGCGCGGTGTTGTACAACGCATTGACCGGGAAACGCCTGATGCCAATGAATGATTGCGAGCGCAACAGCCCGCGCCACCGCTTTCACCGCGTGGCGCTGGGCGCGCCCTTTGTGATGTTTGTCGCACTGTATTTTCTGCCCTGGAATCCGATCTATCCAAGTGTGGCCGCGCTGCTTGTCGGCGGGATCGCCTGCGCCCTGTGCCGCCCCGACCTAGCGGGGAAAACGCTACTCGGTGGCGGATTGTTTGCCGGGCTTTACCTGATCTTTCTGGTCGCGCTGGAACTGCTCGCGCCAGGTTATATCGAACGGGTGTGGAATCTACAGGCACTCGGCGGGGTGATGCTCGGTGTCTTCCCGATCGAAGAACTGCTGTTCGGCTTCGGCGTTGGGGCGTATTGGTCCGGGGTGTACGAGCATCTTGCCTGGCATCGCAGTTCCCGATTGTGTGCCTTGTCCAAGATTAAAACAGGGAGTTACGGATGAATGCCGAAACAGATTTTTTGGAACAGGCAGATGCCAACTTTGCCGAAGCGCTGGCAGAGGCACTGGACATGCGCGAGCATGAAACCGGCGACCACTCCAAACGGGTCGCCTGTCATACCTTGGTGTTGGCGCGCCATTTCACTACCGACTCGCATCATCTGCGGCAGATTTACTGGGGCGCACTGCTGCATGATATCGGCAAGATCGGCGTACCCGATGCCGTTCTGTTGAAAAAGGGTGCGCTCAATGAAGATGAATGGCTCGAAATGAGGATGCATCCCGAAAAAGGTCACCGTATCGTTTCACAGATTCCGGAGATGGCAGAAGCCGCCGAAATCGTGTACAGCCACGAGGAGCGTTTCGACGGCAGCGGTTATCCGCGCGGGCTGCGCGGCGAACAAATCTGCCTGGGCGCGCGGCTGTTTGCGGTAATAGACACATTGGACGCAATCACTTCCGACCGCCCCTATCGCAAAGCATTGTCATTCGATCAGGCTCGTGCGGAAATCATCAAAATGAGCGGTACGCAATTTGACCCGCTGGCCGTGCAGGCATTTCTGGCCGAAGAGGCTACCTTGCGCGAAATGGTGGCGGAAAAGTGTATGCAGATGCACGATTCTGCCATCTCATCAATCAACCACGGAAGGAGCAAACCATGACAACCTATAAAGATCCGGTGTGCGGCATGACGGTATCGCCCGACACCAAGTTGCGCCACGTTCACGAGGGCGAAACCTATCTGTTTTGCAGCGCGAAATGCCTGGCAAAGTTTCAGGCAGCACCGGCGGATTACCTTAAGCCGTACCCGGCACAGGCTGCCGTGGCGCGCATCGGGATGATGTACACCTGCCCGATGCACCCTGAAATCCGCCAGTCTGCGCCGGGAAACTGCCCGAAGTGCGGCATAACTTTGGAATCCGAATCCCCAGAAATAGCGGGCGCAGTCGAATACACCTGCCCGATGCATCCCGAGATCGTGCGCAACGCGCCGGGCGATTGCCCGATCTGCGGCATGGCGCTGGAGCCGCGCAACGCGACGACGGAAGATCATGCAGAACTGGACGACATGGCCCGGCGTTTCTGGATCAGCACCGCGCTGGCTTTGCCGGTGTTCGTGATGGCGATGGTCGCCGACCTGTTGCCGCAGTTGATGCCGGAATTCGTATCGATGACGGCGCTGCAATGGCTGGAATTCGCGCTGGCGACACCCGTGGTGTTGTGGGGCGGCTGGCCGATCTTTCAGCGCGGCTGGGCGTCGCTGGTTAACCGCCACCTCAACATGTTCACCCTAATCGCGCTCGGTGTCGGCGTGGCATGGACATACAGCGTGGTGGCGATGCTGTTGCCCGATATCTTTCCACCGACGATGCACACCATGGGTGATCTGGTGCCGGTCTATTTCGAGGCGGCGGCGGTGATCATGGCACTGGTGTTGCTGGGGCAAGTGATGGAATTGCGCGCACGCAGCCAGACCAGCACGGCGATCAAATTGTTACTGGGGCTTGCGCCAAAGACCGCGCGCATCGTGCGCTCCCCTCACCCCAACCCTCTCCCAGAGGGCGAGGGAGTAATCGAATCGCTGCGCGAATTTCTTCGTAACAGCAGCGAAGAAGACATCCCGCTGGAACAGGTTCAGCCGAACGATGTGCTGCGCGTGCGTCCCGGCGAGAAGGTGCCGGTGGATGGCGTGGTACTGGAAGGCACCAGTGCGCTGGATGAATCCATGGTGACCGGCGAATCCATCCCGGTGGAAAAGACTGCGGGCGCGCGCCTGATCGGCGCCACGGTGAACGGTACCGGCAGCCTGCTGATGCGCGCCGAGCGCGTCGGCGCCGATACGCTGCTCGCTCAGATCGTGCACATGGTGAGCGAGGCACAGCGTTCGCGCGCGCCGATCCAGCGCCTGGCCGACGTGGTTGCCGGATATTTCGTGCCGGCGGTGGTGTTGGCGGCACTCGCCACACTGGCAGTATGGGGCATCTGGGGACCGGAGCCGCGCCTCGCCCATGCCATCGTCAACGCGGTGGCGGTGCTGATCATCGCCTGCCCGTGCGCGTTGGGATTGGCCACGCCGATGTCCATCATGGTCGGCACCGGTCGCGGCGCGACACTGGGCGTGCTGATCAAGAATGCCGAGGCGCTGGAAACCATGGAGAAGGTGAACACGCTGGTGGTGGACAAGACCGGTACGCTGACCGAGGGCAAGCCGAAACTGACCTCGGTCGTTCCGCTGGTCGGCTTCGATGCCGACGAAGTGCTGCGGCTGGGCGCCAGTCTGGAGCGAGCCAGCGAACATCCGCTGGCGGCAGCGATTATGAATGGCGCGCAGGAAAAAGCGTTGCAACTGGCGAACGTTGCGGACTTCCGTTCCATCACCGGCAAAGGCGTGGCGGGAACGGTCGAGGGTCGCACGGTGGCGCTGGGCAACCTAAAACTGTTCGAGGAATTGCACATTGATGCAGATGATCTGCCGGTGCGCGCCGAGGCATTGCGCGCAGACGGCCAGACCGTGATGCTGCTATCCATCGACGGCAAGGCGGCGGGCTTGATCGGCGTGGCCGATCCGGTCAAGGCTTCCACCCCGGACGCGATCCGCGCACTGCATGAAGAAGGCGTGCAGGTCATCATGCTCACCGGCGACAATCGCATCACGGCGCAAGCGGTGGCAAAAAAATTGGGCATCGACCGCATCGAGGCGGAAGTGCTGCCCGAGCAGAAGGCGGCCATCGTCAAGCAATTGCAGGCGCAGGGACGCATCGTGGCCATGGCGGGCGACGGCATCAACGATGCCCCGGCCTTGGCGCAGGCGCAAGTCGGCATCGCCATGGGCACCGGCACCGACGTGGCGATGGAAAGCGCGGGCGTCACGCTGATCAAGGGCGACCTCATCGGCATCGTGCGTGCCGTGCGCCTGTCACGCGCGACCATGAAGAACATCCGCCAGAATTTATTTTTCGCTTTCATCTACAACGTGCTCGGCATCCCGATTGCGGCGGGCGTGTTATATCCGGTATTCGGCCTGCTGCTGTCGCCCATCATCGCGGCGGCGGCGATGAGTTTCAGTTCGGTGTCGGTGATCAGCAATGCGTTGCGGCTGCGCCGTGTCGAGTTGTGAAATTTGGCCACTCAACGATGTAAAAGAAGGAATGTTTTCCGTACGCAGCCAGATCAATTCATGCTGTAGGGTTTTTCAACAAATGCAGCTTACCGTTATCGCGCAACAGTTCGCCGTTTTTTTCCATACTGGAAACACAGCGATACAGCGCTTCATGCGTGACGCCCAACTCCTTTGCGGCTGATTTCAGACCCGATCCCAATGGGTAACTACCTTGCACGCCCTCGGTCTCGATCAGATGGATGAGGCGATGCCGCACACTGTTCATGTTCAGGCGCTCACATTGCATGCGCAAGCGTTTGACCTCGCGGTTCAGCATGGCTACCCAGCGCAAAGCAAACACAGAATCCTGTTCCATCGCTGAACGAAGTTCGCGGATCGGGATCCGAGCGAGCGTCGAATCGGCAACCGCCATGGCATCGCAGTGATAGCGGGCAGAATGCAAACTCGCCTCGCCCACGAATCCGTGCCGGGTGCGTTGCAAGATCACCGACGCACCATTGAGGCCGAGCCGTTCAAGCGTCACTTCGCCGTGGTCAACAAAGAACATGAAGGCCGGTTTCTTTCCAATCTCGAAAAGCCGTTTGCCTTTGCCGAAGCTGACCGGCGCGCACAGCGCATGCAGTTGTGGCGGCAGAAGTTCGGCCAGAACGAAAGGGAGGGTGGATTCGGATCGCTTCATATGATCCGAATCATACCAGCCACGATTCCTTCGCATCAATACTATGCACCCAGCATTTCAAACCGATATCCATGAGCAAATCAATATTTCAATCCGGGCAACAGATTCCCGGCTACAACATCCCCGTCCTGAACGAGCGCGCAGTGCGTGCCAGTGCCGGCATCCTGTTCTTGTTCGCCATCGTGGCGTTTATGAACGCGTGGCTGGTCGGTGATTTTCAGCCAACGCGGATATTCGTCATCGCGTTCCTGATCGACTTCACCCTGCGTATCTTCATCAATCCAGGATACGCGCCCAGCCTTATCCTGGGGCAATGGATCGTGCGCAAACAACAGCCCGAGTATGTCGGCGCTCCGCAGAAACGCTTCGCTTGGACCATCGGTTTTGTACTGGCACTCACCATGCTGTATCTGGTGGTGTTCAACAATGTGATCGGCCCGATCAACTTGGTCGTCTGTTCGCTCTGCCTGCTACTGTTGTTCTTCGAGTCGGTCTTTGGCATTTGCTTGGGGTGCATGGTCTACCGGCTGTTCAACGACAAGGCCGAACTCTGCCCCGGCGGTGTCTGTGAATCAAAACCCGACCCCGGTGCGGGCGGCAACCTGAGCCAGGGATTGATCGTGCCTGTATTCTTGCTGGTGCTGGGTTTCATCGCCAACGGATTGGCAGACCGGAAACCTATAGTTGCCGAACATGCCAATGAAACTGTTCAGGCAAGTCCCGTGAACCCTGCTGAAGCCGAGCGCTGCAAAGTGCCCGAATTCGCCAAGGCCATGGGACATGAAGAGAAGTGGAAGCTGCACAACAACTGCAAATAAATCGGCCCGGACTGCCGCGGTCACTTGCTTGTAACGGCCCATTCGGCCACGCCCTCGCGCAGATGCACGGCTGAATAGCCTTCCTGCTGCAGCAAGGCAACCGCATCGACTGCCAACAGACAGTAGGGGCCGCGGCAGTAGGCGACGATGGCGCGGTCTTTGGGCAATTCGCCCAGACGCTGGCGCAACTCTTCCAGTGGAATCGAGCGCGCAAACGGCAGATGCGCGTTCAGATATTCTTCCGACGGCCTGACATCAAGCACCACCACCTCGCCCTTGCGTGCGGCTTTCAGCAGGCTCTCACGGTCGCTGGGCACCAGATCGTTCGGTCGGGTCGCGATCTTCTGCAAGGCTAGTTGCAACTCGATCAGTCGCTCCTCCGCCAGCGTGTGGATCTCCACCCACAAGTCGGCCACCGCTTTGTCGGCGAGGCGATAGTAGATGTTCTTGCCCTGGCGCTCGGTCTGAACCAGATGCGCCATACGCAACTCGCGCAGATGGGCGCTGGCCAGCTTCACGCTGATCGAGGCTTCATTGGCCAGCATCTCCACGGTCTTTTCGCCCTGGCAGAGCAACTCGATCAACTCCAGCCGCTTCGGGCTGGAAAACACCTTGCCGATGCGTGCCACCTGTTCGTATAGCAGGTCCTTGATCTTGCGCGCGTTCTTCATCTCATCGATCCGTTATGTTTTGGCATGAACGGTTGGCACTGTAAATCATCTTGACAGCACTGAACAGCCAATGATCTAATCATTCTAGTAATTGTTAGATTGTTAAACATAAAGGAGACGCCATGAAAACCCTGTTAATACTCAACGACGCACCCTACGGTAGCGAGCGCACCTATAACGGACTGCGCTTGGCTGGCTCTCTTTCCAAGGAAAGCGAGAATGAGGTACGCATCTTCCTGATTGGCGATGGCGCCTCGGCCGCGCACAAGGGACAGAAGGTACCGCAAGGTTTTTACAACATCGAGGTGATGATCGGAAACGTGGTCAGGCATGGCGGCGAGATCGGTGTTTGCGGTACCTGCATGGAAGCGCGCGGCATGACCGACGACGAGCTTACCAGCGGCGCGCACCACGGCACGCTGGCGGAATTGACCGAGTGGACGGCGTGGGCGGACAAGGTTCTGGTGTTTTAACTTTCCGTATGCGCACAATGTTTTTCAAACATTCCAAGGATGACAACCATGCACCACAGCAATCTGTCGCTCGCGCACGGTAGTGCCCGCCCTGTCCGAATCCGAGTTCGGCGTGCCGAAGAACTCGTTCATGCTGCTCACCACGTTCGTGGTGGCCTTCGGACTGGTCAAGGGCACGCTCAATTTCGTGGCCGGACGATTGTCCGAGCGCATGGCGTAGTGGCCGCTGTCCGCCGCCGTTTCAGGCTTCGGCATGGCCTTGCTGTATCCCAATCTCTCGGCAGCAGTGGCCGACATCTCGCACCCCAACTGGCGCGGCTCGGTCGAAGCGGCATTCTGGTTCGTGGCGGTCTCAATATTCCTGTCCGGAAGCGTATTATGGACATTCGGTGAAGAGACACTTCCACGCATTAATCCAGCTACCGTCATGGCAAACAATTCAATGGATTCAGGACCATCTACCACCCTTAATAAGAAGGGAATATGATTTTCCCGCGCTTCATCATCCGCACTGTTTACGTCACCGCCCTCGCGTTTGCCCCTCTATTTGCGGGCGCCAACGAAAATAATGCTCCCCTCAGAGCGATGGAAGCCGTCTGGACAAATGCGTTGGGCAGTACGCCCGGGACAAACGAAAATAATGAAGCCACCAAAGCGATGGAGGAATACCTCGCTTTTGTAGACTACGGTGGCGGCACCATTTCCCCTGAACAGATTCCGAAGGACGATTGGAAGCGTTTCCTTGTGATTGATGCACGCGACAAGGCACAGTTTGACAAGGAGCATATTCCCGGCGCCGTGAATCTCGAATGGCGTCTGGTGCTGGAAAATCGCGCGTCGATCCCGAAAGACAAACCGGTGCTGATCTACTGCAATAGCGGCTCACTTTCCGCCCAGGCCGGCTTCGCCTTGCGGGTCGCAGGATATGAAAATGTTCGCATTATCCAGGGCGGTTTCGCCGAGTGGAAGCGCAAAGGTGGCTTTGATGCGGCGGAGAAATCTGCGCGAACCCGGTGAGGTGAAGTGAGCGCATCGATGGTGTGATGCTGAAATCCAACAGGTGTCTGCGTCTCTCGTAGTGGGATTCACCAGCATCATTCCAGATTCACCAGGAGAATGACCATGAAACAAATCACGATTATTGGAGCAGGTTTTGCCGCACTGTCTGCGGCGCGAAAATTGCGCGAACTCGACGCAAATGTCGAGATCACCCTCGTCGCACCCAAGGCGGAGCTGATATTTCTGCCGAGCTTGATCTGGATACCTTCCGGTAAACGCAAGGCGGAGGATTTGCGCATTCCGCTCGATCGTTTTCTGAACAATTACCGCATTCGTTTTGTCGCGGGCGAAGCGACCGGTCTGGAAAACGGCGGACGCACCGTGCTAACCAGTACTGGAAAAATGGAGAACGACGGCCTGATCATTGCCTGCGGCGGGCGCTTCATCAAGAAACTGCCTGGCATCGAACACGCCATTCTGCCGTGTGAAGGCATCGCCGCCGCAGAGAAAATCCGCGAACGCGTAGCCGCACTCAAGCAAGGCAACATTGCGTTGGGATTTGCGGGCAATCCGAACGAACCAAGCGCCATGCGCGGCGGCCCGATGTTCGAATTCCTGTTCGGGCTGGATACCCAGTTGCGCCGCGAGGGACGACGGAACAAGGTCGGCCTCACTTTCTTCAATCCGATGCCAAATCCCGGCAACCGCCTCGGTGCGCGCGCGGTACAACGCCTGATGACGGAAATGGAAAAACGCGGTATCAACAAGCAACTCGGCCACAAACTGGTCGGCTTCGAGACGGACAAGGTGAAGACTGAAGGCGGTGAGTTCGCCGCCGACCTCATCATTTTCATGCCCGGTCTGACCGGCAATGCATGGTTTGACAATACCAGCCTGCCACGCTCGTCGGGTGGACTGGTCAAGGCCGATGCACAGTGCCGAGTCGAAGGATCTCCGGCGGTCTACGTCGTCGGCGATTCCGGCAGTTTCCCGGGGCCGGACTGGATGCCGAAGCAGGCGCACATGGCTGATCTGCAAGGTGAAACGGCTGCCGCAAATTTGCTGGTGGAATTGGCCGGCGGAAACCCGCAACAAACCTTCAAGGTGGAACTGCTCTGCATCGTGGATAGCCTCGATGCAGGCATGCTGGTGCGGCGCACACCGGGTGGCGAGATGTCCTTGCCGCCGCTGGGTTTGATGCACAGCGCCAAATCGTTCTTCGAATCCTGGTACTTGCGCAAATACCGGTAGTGCCGACCGATGTGTGAACTCTTTGGCATGTCATCCTCACAACCGCTGAATATGGCGCGGGAACTCAACGAGTTTCGCTTGCATGGCGGCCAGGTGGCGGATAACCCTGATGGCTGGGGGCTCACCTGGCAAGAGAATGGTACGTTTCGCCTTGTCAAGGAACCGATGCCGGCACACCAGAGCGCGCTATTTGCGCAATTATGCGGAACCACACGCTCAAGTCTGATCATCGCACATGTGCGCAAAGCGAGCTTCCCTCCTGTCATAGATATGAGCAATACCCACCCGTTTCAGCGGGTGTGCTGCGGCAAGGAATGGGTGTTCGCCCACAACGGCATGGTGCCGGACATCGTGGATATAGAATTATCCATTGGCAATTCAGTCTGCTGTCCCACCGGCGGGACGGACTATGAATACGCCTTCTGCCATCTCCTTGATCGTATCGCTCGGCATTTCCACGGCTTACCCTCCTCTGATCCAACTACCTGGTTTGAGAATCTGGCAATGGTGAGCAGCCTGATTGCCTCGCTCGGTAAATTCAATTTTTTGATGTCGGACGGGGAGCACATGATTGCCTACGGGCATGACCGACTGCACTATCTTGAACGCTCAACCTCAGGCCAATTCGATGCTACGCCCGTCAACAGCATTTTGATTGCAACCGAGCCATTGGATGAAAATGAAAAGTGGATGACTTTTGAACCGGGCGAGTTGCGTGTTTACCGCTCCGGCAAATTGTTGGAGCGAGTAACGGCTCAAACTATGCTTCCTTCCGATTCGGTGCGTCACTAAAATAAAATTGCATGGATGTATTTGAAAGTCTGACTTCAACCAAAAACATAAAGGAGGCATGACATGATGAACGACTGGGGTAGTTATGGTGGGTGGGGGATGGGCTTCGGCATGGTGTTCATGTTGTTGTTCTGGGGGCTGGTCATTCTTGCAATCGCGGCACTGATCCGATGGCTGATGACGCAGTCATCGCCAGGCCGCAGCTCGCGCGACAAATCACCCTTGGAGATCGTGCAGGAACGTTACGCGCGCGGCGAAATCGACCGTGAAGAATACGAGCAGAAAAAGCGCGACCTTGAAACGTAAGCATGCATACGCCGCCGATCTATCTCGATTACAACGCCACCACGCCGGTGGCACTGGATGTAGCCGATGCGATCCAGCCGTTTCTGGACGTGCACTTCGGCAATCCTTCATCGTCACACGTGTATGGCTTGGCTGCCCGGAAAGCCGTCGCCGAAGCACGAATGTCGGTAGCCGAGCTTATCCATGCCAAACCTGACGAAATCGTTTTCACCGGCAGCGCAACCGAGGCCAATAATCTCGCCCTCCTCGGTATTGCCAATGCATCGGCGCAAAACCGGCGGCATCTGATCGTCAGCGCCATCGAACATCCGGCAGTCATGCAACCGGCACTGCATCTGCGCGAGACGGGCTGGGATGTGACTGTAGTACCGGTGGATAGCTACGGTCGCGTCGATCCCCGTGCCGTTGCCGCCGCTGTGCGACCCGACACGGCGTTGGTATCGATCATGCATGCCAACAACGAAGTCGGCACGATCCAGCCGATTGCCGAGATCGCGCGCCTCATCAAGCCGATGGGCGTATTGCTCCACACCGATGCCGCGCAGTCAGCCGGCAAAATCGAGATCGATGTCGATGCGCTGGAGGTCGATCTGCTGACTTTGGCGGGCCACAAGTTCTATGCCACAAAAGGGGTAGGCGCGCTGTATGTCAGATCGGGAACGCCGCTCAAACCGATCTTGTATGGAGCTGATCAGGAACATGGTCTGCGACCGGGGACGGAAAATGTACCGCTGATCGTCGGTTTGGGAGCCGCAGCACAGCTTGTGCGGGAACATCTTCCATCCACGACGCGAAGGTTAAGGATGCTACGGGATACGCTGCACGAGCAACTCGCCGCGACCATTCCCGGCCTCCTGCTCAACGGCCACCCGGTCGAGCGACTACCCAACACCTTGCACGTCTCTTTCCCGGACATTTCAGGGCGCGAGTTGTTGTCTCGCGTTGCCGCCCAAGTTGTTGCTTCGGTGGGATCGGCGTGCCATTCCAAAGCTGATGCAGGGAGTGGTGTGCTGGCAGCGATAGGATGTGATACGAATCGCGCACGCGGAGCTGTCAGGTTTTCGGTGGGAAGCATGACGACGCTTGAGGAAATTGAAGTTTCGGCGAAAGCCATATCGGAGAGCGTCAAAGGTTTGCGCCTTTGATGGAATTAAATTATGGCTGATTGTTGCAACGATAAGGCATGTGGGATCGATGCACTGCGCAGCCGTCAAAGTGCCACACTCAAAATCGTGCTGGCGATCAATGCCGTGATGTTCGTCGTCGAACTCACGGCGGGTTTGCTCGGGCACTCGGTCTCGCTGGTGGCGGATTCGCTGGACATGCTGGGCGACGCACTGGTTTACGGCTTCAGCCTGTACGTGGTGGCGCGCGGTGCGGCCATGAAAGCCAAGGCAGCGCTGCTCAAGGGCATCATCATGGTGGGCTTTGGTCTCTTCGTGCTCGGTCAGGCGATCTACCGCATCGTTCTGCCGCAGCTACCCGCATTCGAGGCGATCGGGATGATCGGCATGCTGGCGTTGGCCGCAAATGGCATCTGTTTCTGGCTGCTCTGGCGGCACCGCGCCGACGATATCAACATGAGTTCCGTGTGGCTATGCTCGCGCAACGACATCATTGCAAACATCTCGGTGCTGCTCGCCGCCGCGGGTGTGTGGCTCACCCATTCCGGTTGGCCGGACATCGTGGTCGGCCTGGCACTGGCCACCCTCTTCCTGCGCTCGGCGTTGCATGTGCTGCGCGAGTCCATCAGAGAACTCCGAAGCATCGGGGTTATTGATCCGCCTGAAACCGGACGGTCATAACGTCACTTGCCGGACGGTGATTTAGCTTCCTGGAGCGCGCAATGTTCTTCAAGCAACTGGCGCATCTTTTTTTGATGCAGTAGCTTACGCCAGCGCCTTGATCACATCCTCGACGACTTTCTTCGCATCGCCGAACACCATCATGGTCTTGTCCAGATAGAACAGGTCGTTGTCGAGACCGGCATAACCGGTGGCCATCGAGCGTTTGACCACCAGCACGGTACGAGCCTTGTGCACTTCGAGAATGGGCATGCCGTAGATGGGGCTGGACTTGTCATTCTTGGCGGCGGGATTCACCACGTCATTGGCGCCGATCACCAGCACCACATCGGTGTCGGCAAAGTCATTGTTGATCTCGTCCATCTCCACTACCTGGTCGTAGGGCACCTCGGCCTCGGCCAGCAGCACATTCATGTGCCCCGGCATGCGTCCCGCCACCGGGTGGATGGCGTAACGCACCTTGACGCCTTTCTCCGCGAGCAGGTTGGACATCTCCTTGATCGCATGCTGCGCGCGCGCCACCGCCAGACCGTATCCCGGCACAATGATGACCGAATCCGCATTGCCCATCAGGAAGGCCGCATCGTCCGCGCTGCCGCTGCGATAGGTCTTCTGCACGCCATCATCGGCGGCGACTTCGGTGCTGGTACCGCCACCGAAACCGCCCAAAATCACATTGAGAAAGGCGCGGTTCATCGCCTTGCACATGATGTAGGACAGGATCGCGCCGGAACTGCCGACCAGGCTGCCCGCGATGATCAGCATGTTGTTGTTGAGGGTGAAGCCGATACCCGCCGCCGCCCAGCCGGAATACGAGTTCAGCATCGAGATCACCACCGGCATATCCGCACCGCCGATGGGCACGATAAGCAGGACGCCGAGTGCCAGCGCGATGGCGGTCATGATCAGGAACGGCGTCCACGACGGCTGCATGAAGAAGGCGATGCCGAAACCGACCATCACGATGCCCAGCCCCAGATTCAGCCAGTGTTGTCCGGCAAAACGGATCGGTTTGCCCGACATGCGGCCGGACAATTTAAGGAAAGCGATGATGGAGCCGGTGAAGGTGATCGCGCCGACGAAGGTGCCGATGAACAGTTCGATGCGATTGCTGGAATGCAGCATCTCGCCCGGCAGCGCGATGCCGTAGGCGACCGGATTGTTGAACGCCGACATGGCGACCAGCACCGCCGCCAGACCGACCAGCGAGTGCATCGCCGCCACCAGTTCCGGCATCGCGGTCATCTGGATGCGCTGGGCGATGATCGCGCCGACTGAACCACCGACCGCGATGGCGAGCAGGAT
>Ga0210005_1001880_pt1 | contig 12851 bp, 11 predicted proteins | sample CryGey02umfilter_3_FD_183961 | JGI IMG/M metagenome (GOLD analysis project Ga0210005, IMG submission 183961) | Groundwater microbial communities from aquifer in Utah, USA - Crystal Geyser 4/9/14 0.2 um filter (SPAdes) (version 3) | ecosystem: Environmental > Aquatic > Deep subsurface >... | reverse complement strand
GCACGAAAAAGAATTTCATTTTCCGAAAGAATTTTGCGGCCAGAAGGTGGTAAGAATTTCCGGCGAGGCCGCTCACAAAGTTTTACATCCGGAAAAATGCGAACTGGTAAATCGCCGCGGGCTTTATTACTTTGTTTCCAAAGCGGCTTTTAATATGGATGGCGTGGGTCCTAAAATTATAGATGCATTTTTGGATAGCCATTTAATTTCCGATGCTGCGGATTTATTTAATTTGGAAGAAGGCGATCTTTTGCCATTGGAGCGGTTTGCTGAAAAATCCGCCCAAAATACTATAGATTCTATTAGAAAAAGCAAGGTTATTGACTTGTATAAGTTCATTTTCGCCTTGGGCATTAGCAACGTTGGTGAAGAAACCGCGATTGACGTCGGTAAAAAACTTATTGAACAAAAAATGATTAAAAGCTCCAAAGATATTGTTGATGCCGCAGAAAAATTGACGCTTGACGATTGGCAAAGAATTGCCAATATCGGTCCCAAAGTAGCCGAAAGTATTTTTGGATATTTTAAAAACAAAAATAGTGTGGCGTTTCTAAAAAAACTTGATAAATTTGGAGTTAAAATTATTTCGCCTAAAATTAACGCCGCGTCATTAAAATTAAAAGGCAAGACTTTTGTTTTAACCGGTAGCTTGCAGACCTTGACTCGAGAGCAGGCAAAAGACAGAATTAGAGAATTGGGAGGCGACATTTATTCGTCGGTCAGTTCTTTGGTCGATTATGTGGTGGTCGGTTTCGAACCTGGAGAAAAATACGAAAAAGCGAATAAATTAGGAGTAAAAATAATAGATGAAAAAGAGTTTCTAAAGATGATAAAATAAATGTATGGCTTTAACTAAAAAAGAAGTTGAAAAAATTGCCGAGCTGGCGAGATTGGGACTGGCTGAAAAAGAAAAAGAAAAATTTGCCGAAGATTTATCTTCGGTTTTGGGTTATGTTCAAAAATTATCGGAGGTTAATATTGAAAAAGTTGAATCAATAACTGGCGGCACAAGTTTAGAAAGCGTGATGCGAAAAGACGACGAAACTAAGTGCATCTCGGATCCTCAAATGCGGAAACAGATTTTAAGCGCTTCCCCAAATCGCGAAGACGATTATTTTAAAGTCCCGTCAATATTAGATTAGCGACTAGAAACTAGTGGTTAGTCGCTAGTGGCTAAAAGTTATGGATTTGAAAAATTTAACAATCAAAAAAGCCCACGAACTTTTAAAGAAAAAAGAGCTGACTTCGGTTGAACTCACTGAGTTGTTTTTGAAAAACATTAAAGAAAAAGACGGCGATATTCACGCTTTTTTGTCTTTAAACGAAGAAGAGACGACGCAGGCGGCAAAAAAAGTTGACGAAAGAATTTCAAGAGGCGAACCGATTGAAATGTTAGCCGGAATCCCAGCGGCGATTAAAGATAATATCTTAATTAGAGGCACCAAAGTCACGGCGGCTTCAAAAATTCTTGAAAATTATATCGCGCCATATGATGCGACGGTGATTAAAAAATTAAAGGAAGAAGAAGCGATATTTATTGGTAAAACAAATATGGATGAGTTTGCCATGGGTTCTTCAACCGAAAATTCTGCTTTTGGGCCGACTAGAAATCCGGTTGATTTAGAAAGAGTGCCCGGCGGCTCTTCCGGCGGTTCGGCAGCGGCAGTTAAAGCCGGCTTTTCTGTTTATGCCTTGGGTTCGGATACCGGCGGTTCAATCCGTCAGCCGGCAGGCTTTTGCGGCGTGGTTGGTTTTAAGCCGACTTATGGCGCCGTTTCCCGCCACGGTTTGATAGCCATGGCTTCGTCTCTGGATCAAATCGGGCCGATTGCAAGAAATGTTGATGATGCGGCTGCGGTTTTTGAAATAATCCGCGGAGTTGATGAACTTGATTCAACCAGTGTTGATTTAGATTGGCAGGATTATTGGGATTCGCCTTTGGACATAGAAGAAATAAAAATTGGCGTGCCGCGGGAATATTTTATTCATGGATTAAATCCCAAAATAGAAAAAAATATAAAATCTGTAATTTCTAAATTAGAAAAAGAAGGCGCAAAAATCGAAGAAATTTCTTTACCTTACAGCGAGTGGGCTTTAGCAACTTATTATATTATTATGCCGGCTGAAGTTTCAGCTAATTTAGCAAGGTTTGACGGAATAAGATATGGATATTCAACAATTAATAAAGAAGAAAGGTTACAAAATTTATTTGATGTTTATCTAAAGAGCAGGGGGAAAGGTTTTGGAGCTGAAGTGAGGCGAAGAATAATGCTGGGCACCTATATACTTTCGGCTGGCTACTATGACGCTTATTACACCAGAGCTCAGAAAGTGAGACGGTTAATTAAGCAGGACTTTGATCGCGCTTTTAAAGAAGTTGATGTAATCATAACGCCGACATCACCGACTACTGCCTTCAAATTTGGCGAAAAAACTCAAGATCCTTTGTCAATGTATTTAGCCGATGTTTATACCGTTTCAGTCAATCTGGCTGGAGTTCCCGGCATTTCTATCCCCGTTGCAAACGAGCAGGGTTTGCCCGTCGGACTCCAATTAATTGGAAAAAATTTTGACGATGTAAAACTTCTTAAAATTGCTAAAATCGTAGAACAATTAATAAAAGAAATGACATGATTGACAAGATGATAAATTTAACAGGCAGTTTGCAATTCTATGTTACCGATATCGGCAACTCAATGTGGGTTGCCGATATTAAGTGGCTGGGGGTTTTTTTGACATTAATTTTCGGCAGTTTGGTTGTGCTTGTAATTATTAAACTACAGTTAATTGATAAGTTGTTAAAAACCGTTGGCAATTTTTTGCTAACCACCGCTTTTCCAAAAAGGCAATTAAATAAATCTTGGCAGAAAATTTTATTGCGCTTAAATAAAAACGACGAAGCCAATTTACGGTTGGCTTTAATAGAAGCTGACAATCTTTTTGACGATTTACTAAAACAGATGCGGCTTCCCGGGGAATCAATGGCCGATCGGTTAAAATACATTGATTCTTCCCAAATTTCCAATATAGATGAAATTTGTCAGGCGCATAAATTAAGAAATACCATTGTCCATAATCACGAATATCCCATAACCAGAAACGAAATAGAATTCGGTGTTAAGGCATACGAAAAAGCGCTGAAGGAATTGGAGTTTATGGATTAAAGAAATTTTGCGCGGTGAAAGGGATTTGAACCCTTGATCTCCTCCGTGACAGGGAGGCGCTTTAAACCGGGCTAAGCTACCACCGCATATTTTTAAATTTCGGTGCCGATGGCAGGGATCGAACCTGCGACCTAACGCTTATGAAACGTCCGCTCTGCCACTGAGCTACATCGGCAAAAAATGTTGCGGGGGTTGGATTTGAACCAACGGCCTCAGGGTTATGGGCCCTGCGAGCTACCAGACTGCTCTACCCCGCGCCTAAATTATACCAGTATTTACCAAAAAATCAATCTTTGCTTTTATCTTAAAATTTTGATATAATTCTTATATGTTAAAAGATAGTAAGCAGGCTCGCTTATTTGCTTTGGTTTTCGCAAACGCTCTGGCTTGGGCTTCTTTTTTAAGCATTATTTTTTTTACCAATCCTAAAAGTGCCGGCAGGCTTGGCGTTGTTGTTTTAGATGCGAGTTTTGCAATAGGCCTGATCTGTCTAATACTCTTCTTATGGCAGTTGATAATTTTGAGGAAAAAATAAATATTTTAGAAAAAGAGGCGAAAGAGGCGATAAATCAAACGCTTGATTTATCGCAACTTGAAAGGATAAGGATTAAATACCTTGGTCGCAAAGGCGAATTTAATAATCTCATTAAAGAACTCCCAAAGATGTCTGAAGAGTCAAAAGCTCATATTGGCCGCCGTCTTAATTCTGTAAGAAATGATTTAGAAACATTAATCGATGAAAGATTACATAAATTAAAAGACGAAATTATTGAAGAAAAACTTAGGAGTGAAGGAGTTGATGTCTCTATGCCCGGCCGGGGCCTTTCTTTGGGCCATCTTCATCCTTTGACGAAAGTTGAACGCCGGATTGAAGATATTTTTCAATCAATGGGGTTTTCAATTGTTTTTGGCCCGGAAATTGAAAGCGAATATTATAACTTTAATGCTTTAAATATCCCGCAAAATCATCCGGCCCGGGATATGCAGGACACATTCTGGCTTCGCCAGAAAATCTCAAATCTCAAATCTCAAATCTCAAATTCAAAAAACCGATTACTTTTGCGAACGCACACTTCCCCAATGCAGGTTCGTTATATGGAAAAGAACAATCCGCCCTTCAGAATTATTGTCCCCGGCCGGGTTTACAGATATGAAGCCACCGACGCTTCTCATGAAATCCAATTTCATCAGATTGAAAGTTTAATGGTTGATAAAAACATTTCTTTGGCTAACTTAAAAGCAGTATTTGAGGAATTCTTTAAAAAATTTTTTGAAAATAAAAAGGTTGAAGTTAGATTCAGGCCGGGATATTTTCCATTTGTTGAGCCCGGAATTGAGGTTGATATCAGGCTGGGCTCCAATCCCAAATGGCTTGAAGTGGCCGGAGCCGGTATGGTTCATCCTAAAGTTTTTGAAGCCGCAGGTTACGTTCCCAGCGATTGGCAGGGCTTTGCCTTCGGCATGGGTTTAGAGCGCCTGACCATGCTTTGTTATGGCATAAATGATATCCGGCTTTTTTATTCAAGCGATTTTAGATTCTTAAAACAGTTTTAAAATGAAGTTTTCATATAATTGGTTAAAAAAATATATTGACATTAAACTCTCGCCTGAAAAATTGGCAGAATTATTAACTTTATATTCTTTTGAAACAAGTGTTTCTGGCAAAATTGGCAGCCTGCTTGTGCAGGCAGGTGATACAATTTTGGATGTTGATATTTTACCCAATCGCGCTCATGATTCGCTGTCTCATTATGGTTTGGCGAAAGAGATTGCTTTATTAACAAAAAAATCTCTGAAAAAATTAAAAACCGATTTTTTGGAAGATTCAAAAATTAAATCAAGTAATTTCATATCGGTTAATATTATTGATGAAACTTTGTGCCCCCGCTATATTGCCAAAGTTTTGTTTGACATTAAATTAGGGCCTTCACCAAAGTGGCTGCAAGATGAGCTTAAAAAGTTTAATATAAAACCGCACAATAATATTGTTGATATTTTAAATTACATAATGCTTGAAACCGGCCAGCCGATGCATGTTTTTGATTATGACAAATTGGAGGGGAAAAGAATTATTGTGAGAAAAGCCCAAAAAGGCGAAAAAATAAACACGCTTGATGGCGGCAAATACGATTTAAATGAAGATATTTTAGTGATTGCCGACGGCCAAAAGCCGGTGGCCATAGCCGGAATTAAAGGCGGCTTAGAGACCGGGGTTTCTGAAAAAACCAAACGAATTGTTATTGAATCAGCTAATTTTGAACCATCGGGCATAAGGCGAACCAGCCGGATTTTAGGGCTCAATACCGACGCGGCAATTCGCTTTTCTTGTGGTATTGATCCGAATTTGGCCGAATTTGGATTGAATCGAGCTTGCGCTTTAATCCAGGAAATTATTCATGGAGCCAAAATCGCCGGTGGTAATATTAATATTTATCCGAAAAAATTCCTGTCGAGAACGATTAAATTAAATTTAGAATATTTGAATAGCTTAGTCGGCGAAAGTATCAAACCGGAATTTGTTAAAAAAACATTGGAATCATTGGGAGCAAAAGTTAAAGTTGCCGGCAAAAACTTATTTTTAGTCACTGTCCCGACCATCCGGCTTGATTTGGAACGCCAAGAAGACCTGATTGAAGAGGTTGCCCGGCTTTACGGTTATATGCATCTTAAAAGCAAAATGCCGATGGCGGCTATAATCATTCCGGAAGAAAACGATTTTAAGTTTCTAATTGATAAAACAAGAAATATTTTAACGGGCGTTGGTTTTAGTGAAGTTTATAATTATTCTTTTATTGGCAGTAAGGATGTAAATGAAGGCGATGAAAAAGAGCTCATAGAAATTCAAAATCCCATAAGCGAAGATTTTAAATATTTGAGGCCGGAATTGACTTTTAATCTTTTAAAAAACGTAAAAAACAATTTTCGTTTTTTTGAAGGAGTGAAGTTTTTTGAAATAGGAAAAGTTTTTAAAAGAGCTAAGGTTCCAAGTGAAAAACTTTATTTAGCAGGCATATACGCTGTGAAAAACAGCAAAGAAACTGTGACCGGCAGAAGATTTTTTGAAATGAAAGGCGACCTTGATGTTTTGTTTGAAAATTTAGGAATTTCAGATTGTTGGTATGATCCGGTAATTTCCGGCAAATGGTGGCATCCCGGCCGCGTTGCTTATGTCAGGTATAATAAAGATTCCTTGGGCATAATTGGCGAAATTAATCCAGCAATGCTTGCGGTCTTGGATATTCCCGGCCGAGTGGTGATGTTTAATTTGGATTTTGAAAAGCTTACTAAAATCGCAGAAGAGGAAAGAGAGTTTTCTCCGATTTCTAAATATCCGGCGGTTATTAGAGACATTGCCATTTTGGTTAGTAGAGAAACGCGAGTAAGTGAAGTTTTGAATGTAATTTATGGAGCGGGCGCCGATCTGGTTGAGGACGTGGATTTATTTGATTACTACGAAGGCGAAGAACTTCCCGAAGGTAGGAAAAATTTGGCTTTTCATATTGTTTATCAAACTGATCATACATTAACGGATGAGGAAGTCCGCCGCGAGGAAGAAAAGATTAAAAACGCTTTGATTAAAGAACTCAATGCCGAAATCAGATAAAAGAAAACCCTCCGTCGCTAAAGCTATGGAGGGCAAGAAAGAAACAAGCTATACCGCCAAAGATATTTATGTTTTGGAAGGACTTGAACCCGTCAGAAAACGGCCCGGGATGTACATTGGCTCAACTGGCGTTGACGGCCTACATCATTTAATTTGGGAAGTGGTTGATAATTCTATTGATGAAGCCATGGCCGGTTATGCCAAAAATATTGAAGTGGCGCTTCTTCCTGATAATAAAGTTAAAGTAATTGATGACGGCCGAGGTATTCCAGTTGAGATGCACAAACAGACAAAGAAATCGGCGCTGGAAACGGTGATGACGACGCTTCATGCCGGCGGCAAATTTGGCGGCAAATCGTATAAAGTTTCCGGTGGTTTGCACGGTGTCGGCGTTTCGGTGGTTAACGCCCTTTCGCGCTGGCTTAAAGCTGAAGTTTGCCGCGATGGTTATCTTTGGGCGCAGGAATATGAAAGAGGCGTCGCTAAAACCAAAGTCAAAAAAAATGGCACTTGCAAGAAAACCGGCACCACTATTACTTTTGACCCTGATCCGGAGGTTTTTAAAGAAATTAAATATGACAGTAAAAGAATTTTAGAACATTTACGGGAACAGACCTATTTAACCCGCGGCGTCAGAATTGTTTTTCGCGATGAAAGAGAAAAAATTTCCACTTCTTATGTTTTTTATTTTGAGGGCGGTATCATATCTTTTGTTAAATTTTTAGTGAACGGCGAAAAACCAATTCACGATAATATCTTTTACGCTTCAAAAAACATTGATAATATCTTGGTTGAGGCCGCTTTTCAATACACCGAGGATATCCAGCCGGAAGAATTAAGCTTTGCCAATAATATTCACACCGGCGAGGGTGGCATGCATCTTACTGGCTTTCGAACAGCTTTAACCCGCACTTTAAACGATTATGCTAGGAAAAATGGATATCTTAAGGAATCGGAGGAAAACCTTACCGGTGATGATGTTAGGGAAGGCCTTTCTGTTGTTTTGAGCGTTAAACTTAGCGAGCCGCAGTTTGAAGGTCAGACTAAGGCCCGCTTGGGAAATCCTGAAGCCAGAACTGCTGTTGAAGTAGTTATTGGTGAAACTTTATCTGAATGGCTTGAAAAAAACCCGGTTGATGCCAGAAAAATTTTGGGGAAAACAATTTTGGCGTCAAAAGCCAGAAAAGCGGCCAAAGCAGCGCGGGAAACGGTTTTAAGAAAAGGCATTTTGGAAGGATTGGCCTTGCCAGGAAAACTGGCCGATTGTTCAAGCAACAACCCGGCCGAATCAGAAATTTTTATTGTTGAAGGCGACAGCGCCGGCGGCTCGGCGAAGCAAGGTCGCGACAGAAAATTTCAGGCGATTCTGCCTTTGCGCGGCAAAATTTTGAATGTTGAAAAAGCCAGAATTGATAAAATTTTGGCGTTTAAAGAAATCAGGGCTTTAGTTATTGCACTTGGCACGGCCATTGCCGAGGAGTTTGATATTTCCAAATTGCGCTATCATCGGGTTATTATTATGACCGATGCCGATGTTGACGGCGCTCATATTAGGACACTGCTTTTGACTTTGTTCTTCCGCTATTTTCCCGAATTAATAAATCAGGGCCACATTTATATTGCCCAGCCGCCGCTTTATAAAATCTCAAGCGGCAAAAGAGCGGAGTATGTCTATACCGAAGAAGACAAGGAGGAAATTTTAAGGACATTTAAAAAAGATAAAATACTAAACCCTAATATTCAGCGTTATAAGGGCTTGGGCGAAATGAATCCGGGACAATTATGGGAGACCACAATGGACCCGGAAAACAGGTCAATGAAACAGGTTATGGTTGAAGACGCTGAAAAGGCCGACAAGATTTTTGACATTCTGATGGGCGATGAAGTTGCTCCGCGCAAAAGATTTATCCAAACGCACGCCAAGGCGGTTAAAAACCTTGACATTTAATTTATTGTTTGGTACTCTACAACCCTTTTATGAGTTATTTAGAACGGATAAAAAATTATTTTAAGGAAGTTAAGGTTGAAATGAGCAAGGTTAATTGGCCGACAAAAAACCAGACTGTTAATTATACTCTGGTGGTTATTGGCGTGTCTGCTATTGTGGCAGCATTTTTGGGCGCCCTTGATTATATTTTTAATTTGGGGTTAAATTTTTTCTTATTTAGATAATATATGGCAAAACAGCAATCACAAGGAAGAAATTGGTATGTGCTTCATACTTATTCCGGTTATGAAGACGCGGTAGTACGCAACCTGAAGCAGAGAATTGAGTCCTTGGATATCCAGGACAAGATTTTTAATGTTTTGGTACCCAAAGAAAAGAAAATTAAAATTAAAAATGGCAAACGGCGAGTTATTGAAGAAAAAATTTATCCGGGTTATGTTTTAGTTGAAATGATCGTTACCGATGATTCCTGGTACGTAGTGCGAAACACTCCTCGTGTCACTGGCTTCATTGGTTCGGGTACAATGCCGATTCCGGTGTCTGAAGAAGAAATGAAAGAACTGCAAAAACGGATGGGCGGCACCGAATCAAAATACAAAATTGAATTTTCGGTTGGCGATCCGATAAAAATCATTGATGGCCCGTTTAAAGATTTTGATGGCAAAGTCAGTGAAATTGATGAAGAGCGCGGCAAAGTTAAAGTTTTAATTTCAATGTTTGGCCGCGAAACGGCAGTAGAACTTGATTCGCTCCAGATTAAGAAGTTGTAGAAATATGGACTATCCGCCTTCGCGTAAAGCTTCGGCGGATGCTCATATTTTTAGCTAAAAATATTAATTTTTAGAAAAATATGGCAAAAAAGATAAAAACAATAATAAAAATACAAATCCCTGCTGGAGCGGCAACAGCCCAGCCGCCGGTGGGCACAGCTTTGGGTCCGCACGGCCTTAATATTGGCGAGTTTGTGAGCAAATTCAATGCCGCCACCAAAGAAATGGCTGGCGATATTATTCCGGTTGTAATTACGGTTTATGAAGACAAAACCTTTGATTTGAAATTTAAAACTTCGCCGGCGGCAGCGCTTCTAAAAAAAGCAGCCGGCATTGAGAAAGGAAGTGGCAGTCCCAAAAAACAGAAGGTAGGAAAAGTCACTATGGTTCAAATTCGAGAAATCGCTGAGAAAAAACTTGTTGATTTAAACGCTAATGACCTTGCCGCGGCGGAAAAAATCGTTATGGGCACAGCGCGGAGCATGGGCATTGAAGTGGAGAAATAAATAGCTCACAAAACCCACCCCCAACCCTCCCTTATCAAGGAGGGAGTTAAGTTCCTCCCCTGATAAGGGGAGGTTAGGAGGGGTTTTATAGCAAGAAATATTGAACCTTGCTTTTTTATTTCGGCCGTGATAGAAGAAATGAGCGGTCTTTATTAAGTTAATATTTTTATTTTAGGGAGGAGGGAAAGAAAATGGCAGAAGGCTCTTTAAAAACCGTTTCAATTGTGGCGCGGGATATACCTGATGCGTGGTTTCAGTGCGTGCTTAACGTTTTAGAGTACGGTTTTCGCTATACCATTGATCAAGGAAGCTATGCTGGTAGTGAGCGCGTCGAATTTGACGATGTGAGAATAAAAATTACTTATCCAGAAGTAAAGCCATTTGAGCCGGATATTCCACCGGCTTTGGGTATTCCTAATCCCGTGGCACCCGGCTATATCGACACCTATTTTCAGGAAAAAATCTTAGTCGGGGTCAAGGATGAAAATGAAGATTACGTTTATGGCGAGCGATTGAGCGGGATTCTGATTGAACGCAAAAAAATGTCTGCCGGGTCGGTGATGTCCGATCCTATCACTGTCGGGCCTAATCAAATTGAAGCCGTGATTGAGAAGTATAAAAAACACGGTTTCAATACCAATCAGACGACGATGGAAGTTGGCCGAGCCGCAGATGTGGAATTAAACGATCCGCCCTGCTTGAGAATAATTGATGTTCGAGTGCGCTATGGCAAACTTCACTTTTTCGTTTACTTTCGCTCTTGGGATTTGTGGGGCGGCTTTCCGGCAAATCTGGGGGCGCTCCAACTTCTCAAGGAACATATGGCTGGAAAAATTGGAGTAGCTCCTGGCGAAACAATCGCTTTCAGTAAAGGACTTCACCTTTATAAGTATATCTGGGAACTCGCCCAATTAAGGACCGGCCTCAAAAAACCGGAATTGACATAAAGATTTGTTGAAATTCGGGGCTTTCTGAGTTAAGATAAATTCAGAAAGCCTTTTTTATGAAAGAAAATTCACACAAGGGCAAATTTATAGTTTTTGAAGGCCTTGATGGTTCGGGGCAAAGCACTCAAGCTCAATTATTAAAAGATTATTTAGAAAAAGACAAAAAGGTTTCGGTGGTTCTAACTAAAGAACCGACCAATGAGCCGCCGATTGGCGTTTTGATTCATCAAATACTAAAAAAGGAAATTTCAGTCAGCCCGGCAGCACTCCAACTGCTTTTTTGTGCGGACCGCAGTGAACATTTGGAGAAAGTAATAAAACCGGCGCTTAAAAAAAATACCTATGTTATTTCCGACCGTTATTTTTACTCAACTATTGCCTATGGCTCGCTGGATTTAGACATTGATTGGCTGATTGAAATAAACAAGCCATTTTTAATTCCTGACATTGTTTTTCTTTTAAAAGTTAGACCGCGGGTTTGCCTGGAGAGAATTAATAAGAGTCGCGACAAAAGGGAATTTTTTGAAGAAAGTGAAAAATTGAAAAAAGTTTGGCAAACTTATGAAATTTTAAGCCAGAAATTTTCAAATATTAAAATCATTGATGGTGAAAAAAACATAGAAGGGGTGTTTGAAGAAATTAAATCAAAAATTGATATATGAATGTCCGCCTTCGCTAAAGCTTCGGCGGATGCTCATAAATTTAGCTAAAATAGATTTTAGAAATTTATGGCAAAATATGAAACAATTATAGGATTAGAAATCCATATCGAACTCAAAACAAAAACAAAAATGTTCTGCGCCTGCAAAAATAATCCGGATGAACGCCATCCTAATGTTAATATTTGTCCGATTTGCACTGGTCAACCGGGAACTTTGCCAGTTATTAATCGAGAAGCGGTTAATAGAGTTATCAAAGTTGGCCTGGCTTTAAAGAGCAAAATTTCAGAAATCACCAAGTGGGATAGAAAAAATTATTTTTATCCCGATCTGCCGAAAGGATATCAGATTTCCCAGTATGATAATCCGATTTGTGTGGGAGGCGCGTTAAATGTCCCGGGTTTTAATAAAGAAATTAAAATAAGACGAATTCATCTTGAAGAAGATACCGGCCGGCTTATTCATTTTGGCCATATTGGCCATTCATTAGTTGATTTTAATAGGGCCGGCGTGCCCTTAATGGAGCTTGTGACCGAGCCGGATTTAAATTCCGGAGAAGAAGTCAGCGCTTTTGCGGAGGAACTGCAGTTGATATTGCGCTATCTTGGAGTTTCTGATGCTGATATGGAAAAGGGACAGTTGCGGATCGAAGCGAATTTATCGCTTCGACCGCCAAGCTCCAAGCTCCAAGCTCCAAGCTCCAATTTAGGGACCAAGGTTGAAATTAAAAATTTAAATTCTTTTAAAGCGGCGCGCAATGCCATTGATTATGAAATTAAGCGGCAGGCGAAACTTCTTGAATCTGGCAAAAAAATTATTCAGGAAACGCGCGGCTGGAATGAGTCGAAGGGAGAAACAGTATTGCAAAGAATTAAAGAGGAATCGCATGATTACCGTTATTTTCCGGAGCCGGATTTGCCGCCTTTAAAAATTGATTTCGGATTAGTTGAGAAGCTTAAAACAACATTAGGAGAATTGCCCCAGGATAAACGCGATCGTTTCAAAAAACAATATGGTTTAACTAGTCCTCAAATTAACATTTTAGTTAATGATGAAAAATTAGCCGGTTTTTTTGAAAATGTTGTGAGCGAATTTATCCCCCACCCTTGTGAAATAAGGGTGGGGGATGAAAAACAAACGCTTATAAATTTAGCAGCTAACTATCTTTTAAGCGATTTTTTGGGGTTTTTAAATGAAGCTTCAGCTAAAGTTGACGATATAAGAATTAGCGCTGAAGATTTTGCCGAATGGGT
>Ga0210005_1001854_pt1 | contig 12975 bp, 11 predicted proteins | sample CryGey02umfilter_3_FD_183961 | JGI IMG/M metagenome (GOLD analysis project Ga0210005, IMG submission 183961) | Groundwater microbial communities from aquifer in Utah, USA - Crystal Geyser 4/9/14 0.2 um filter (SPAdes) (version 3) | ecosystem: Environmental > Aquatic > Deep subsurface >... | reverse complement strand
AGAAGGAGTGACGACGCTTTTTGTCTCCCACAGCATGGAATCGGTGAAAAGCTTTTGTGATAGGGTGATTTATTTAAAAAAAGGAAAGGTGGAATTTGATGGCGACGTCAATGAGGGAATTGATAAATATATAAAAAGCTAATTTTTAATTTAAAATTTTAAATTTTTATTCAATTTTTAAACATAAATTTTTAATTTTAAAACGTTTTTAAATTTAATATTAGAAATTTGAAATTGATTAGAAATTAATAATTAGAAACTATGATTAAGTACTGGCCATTGCTAAAAAAATTGACACTTCGGGAGATTAAAGCCCGATACAAACAATCTTTTTTGGGTTTTTTTTGGATCCTCTTAAATCCCCTTTTTCAAATGATCATCATGAGCTTTGTCTTTTCCAAAATTATGAAAATGACCGGTATAGGAGTCCCCTATCCGATCTATCTTTATGCCGGACTTCTCCCTTGGCTATTTTTTGCCAATTCAATTGCATCAGCCATGGGAGCCCTTACAAATAATTCCTCTTTGATCAAAAAAATATATTTTCCGAGGGAGATCCTGATACTTTCAACATTGCTTGCCAAAGTATTTGATTTTAGTTTGGCTATTATCATATTCATTATCTTGATGATATTCTTTAAAGTACCTTTTACTGTTTATATGCTTTTGTTCTTCCCGATATTTTTATTGCAGTTTATCTTTACCTATGGTCTATCTCTGTTACTTTCCGCTTTAAATCTTTTCTATCGTGATATCCAGTATTTGTTTGATTTGATAATGACTCTTTGGTTTTACTTAACTCCGGTTATTTATGCAACGGAATTTTTTCCACAAGAATATAGGTATATTTTCAAAATTAATCCGATGTCAGTCTTTATCAATGCTTACCGCCAGGTTTTATTTAACGGAACTTTTCCAAACTGGGAAAGTCTTGGGATCGGGTTTTTCGTTTCAATTGGATTATATGTGACCGCCCATAACATATTCAAAAAATTAGAAGGAATGTTCGCCGATGTTGTTTAATATGCTGAAGTTTTACAACAGAATATACCTGTCATCTCCGTGAAGACGGAGATCCAAGCTATAATCACATTTTTAAAATGTTATATTTAGTCTGGATTCCCGCCTCCGCGGGAATGACATATTATTAATAATTTTAAGTTCTGAAGTCATGGAACGGCTAGTAAATCTTTATAAAAGAAACAGGATTAAGTTTTTAATTTTTCTATCTATCTTTGGGCCGGCGACGATTACGGCTATGGCTGATAACGATGCGGCCGGAGTGGCCACTTATGCAATTGCCGGATCACGCCTTGGTTATCCGATTCTTTTTATTCTTTTTTGGGTAACGATATTATTGGCGATTACCCAAGAAATGGGAATGAGGGTCAGCTTAGTTTCCCGAAAGGGGCTGGGAGATCTCATCCGCGAATTTCATGGGGTAGGCGCATCAATGCTAATTTTTATCACTTTGTTTATTGCCAATATGGGCGTGATAGTTGTCAATATGGCAGCATTTAAAACAACCGCTCAGATCCTCAATCTTCCGGCAATTCCTTTGACAATTTTTGTGATTATTTTAATTTTTTTATTTGTTATAAAAGGCAACTATAAACTAACTCAAAATATTATGCTTTTTGCCTCACTTTTTTACTTAGCTTATGTTTTTTCTGCTTTTAAATCAAATCCGGATTGGGGTATGGCATTCAAAAATTTAGCCTGGCCGCAAGGGGTTGATTTTACTGCCGATTATTGGAGAAATTACATTATCATCGGTCTTGGAGTCTTGGGGACGACGATCACTCCCTGGGGTCAATTTTTTATCAGCAGTTTCGGTCTTGACAAAAAAATAAGCACAACAAAGTTGAGATTTTCTCAAATTGAAACTTACTGGGGGGCTTTTCTAACGGATTTCTTTTCATTTTTTATGATCGTAGCCACGGCCACGACACTTTTTGTCAACAAGATTACCTTGATTGACGGAGCTCAAGCCTCTTGGGCGATTGAACCGTTCGCTGGTAAATTAGCCGCTACTCTTTTTGCTGTTGGAATAATGAATGCCGGATTTATGGGAGTTGTCATTGTTGGACTGACGACTACCTATGCCTTTTCAGAATTCTTTGGATTAACCGGAAGTTTAGATGCTCCTTACAATAAAAGTAAAATATTTTATTCGGTTTTTATCGGCCAGATACTTATTGCTTTTTTAATTTCGCTACTACCGGTGATTGATCTATTTAAAATTGTTGTTGCCGTTCAAATTCTAAATGCCATGGCCTTACCCCCAATTTTTTATTTTCTTATAAAATTTACCAACAATCCTGAGATCATGGGTAAGTACATAAACAATAAATTTCAAAAATGGTTTGCGATCGGAGGAACAGTGGTCATAACGTTAGCGTCTCTGTTCACGGCGTTTTATACAATTTTTTCTTACAAATGAATAATTATAAAAACGTTTTTGTCACCGGTTCAATTGCCTACGATACGATCATGAATTTTCCTAATGAATTTCAGGATTATTTTCATCCGGAAAAACTTCATCAGATAAATGTTTCTTTCGTTGTCAATAAATTGGAAAGGCAATTAGGTGGTACAGGAACGAATATTGCATATAACATAAGACTTTCAAACCTTCAAACCTTCAAACCTTCAAGCGTTTATTTATTAGGTTCGGTTGGGAAAGATGGAAAAGATTTCCAGAAATTTTTTAAGAAAAATAAAATAGATGCAAGTGGAGTTATCGTTGATAAAAAATTGTATACATCGGCAGGATCGGTCATTACCGATACAAAAAATAATCAGATCTGGGGATTTTATTATGGAGCTTCAGAAAAAATTCCTTACATAGATTTTAAAATAATAAATAAAGAAACTGATCTTTTAGTCATCTCGGCTAATCATCAAAATTCTTTTTTGTATTTTCAACGTGAGGCGATCAAAAACAAAATTTCATATCTTTACGATCCGGGAATGACTTTGACTTGGATAAAAGATAAGGATTTGGAGTCGGGAGTGATGAACTGTAGATATTTAGTTGGAAATGATTATGAGATGGGGATGATTTTGAAAAGATTAAATTTATCAATTAATCAATTAATTGATACAGGGATAAACGTTATTATAACATTAGGAGAAAACGGTGTTCAATATTATGACGTAGGGGCAAAGCGTGATTTGCCCGTACGTGTAAAAGCGTTCAAGGTTGCAAAAATGCTTGATCCAACCGGAGCGGGAGACGCATGGAGAGGTGGGTTTGTAGCGGGACTTTTAATGGATTATTCAATAAGGAATTGTTTAAAATTAGGAAACGTTATGGCCAGTTTTGCGATTGAGAAATATGGGACTGTGAATCACAAGCCATCATTGGTACAAATAAATAAGAGAATGAGAGAGATAATTTAATGAAGAAATAATGAAATAAATAAATAAAGAAATAAATAACCAAATGTATAAATGATTAGATACATTTAATTATTTTTTTATTTTTTACATTTATTTTCTTATTTGATTATTTGTTTATTTAATCATTTGAATTTTGACATTTGTTATTGTTTAATTATTAGATTATGAAATCTGACATCAAAGATATCAAGCTTGCCCCTCTTGGTTCTCAATTAATTAACTGGGCATATTTACAGATGCCGGTTTTGGACCTCATCCGCAAAAGATTTAAGAAGGAGCAGACTTTAAAAGGAGTTACAATTGCCTGTTGCCTTCACGTAACCAGCGAAACTGCCAACTTAATGATTACTTTGAAAGAAGGCGGAGCCAAGGTATTTTTATGTGCCTCCAATCCCCTATCAACTAATGATGCGGTGGCTGCATCGCTTGTCAAAGATTATGCCATTCCAACTTTTGCAATCAAAGGCGAAGATAATAAAAGTTATTATTCACATCTCAATGCAGTTCTCGATGAGAAACCCAACTTAACCATGGACGACGGGGCTGATTTAGTTGGTTTACTTCACAGCAAAAGAGTTAATCTTTTACCCGGGGTTGTTGGATCATCGGAAGAAACGACCACTGGAGTTATCAGACTTCGGGCAATGGAAAAAGATAAAGCCTTAAAAATTCCCATGCTAGCTGTCAATGATAATTTGACTAAGCACTTATTTGATAATCGTTATGGTACAGGTCAATCGAGTATTGATGGGATCATTAGAGCGACCAACATATTACTTGCCGGAAAAAAATTTGTCGTCTGCGGATACGGCTGGTGCGGACGAGGGGTGGCGATGAGAGCTAAGGGGATGGGAGCACAAGTAATTGTGACCGAGGTTGATCCGGTCAAAGCGCTTGAGGCTCTGATGGATGGATTTTTGGTGATGACTTTACGAGACGCCATTAAACAAGCCGATGTTGTTCTTTCAACGACGGGAGATAAACATGTCATCGACGAAGAACATTTAAAAGTAGCTAAACCGGGTGTAATTCTTGCCAATGCGGGCCATTTTGATGTTGAGATTAATAAAGAAGCTTTAAAAAAATTAGCCAAGAAAATTAGACAGGTTCGTCCGATGGTTACGGAATATGATTTTGGAAATAAAAAAATTTATCTCTTGGCCGATGGAAGATTGGTTAATCTGGCTGCCGCTGAAGGTCATCCGGCCTCCGTCATGGATATGAGTTTTGCCGGACAGGCAATGGGTGCAGAATTTATTTGGAAAAATAAGGGGAAATTAAAAAATAAAGTTTATTCTTTGCCTCAAGAAGTAGATAATGAAATTGCTCGCTTGAAATTAAATTCAGAAGGTGTTAAAATCGACAAATTAACTAAAGAACAGAAAAAATATTTAAATAGTTGGCAAGAAGGTACTTAAATATCAAGAGAGATGGAGAGAGACTTAGCTCGTTAAGATCCATCCAGCAACCGTCCCGATTTAATCGGAAACGGTGCTAAAGCTAAAGAGGATATGCTCGATAGCGAGAAATTAATATGAAAAACACTTTTACTTCAGAGTCTGTGTGTGCGGGGCATCCCGATAAAATTTGCGATCAGGTTTCAGACGCAATATTGGATGAAGCCTTCAAAGTCGATAAATATTCCCGAGTGGCGGTTGAGACCTTGGTGACAAAAAATTTCTTAGCCATGGCCGGAGAAGTAACGACAAAAGCTAAATTAAACTATAAAAAAATTGCCCAACAAGTTGTGAGAGATTTAGGTTACACCATCCCGGTGTTAAATTTTTCCGAAAAATCAGAAATTATTGTCAAAATTCATACCCAGTCACCGGAAATTGCCGTTGGAGTGGATAATTTAGGTGCGGGCGACCAAGGGATGATGTTTGGCTATGCGAGCCGTGAAACAAAAGAATTAATGCCATTACCGATTATGTTGGCACATCGACTGGCAATGGGAATTGATAAATTAAGAGAGACAAGACATCTCCCCTACTTGCGGCCGGATGGAAAAACTCAAGTAACCGTTGGCTATGAAAAAAATATTCCTAAAACGATTGAAAATGTCGTTTTAGCTGTTCCTCATGATGAAAAAATAAAACTTTCTCAAGTAAAGGAAGATTTATTTAATTTATTAGTGACTCCAATTTTAAAAGAATATGGATACAAGATTAAACGTGATCAATTAATTGTCAATGGAACCGGAGTTTGGCATATCGGAGGACCGGCATCCGATACGGGAGTAACGGGAAGAAAAATAATTGTTGATACGTATGGAGGAATGGCCAGACAAGGTGGTGGAGCTTTCTCTGGAAAAGATCCAACTAAAGTGGACAGATCAGCGGCATACGCTGCCCGATATTTGGCAAAAAATATAATAGCAAATAAATTAGCCGATCGTTGCGAAGTACGGCTTGCCTATTTTATTGGAGCCAAAAAACCGGTTATGCAGGAGGCAGAAACTTTTGGGACAGAAAAAAAGTCAGCAAAAATAATAAATAGTTTTGTGGCGAAATTACTTGACACTTCTCTAAAAGGAATTATTGCCGGGCTAAATTTGAGAAGACCTATTTATTTCAAAACGGCCTCTTATGGACATTTTGGTAGAGACATATTTCCTTGGGAAAAGATTGTAAGAAAATAATTATTTTCTCCATTTTCTTTTCTTTCCAAAGAAATGTTCCGGTATGGAAATCTGGGCAATATGTACCCACCATTCCTGGAATATCTTGGCGATTATCACAGTCGATAAAGAGAAGAATATGAATTTTTCGCTAAGTAGAAAATTCAGTTGTTTAAAATAGACCGAAAAGAAAACGAGAAAAAAAATATTCTCAAAAAAATTTGGGAAAAGAAAAAATATCCGGCGGTCGTTTTTTATAAAAAATATCACTTCTCCAATTGTTCGGAAAACAAATAATATCAATAGTATATATCTGTAATTCGGCATCTGAAACCAAGTAAAGATCATTACATTTATGTACCACCAAGTATCCAGAGCTTTGTCATATCTTTCATATTTTGATAAAGTAAGGACCTTCTGGGAGGCAAACTCTATATCGATAACATCCAAAAAAAATGATAAAATTACTGATAGTAAGGGCCAAATGAAGATAAGTGGCGCTGAAAGTATGCGAAGCAAGATAATAAAAAATAAAAAAACTTATTCATAGTTTAACCGTTTTATTTAGTATATGAAAAAAAAATTAAAAATAGCAATGATTTTTTCTTCCGATCCGTCTCAAGCCGGTGGAGTTCAAGAACATATATTTTATTTATCAAAGGAATTAGCAAAGTTAGGTCATAAAATAGATATTTTTGGCCCGGAAAAAAATATACTTCCCTATATTAATTATCATCCGATTGCCAAAGTCGTTAGATTGCCCATACCTAATGGTAATTGGGGTAATATAACAGTAAAGAATGATGAAAAACATGAGGTAGCAGAAATAATAGAAAATGGTAAATTTGATTTAATACATATCCACGAACCATACATACCTTTTATCAACTGGGATATATACAAAAATACCACGGCCATTAAAGTTGCTACCTTTCATACTGCATGGAATAATGATTCCATAATTAATGTTATTAATCCATTTTTGATACTATTTAAAGAATCTTTTTCTACATATTTTAAAGGGGTTATTTTTGTTTCAAAAATTGTAAAAAAGCGATGGCAATATTTATGCGAAAAAAACATAAGTAAACGAATAATTTATAACGCAGTCGACAATGTTGCTTTTATTCCTAATAAAAACAAAGAGAAAAAAATAATAAAGTTATTATTTGTTGGTCGACTAGTTAATAGAAAAGGTTTGAGATATCTTTTGAAAGCTATCAAAAAAATTATTACCGATGAACATAGCATTAGGTTAGTGGTTCTTGGTGATGGGCCAGAGAAACTAATCTCGGAAAAATATGTTAAAGACAATAATTTAAGTGAGTTTGTTGAGTTTAAAGGTGAAAAGTTTGGCAAAGAAAGAATTAGTTTTTATCAAAATGCTGATATTTTTTGCGCGCCCTATTCTGATGAAGCTTTTGGCATAACAATTCTTGAGGCATTGGCTTGCGGTGTCCCAGTTGTTGGTTTTAAAAATGAATCATTTTTAGAGATTTTGAAAGGTTATCCTTATCCGAGATTATTTGTTGATAATAGAAATATAATAGAACTGTCCCATGCTTTGAAACAATTGATAATCAGTAGTAAAAAAAGGAAAGAAATTAGAAAATGGGGAATTGAAAAAGTTAAGGAATTTAATTGGTCCAACACTGCAAGACAAACAGAGGAATTCTATTATCGAGTTCTTAAAATATGAAAAACATTCGTAATTTTGCCATTATTGCTCATATTGACCATGGTAAATCTACCTTGGCCGACCGTTTATTGGAATTGACCGGGACGGTCGAGGCAGGTCATCATGAAGCTCAAATGTTGGACCAAAATCCGATTTCAAGGGAGCGTGGGATCACAATTAAATTGGCACCAGTGAGAATGAAGTATGAAGGATATATACTAAATTTAATTGACACACCTGGTCATGTTGATTTTTCTTATGAAGTAGATCGGACCCTCGCCTGTGTAGAAGGAGTTGTTCTACTTGTAGATGCTTCTCAAGGAATTCAGGCACAAACAATTGCTAATGCCTATAAAGCGATAGAAAAAAATTTGGTAATTATTCCTGTTGTCAATAAAATAGACATGGTTAATGCTGAAGTCGAAAAAACAAAAAAACAATTGATTGATTTTTTAGGAATAAGTAAAGAAGAAATTTTTGCAGTATCAGCGAAAACCGGTCAAGGTGTCAAAGAATTGTTAGAAACAATAATTGAAAAGGTTCCCCCTCCTAACGAAACCTCGATTAACCAGGGTCTGACCCTCGTCGAGGGTCAGACCCTACAGGCTTTAATCTTCGATTCATATTACGACTCTCATCGGGGTGTAATTGCTTTTGTCAGGGTTTTTGACGGAGAATTGAAGAAAGGTAAAAAGGTTTGGTTATCAGCTGCTAATGAAGCTTTTGAAGTCCAGGATGTTGGTTATTTTAAACCGGAACTAACTTCCCAAGAGTCTCTTTCAAATGGCGATATCGGATATGTAGTTACTAACTTAAAAGATATTCATAAAGTATCCGTCGGTGATAGTATTGTTACTGATCAATCTTTATCACTGCCTGGTTATAAAAAAGTAAAATCAATGGTGTTTGCATCAATTTTTCCAACAGACACCGGAGACTATCTAAATTTACAAAAAGCTTTAGAAAAACTTTATCTCAACGATTCTTCACTGGAATTTTCTTCAATTCATAGCACGGCGTTGGGTGCAGGATTTAGAGTGGGTTTTTTGGGATTGTTGCACGCTGACATCGTTCGAGAAAGGCTGGAACGTGAATACGATCTTTCTTTAGTTTTAACCCCGCCACAGGTCAAATTTAGACATGAAAATAATAATTTTTTTGAGCCTTACATCAAAGCCATGATTGTTTGTCCAGATAGTTATGTTGGAGTTGTCATGCAGCTATGCCAAAACTATCGTGGAAAGTTTTTAAATATGGATAACAAAAATCAAACCGTCTTAGAATATGAACTACCCATGTCAGAATTAATTTCCGATTTTTTTGATAATTTAAAAAGTGCATCTTCTGGCTATGCATCTCTGGACTGGGAATTTTTGCGTTATCAGCAGGTTAAGGCGGATAAATTAGAGTTACTTTTAAATTTGGAGCCAATTGATGAATTTAGCGAAGTAGTTGTCGAGGAAAGAGCTTATGAAAAAGCCAGTTTTTTGACATCACGTTTGAAGGATCTGATCCCCCGTCAACAGTACGAAGTAAAAATTCAGGCAAAATATAAAGGGAAAATAATTGCTTCGTCACGTTTGGCGCCGTTTAGAAAAGACGTTTTGATCAAAAGCGGCAAGCTGGTTGGTGGCGGTGATTTTGGACGCAAGAGAAAACTTTTGGACAAACAAAAAGAGGGAAAAAAAAAGATGAAAATGATCGGTAAAGTCGAAATCCCAAAAGAGGCATTTATGAAATTATTTAAGAGATAGCTGTATTTTCGATATCTTATAAATCGCAAACAAAAGCACTATTCCCGCTAAATACTGAGTCGGGGCAAGGAAACTTTTGTAAAGAGTGGCGTCAATAAAAACTGCCAAAAGTGGATAGACTAATTCAAGGATTGTTGATACATTTGCCTGAACTTTTTTTAATCCTCGATAATAAATAGCCACCGAAACCATTCCTGTTGAAACGGCAATCAATAGAAAACGGCTCAACTGTGAAAATGTAGGTGAAGCAAGGCTTTTACTTTGACCAAAAACAAAAACCATTCCCAATCCTAAAATAGCCGTTAACAAGAATCTCAGACTGGTTATGTACATACTTGGTCTTTTAATAAGCGCAAGTTTGGAAAAGGCCGTTGAAGAACCCCAGGCAAACGCGGCACCAAGGGCATATAATGCCGCAATGATTGTTCCTGTTCCTGTAGCGAAATTAATATAGCCATTTTTAAAAGTCACAAAATACGCGGCGATTAATGCAAGGACAGCCCACTTAATATAAGATTTTGTAATCTTTTCCTTGAGAACAATAGCTGCAGCTGAAATTGCAAAGATTGGCTGTAATTTTTGTATAAGATAAACAACGCTAAAAGAAATGAAGCTTGTTTTTAGAAGAGCGGTCGTAAACCACAGTGTTCCGAGTACTCCGCTAAACATAGAAATAAAAAGAAGCAAAAAAAATTCTTTTCTGGTGAGACCTTCTTTATTAAAAGTTCGAATAAAATATGGCAGAAGAATCACCGCACCAAACAAATGCTCATAAAAAACTATTGTAATGGAAGGAAGAGTAAATAAGCTTCTACGAATAATTCCGTCAAAGGCCCACATGGACGCGGCAATAATAATTAGCAACGGACCGTAATTAAAAATTTTACGCATATGTTTCTCCTTTCATCCCGACTGTACGGTCGCTGTAGGAGTTACACCTACACACTAAACCCCGAAGGAACAATTTGAATTATTATACTATTTTAATTAAAATAAAGTCAATGATATTTGAAAGCACACATATAAAAGGAAAAGGCCGAGGAAAGCCAATGGGTTTTCCAACTATCAATCTGAAGATCCCTGATAATTTTGAATTGAAAGATGGGATCTATGCAGCAAAAGTAACGATTGAAAATAAAGTTTTCAAGGGGGCATTGCATTACGGACCGGTTCCAACGTTTGCAGAACAGGAAAAAAGCCTGGAAGTTTATTTAATTGAAGTAACCAACGAAAACTTGGTAGGTTATGGAATGGAAAATCTTGATGGTAAATTAATTATTATAGAAATAATAAAGTATCTTCGCCCAATAATTAAATTTAATTTAGTAGAAGAATTGGTTAAACAAATTGGAGAAGATGTGAAAGAAATAAAATCTTCAACAAGTGTTTAAGATATTCTTTTGTTAACGGTATAAGGAGTTTTTTTATTTTTGCCCGGAGTTCTTTTAGATGGACTCAAACTTTTATGAAGTAAGTAAATTAAATATCCGCCACCGCCAGCAATAACAGCGGTCACAACAATTCTTAACGTATCAACAATATCTATTAATAAACCTGGTTTGGCAAGATTTTCCATTTATATTTCTCTCCAACTTATATTTTTATCTTTCTTCATAAACGTCAACTGTCGTTTAGCATATTGTACCTCTTTGTTGACCCAATCGTCAATGGCATTTTGTTTTGTTAGCTCTTTGTTCAGATATTTAATAACCTGTTGATAGCCGATGGTTTTCATTCCCGGATCATTTGGTTTGTGGATCAGTTTCTTTATAACCCATCTTTAAAAGTTTTTCTACTTCTTCAACGGCTCCGCTTTTTAATCTCTTCTCTACCCTTTTTTCAATGACTTGGCGAAGTTTGGATTTATCTTTATATTTTAAGCCAATAAAGATTTTAGGGACACTCTTTATAAAGACAGTCTTATTTAAGACTGTCTTTGTTTTAGACTTGGCAATCTCAATTCTTCTTATTAAACGCCTTGGATTAAGTTGGTCGCTGTGATTCATATTTTCAAAAATCTGACGTTTAAGAGAAATTAATTTTTTTTGTAGTTCTACCACTGATTTATTATTAAGTTTTTCCCTAAGCTTAAAATTGGGAGGACTATTATTTATATCAATTCCATAGAGTAAATGTTTTAAATAAAGATAAGTCCCACCAACTAATATTGGAGTTTTTCCTCGTTTTTTTATGGCCTCTATTATCGGTTTTACCTGTTTAACAAAATCAAAAGAAGAAAAATATTGGTCAGGGGTAACGACGTCGTATAACCAGAGTCTGATAGGGATTAGGGAATAGGGATTAGGGATTAGAAAATACTCGTCTTTTAATTTTGTATTATTGGGGAGGTCTTTTCCTGTAATAATGTCAAGGTATTTATAGATCTGACGGGAATCAAAGTTAACCAGCTCACCGTTGTATTTTTCAGCAAGTTCCAAAGCAAGTTTTGTTTTTCCGGTCGCAGTCTGACCAGTAATAATAATTAAACTCATATACGACGATAGATTATGGAAGATTGAAGATAGTGTTAGATAATAGATGGTAGAAAGTAGAAAAAACTATCTTCTATCCTCAAATCTCTACAACTATTCTCTACTTTCTATTTTCTATCGTCTATTTCTGCATCTTAGCAGCATCAATTAAATTCTTATAAAGATAGACGACGTCAATTGGTCCGCTACCCCCCGGAGTTGGAGTATAGTAAGACGCAATATCCTTGATATCCTTTTCTTCATAATCGCCTTTTAATTTACCATTCTCTTTTCGAACTCCGGTATTAATCAAAACAACGCCAGGTTTTAACATCTCCGGTCCAATTACTTTTTTTCCAGTCGCTGTGATAATTAAATCAGCGGTTTTAAAATAAGATTCCGGGTCAACTGTCGTTGAATTAATACTAATATAATTTACATTAAGATTTCCGAGAGTTTTTCCAATTGGCTTTCCTCCAGTCATACCACGGCCAACAATGACTACCTTTTTATTTTTAAGAATATTTTTAAAAAGGATTCGATCTTTCTTCATATCAACAAAAACTATATCCTGTTTCCTTTTACCATCGTAGATATATTTAATGATTGTCATAACGGCTAGTCCAAGCGGGAAAATAAACTCCGTTTTTTTTCTGTGACCTTCAATCTCTTTAAATAATGGAATATAATCATAGATACTGTCTGTTGAAAGTTGAGCCGGAAGAGGTTGCTGGATTATGATGCCGGTTACGTCTTTATTAAAGACTTCTTTTTTTAATAAATTAGCAAAATCAATAAAATTCGGGGTTTTTGTCAAATGAATTAATTTAAAATCTATCTTCAAAGCCTTTGCCATTTCAGACTTTATTTTTACAAAAGAAAGTTGTTCTGGGGCGCTGCCGACTAAAAATACCGATAGTCCAATCCGCTTTTTTATTGTTTTGCGTTCCTTTTTAAGTATTGCTAGAAGATTATTTGCGATTTTCTTACCATCAATAAACATGGTGACAATTATACCATATTTTATACACTGGTAGCACTGACAAT
>Ga0210005_1001844_pt1 | contig 13024 bp, 8 predicted proteins | sample CryGey02umfilter_3_FD_183961 | JGI IMG/M metagenome (GOLD analysis project Ga0210005, IMG submission 183961) | Groundwater microbial communities from aquifer in Utah, USA - Crystal Geyser 4/9/14 0.2 um filter (SPAdes) (version 3) | ecosystem: Environmental > Aquatic > Deep subsurface >... | reverse complement strand
GCCCTCTTTCTTTCTTAATTTCTGCTTCTTTTCTTAAAATATCTTCAAGTAGCTTTTCTAACTGCTTCTTCTCAGCTTCAAGCTCTGATCTCTTATTTTCTAAAGGTAATTTTCGGGTGGGGAAGTTCTTTAAGCTTTTTTCCAAATCAAGATATTCTTTCTTAAATTTTCCTTCTAATTCTCTCTTGCTCAATACTTCCTCTCTTCTTTCTTGAGCCTCCCTAATTGCTCTCTGGCTAATCCCTTCTATTATTTCTTTTTCTCTCTCTTTCTCTCTTTCTTTTTCTAGTTCTCTCTCTTTTTCTATTTCTATTTCCTTTATCTTCTCTGCCTCCTCCTTGGCTTTCTTCCTGATCTCAACTGCTATTTTTTCTGCTTCTTCTTTTTTCTTTTCCTTCAGTTTCATCAGTCCCATCATTTTTTCCTTGGCTCTTCTTCTAATTTCTTCTATCTCCTTTTTCTCTTTTTCTAATCTTTCTTTTTCTTCTTTTATCCTCTTTTCCTTTTTTCTTCTTCCCGCCTCTGTTTTCTCCATATCTTCAACTGCTTTTGCTTTTATCATCTCAATTAACCTATTATCTTTTTCCTCTTCTGTTTCTATTCCCCTGATTTCTTTTTCTCTTTTTAAAAAATCAAGGTCATTTTTCATAGTCAAAATCACTCCTTGCCCCAAAATTTCTGAAATTGGCCTTTTAGAAAAAGGAAATTCTTGTTTTGTTTCTTTTAATTTTTCTTCCATAGGTTTGAGGAAATTTATTTTTTACCCCGTTAGAAGTAAGTCGCCCGAGGCGACTGCCGTCCCGCCTGAGGCGGGACGGACTTCTAACGGGGCTTAAAGCCGGCGGCCTTAGCTGATAAATTGATTCTCCCCATCTCGTCAATACCTATCACCTTGACCGGGATAATATCTCCCACTCTTACCACATCCACAACTTTATTTATTCTTTGGGCAAGAAACTGGGAAATATGGACCAAACCTTCCTGACCGGGCAGAATCTCCACAAAAGCGCCGAAGTCCAAAATTCTCTTTACCTTACCCTGGAAAACCTCCCCGATCTTAACTTCTTTAGTAATTCCTCTTACCCAGTCAATCGCCTTTTTAGCTGCTTCTTCTTTTTCAGCTGTTATAAATACCTTTCCGGAATCTTCAATATCAATAGTCACTCCGCAGCTCTCAATTATTTCATTAATAATTTTACCTCCCGGACCGATAACCTCTCCTATCTTATCGGGATTAATCTGTAAGACATAGATTCTGGGAGCCCATTTTGAGAGTTGGGGCCGCGGCTGAGAAATAACTTTCCCGATCTCGGTTAAAATTTTTAATCTGGCTTTTTTTGCTTTGTCCAATACTTCTTTTAATATTTTACCATTAATTCCATCTACTTTCACGTCCATCTGGAGAGCAGTGATACCCATCTCTGTTCCGGCCACCTTAAAATCCATCCCCCCATGGCTATCTTCCGCTCCTTGAATATCAGTAAGAAGTTTCTGATTACCATCTGAGCCCTCCATCAAACCTATAGAAATTCCGGCTGCTGGTCTTTTTATTGGAATTCCTGCGTCCATCAAAGCCAGAGAAGCGCCGGAAACCGAAGCCATACTGGTTGAACCATTGGAAGAAATAACCTCGGAAACCACCAAAACAGTATAAGGAAAATCATCAAAATTTGGCATTAAAGGAACAAGGGCTTTTTCTGCCAATACTCCATGACCTATTTCTCTTCTCCCCGGACCTCTCATCGGTCTCACTTCGCCCGAGGAATAGGGAGGGAAGTTGTAATAATGGATGAAGCGTTTTTTACCTACCAACTCCATCTCGTCTAACAACTGCTGGTCATGAGGAGAACCCAGGGTTGCCACTGATAAAACATTAGTCAGCCCCCGGGAAAAGAAAGCCGAACCGTGAACCCTGGGCAAAAGCCCGACTTTTGCCTTGACCTCCCGAATTTCATCTAATTTTCTCCCGTCCGGTCTTTTGTCATTTTTTAAGATATTTTCTTTTAAAATCTTTTCAAGATTTTCCTCAAAAAGATCAAGGGCTTGTTCGGGAGTATATTTTTCTTCTGTTTCCTTCAAAAGATTTTCTTTCAGTAATTTAATCTCTTTCTCTGTTTTTGGGGCATCTTTCTGATAAAGGACTTTTTCTAATTTTCCTTTCAAAAACTTTTCAACCTCTTTTTTCAAATCAGGGTCGTAAGATAGGGAAGACAAAGGAATTTTCTCTTTGCCTATTTTTCGGCTAATCTCTTTTTGAAAGTCAATTAATTTTTTCAGGAAAGGTTTGGCAAATTCAAAGGCCTGACAAATTAAATCTTCTTTTACCTCATTGCCCTGGCCTTCAATCATATTGAGCAAAAGTTCTCCGGGCACCATCCCTGAAAGGGATGGTCGTTCAACTGCTGACAGTAACAAATCTAATTCTCCCTCTTCTCTTTCTTGGTAATTAGGATTTAAAATGAACTTTCCTCCTTGTTGGGCGGTGGGTGGGTGGCGTCCAATTCTTACTGCTGCCACCGGACCCTGCCAGGGAATTTCAGAAATTAACAAACTAAGAGAACTCCCCAAAAGACCCAAAACAGCCGGGTCATTCTCTTTATCAAAGGAGAGGCAGGTAGCCACTACCTGGATTTCTCTTTTAAAATGTTCTGGGAATCTAGGTCGAATCGCCCTGTCAATTATCCTGTCAATTAAAACAGATCTATCCGAAGGCCGGCCTTCTCTTTTCATAAAACGAGAGCCGCGAATTCTACCAGCCGCATAATATCTTTCTTCGTACTGGCAGGTCAAAGGGAAAAAATCAACTCCTTCTCTCTCTTCGCCCAACTGGGAAACAACTAAAAGTGATGTGTCGCCGTATTTTAGCAAAACGCAACCAGAGGCCCTTTCGGCTAACTTATCTGTCTCAACTTGAAGGATTCTGTTCGCTATTTCTATTTTATAATTAGTCATCGAGTTTTCACGTAGTGAAAGTGAAGATTAAGAAGAGAACAAAGTTCTCTTCGCCTAAGTTTTTTTGAGCAAAAAAATTCTCAGGTTTTTTTCTATGTCTAAAAACTCATCAGCCGCTTCTTTTAATTTTAAAGAAGTGGTTTTGCCAAAAGCGATAATCTCCACTCTCTTCCCTTGATTTTTTAGATATTCAACTAAAGGAATAAAATCGCCGTCTCCGGAGCAAAGCACAACAACATCAACCCCGGGAGCAGTTCTGATGGCGTCAATAACTATTCCCACATCCCAATCGGCTTTCTTAGTCCCTCCGTAAAATTCCTGCAAGTCCCTTACTTTTGTCTCTATCCCCAATTTAATCAAGGCCTCAAAAAATGCTTTTTCTTCTCCTGTTTTGGTGCGAACTACATAAGCAAAAGCTCTGATGAACTTCCTGCCGGCAATTGCTTTTTTTAAAACCTCGTCAAAATTAACCCTTGCCTGGTAAAGGTTTTTTGCCGAATGATAAAGATTTTGGACATCAATTAGTACCTCTACACGTTGTTCTTTTGGTTTAATAAACATGTTATTTCTTTAGCCCTATTTTTTTCAAAACGCTGTTATATTTTCTCTTATCATTTCTTTCTAAATAGTTCAATAATCTTTTTCTTTTGACCACCATTTTTAAAAGCCCTCTCCTGGAATGAAAATCCTTGGGATGCTTTTTAAGATGAGCAAGCAGATTTTTAATCTCTTCACTTAAAAGAGAAATCTGGACCTCAGCCGACCCGGTATCAGTTTCGTGGATTTTGAATTCCTTAATTATTTTTGTTTTTTCCTCTGGTTTCAACATAATTTTTAATATTTGATTTTTGATATTTGATATTTCTATAGTGCCCCCAACAGGACTCGGACCTGTAACCAATTGCTTAAGAGGCAAGTGCTCTGCCAATTGAGCTATGGGGGCAAATTACCTCATCAATATATCTATTTTGTAATTGTCTCTTAAGTCATTATCAGCGATTTCCCGGGTCATTTCTTTAGCCGGTTCCCAGACAGCATAAGCAATATCAAAAGGACTAGTAGAAATTATATCTTTATTACTGAAAAAGACAAGGGAAATTTTATCAACCTCTGGTTCTTGAGAAGTAATTTCTTCAAGAAGTTCTCCAACAACTACTTCTACTCGTGAGCGGTCTATTACAGGAACAACAACATCATAAGTTTTAATCCGAGCAAAGGGATGGTAAATCAAACTTTCTCTAACAACCTCATAATCTATGCCCTGAATCTTTCCTTTAATTGTTTTTTCTGGTCGAGGCATATTTTTAACAAAATCTTCGCTTAATGGTTCAGGAGATGGAAGTTCTTGCTGGCGAGAAAGATAAAGAACTAACAAGGAGATAATCCCGACTATGATAATAATTATCAAAATTAGCAAAAGTATATTTTTCTTTTCAATTTTAAACATTTTCAAATAAATAATTTTTATTCTTCAGGGCCGTAACATTTGCATGTACCAGCATAGCAAAAACAATCATTTGGCGAGCCCGGTTTACACTCGTCACCATCGGTATCTCGAGTACAGGTGCAATCCTTTTCCTCTTTTTCTATGACCGAGCAGGAGCCAGAACTATTACAATTTTTATGAGTTTTCTCTTTAGTTCCATCTGCCTTTTCATCACAACTCCCGTGATAATCACAATCTTTGCAAGAGCTCCAGGAATCGTCAGTATAACATCTTGTTCCAGAAGATTCATAATAACCTCCGCTTGTGCAGCAGGTAGATAGAGGATCGCATTCGTCTCCATATTGAGGTTCATCTGTTACACAGACGCCATTTTTACAATGTCTCAAATATAAACCGGCTGAACCGCAATAATCACCATCAGTATCCCGGGTATCAGTACAACTTGTTTTTTCTTGATCATCAACAGAACAGGAGCCAAAAGCATCACAGGTCTTATGATTTTTGTATTGTTCACCGATTATACTTTCCTGGCAATCACCGGCTTGGTCCCAATCAGTAATACAAGTTCCCCAAGTAGAATCAGTATAGCATCGAGTTCCTTTGGCTTTGTATTGTCCATCAGATGTGCAGCAGGAAGTGCCCGGAGTACATACCATATTAGAGTAATGCTTACATTGTCCGTTCTCGCAATAACCCTCTCCCTCATCACAGGGAAGACCGGCGGTATTTCTGATAATTACGCAATCTTGATATAATTCCCAAGAAGGTACATTGCAGCTTCCGGTATCACTACAAGCCATTGTTTTTATAGTTTGGCTTCCAATTTTCATATTATCACATTCGCTGGTATATTCACCACCAGTACATTCTCCCCAATTATATTCCTGGCAGATTTTCCCATATTCCTCATAATATCCTTCATCTGTACAGCAGGTTGTTCCGGGCACGCATTCTTTCGGTTTATCGGGAGTGCAGCATTCTCCCCAGAGCGTGCTTGACATATCACATTTTCCGGTGACGCCACAGACATATTTGAGCGTTTTCTTACAATAATTATCAGGACAACCGGAACAATTAACTGTGTCGTGCTCACAGCTGGTAGTAAGTTCGCCGCAGGCATCACCCTCAGTGTCTCTTACGCATATACAATTGGGACTTTCTTCGTAGCTTATATTCGAACATTTTCTATTATTACAAGTCTTAATTTGTCTAATGAAACTTCCATTTGTGGTCCGACTGCATTCATCTTCATTATCCCACTCGCAGAGTATACATTCTCTGGAATAATTTCCAGTCCAGCAAACAGTTCCATCAGCATCGTAATGACATCCGTCTTTACAGCAGTCATTTTCAATAGTGCACTCGCAATCACCTGGAAGAATATTTTCACAAGTTAAAGTATTAGGGTTACATGCTTGATTGGAATTACAACTCTCTTCAGTAACCCATCCAGTCCATTCAGACCAATCATCATCCCATGAACCAGTGCATTCAGCGCCATCACCAGAACAATATTGGTTTTTAAAACGGTATCTGATACCAACATCACTTCCCGGTCCGGTTCCCCAGGGACAACCGGATTGCGAATCGTCATTGAAATCGCAAATCACGTTACTGTCAGCATAATAACAATTATCTTCACAACAGTTGCCATAGGCACATTCACAATCATTATTAGGTTCGCAGAACTGGGTATAAACACAGGTTTGATATTTTGCCGAGCAGAGCTCTGTGGCGTCGCAGGATTTTTCAAGTTCCCAACCAGACCAATCTCCCCAATCCCCCCACTGGCCAGTACAATATTCGCTATCCTCAGAGCAATACCGGTCTCTTTTACGAGCCCTAAGACTAAGATCATCTCCGCAACCTGTTCCATCAGGACAACCGTATTCTGTTTCCATTTCAACATCGCATTTTTGATTCTGATTTAAATAATAGCATCCGTCGCAGCACTCACCATTTAGGCATGGACATAAAGTAACCTCACAGAAGGAACTATATTCGCACCCTCCAGTGCCTGACACACAGTACTCTGTTATGTCACATGATTTATATGTCTCTTTATTTGACCAATCTCCAAAATCTGTCCATATTCCAGTACAATCTGCGCTGTCTCCAGAGCAGTATTGGTATTTAAGTCTAGTCTGAACAGTGACGCTGTTCCCACAGTTAGCGTAAGGCTCATAATCCGGTTTATCTTGACCGGTACAACCCCAAAGATAATCAGGTTCGTAATCACAGGATTGAATTTTAGGATGATAATGACAGCCATCGCAGCAAGGCCCGGAAGTACATTCACAATCCGTTACTGTTGCTTTCCTTCCCATTATGGCAAAAATGGAAAGGTGGTTGGTTGTGGCAGTTACTGTATTATTTACCTTATCCACCGTGCTCGGCAATCCCACCCATCTTGAAAGAGTTTCGTCATAATGATAAATGGCTAAAGTGTTTTCGTCTAAACTGGCTTTGGTAACCCATTGGTCAGTATAAGCCAAAGTAATAGTGGCTGGCGCTTTTGTATCTTCTTGAGAAACAACCAGATAAACATCGTCTCCGACTATGGTTTGGCTCGAAGGAACAGAATTTACTTCGGTTGTTACAAAATCATCAGTAGTTTTTATAGGTGTAGTAGAAAGTGTGGCTGCTGCTGTAGTTTCGGGAACACAGGTGACACCTATTATCCCACCGGCAATCTGATTCTGGTGGTCTGATCGTGCAAATTTACAAAACCATCCTTTCCCGTCGTCGGTTATTCCGCTTCCAGTCGTAATCGAATAATCATTAGGGATACAATTACCGCCTTCAGCTATTTCTCCACTGTCACATTTAAGAGAACCTTCGGCAGAAGCGAAACCAGAGAGGCCGCCGGAAGCAGAAATTAGGTCGACTTTAGTCGCTGAAATACAATCAACGGTTGCCGTGCCGCTTGGAGGAACTTCATATAAATTAGATGTTGGAGGGTATAGGGATTTAAATTCGCAATACCATCCTTTTGCATTAACGCCGATCAACCCGGCTAAATATGCTCCCCCTTGCGTCGTCCCTTGTGTTGCCGCATTTGCATACACAGTAGTATCTTGTCCAGGAATGCAGTCACCACCTATGGCCATTTGTCCCGTATTGCACATAACTGCTCTTTCAACATATTCACTGCCTGGATAGCCTTGAACTGGTTCGGAATAAGTAACTGGTGGAGTTGTTAGCACAGGTTCCGGTTCTGGCTCTGGCTCTGGTTCGGGCTCAACAGGTTCGCATTTTCCTCCTACTCCCCACCAATTTGGTGTAAACTGACAATCTCCAAGAGAAAGACACTCTGCTTCATCACAAATATTAAATAAACCTACTCCGCAATCTTCACATTTAGGCTCTTCAGGAGGAACATAATCAGGGTCAACAATACAATCAAGGTATATGACACCAGTGGGAGGATAACATGGACCGGCAGGCGGGATAGGAGTAGGATCGATAATATCGCCTTGAAACACGCAGGTCCATCCTTTTCCATCATCAGTCATTCCACATTCATCTGGTTTTATATGTGTATTTTCTCCAGGGATACATTCTCCTTTATCTACTTTTTGGCCGTCTTCACATTTAGCAGTATCTTTTATGCCAATACATATATCGTTGCTATCTTCAACCGGTTTTCCACTATTTCCAAGGTCTGGAATTGTGGGAGTTGTGGGAGTTGTGGGAGTTGTGGGAGTTGTGGGAGTTGTGGGAACTCCTCCTTCTCCTATCGGGCACTTAACAATAAAAGTGCCTTGAGAAAGCCATGTATCTAAAGTGCCTTGAGAAAGCCATGTATCTAAAGTAGTCCAACTTTCAACACCGACTACGGTAAGTATAGTTCCGACAATTAAATAAGCGGAAAACATTATAACCAAACCTATTACTACTGAGGTTATCAATTTTTTTGCTTGAAGCAATAAGCTCGGATTTCCTCCGCCAAAATAGAACATTATCCCAGCAATAATTATCATTAAAACGACTATTGGCGGAACAATCTTTTGAGTGACAAAATCTATGATTCCATCCAACATGACAAAGAGATGACAGAATTGACAACGTTCTTTTACTTCAGGGCTTTCTTCCGGTTCATCTCCACTTGCTGGAGCCGCTTCTGATTTACCACAAGGAACTAACCCTTGATAATGGACAGTCCCACCGTAACCCTGATACTCACCAGCCAAAGTTAAAAAAGGGAAAAGCAAGCCCCCTATAAAAATAATTAAAAGCAAAACAGCAATTCTTTTTGGCATATATATTCAACTATGATTTGATTATAACAAAAATTTTATTAAAATGAAATTTTTAACTTAGCGAAGCGCTTGTGCTCAAATTAAATCAATTCAAACTTTCTCTATCATTTTACCAAATTTAATCCATAAGTCAAAGAGGAAAAATCTCAAAACATGAGATTCGGCAGGCGGGGGCGAAGCCCCGCCTGCTAGTACTGAAATGCAAAAATTTTCTAATGCTTTTCGCCCGTCCCAAGAACGGGCTCGCCTTTGAAAAACCTATTTTTTACCTTGACAATTTTATCTAAAACTCCTAAATTAATAATAGAATTAAAGGTCGCAATATATTACTAATATTCAAAACATTATGGCAAAAGAATCCAACAAAAAAAACAGGAAAACAACGAAAAGAATAAAAGTCATTCATACTCCCGACTATTGCAAGTGTACTGATTAAAATAAAGAGATATATTCTTAATAAAAATAAAAGATTTCCTTAAAATCTATTATTTTTGGTTATGATTGCAATAAAAGATTTATTAATAGCCTCGGTTATTACTTTGTTCTCAGTTTTCAATTTTTTTAACTTTTGGTCCCTCTTTAGTATCTTCAATTCGATAACCTAATTTTTCAATTTTTTTTCTTATCTCATCAGCCCTTTCCCAATCTTTCTCTTCACGATATTTTTCTCGTTTTTCCACTAACCTTTTGATTTTTAGTGGAATTTTTATTCCTCTTATCTCATCTAATCTTAATCCAAAAACCTTATCAGAATTTAATAAAAGTTCATATTTTTCTTCTTTTGAAATATCCTTATTTTTAACCACTTTCCATATTAAAGCTAAGGCTTTGGGAATGTCGAGGTCATTATTAATGAGGTTTAAAAATTCTTCCTGGAAGATTTTCATCTCTTTACTTTTTGGTATTTTCCTTTTTCCAATCTCTGATTTTAATTCTCTTACTATTTGATAAAGATTATTTAAACCTATTTGAGCTCCTTTTAAACCCCGCCAAGAGAAAATCAGAGGCGAACGATAATGGGCAGTTAGACATAAATAGCGATAAACTAAGGGATTAACCCCTTTTTTAATTAAATCTTCTAAAATAATAATGTTTCTTTCTGATTTCCCCATTCTTTTTTCTTTTAATAATAAAAATTCACCATGTAACCAATAATGAGCTAAAATTTTCCCATAAGCAGCCTCTGCCTGGGCAATTTCATTAGTATGATGTATAAGAATATGGTCAATTCCTCCGCAATGAATATCAAAAGGAATTCCTAAATTTTTTATTCCCATTACTACACATTCAGTATGCCAACCAGGAAACCCTCTTCCCCAGGGAGAATCCCATTCCATTTGTCTCTTTACTCCTTTAGGAGTAAATTTCCATAAAGCAAAGTCAGTTGGATTTCTCTTTCCCGGGGCTATCTTCACTCTTGCCCCCGGCTTTATTTTTCTTTCTTTTTCCCCCCAGAATCTTCCATAAGTTTTTAATTCTAAGCTATCGAAATAGACGCCATCTTCAATTCTGTAAGTGAATCCTTTTTCCTCTAAAATTTTAATTAAATTTATTTGGTCCTTGATAGTCTCAGTTGCTTTTATCCAAATATTTGGTTCCTTTATATTTAATTTTTTTATATCCTTTTTGAAGACTTTGGTATAAAAGTTGGCAATTTCCCAGGCAGTTTTTCTTTCTCTTTTTGCTCTTTTTTCAATTTTATCTTCACCAGTATCAGCATCAGAAGTTAAATGACCGACATCGGTGATATTCATTACATGTTTCACTTTATAACCATTATATTCCAAAACTCTTTTTAAAATGTCCTCAAAAATATAGGTTCTTAAATTACCGACGTGTGCAAAATCATAAACTGTTGGACCACAAGTATAAATAGCAACTTTTCCTTTGACCAGAGGAGTAAAAGTTTCTTTTTTCTTTGTTAAAGTATTATATAGTTTAAACATTTTTATATTTGAAGAAAGCTGGTTACTTAAAATTAAATTTTTAATCAGAAATCAGCAACAAATCTAATTGATTCTGAAGTGCGTCTTCGATTTTTCTATTACTAGAAATATTATTTAATTCGTCTAAAAAATAAACAAGCCTTAAGAAAAGAAAGGGGGAAAGAGATGTTGCTATCTGTTCCGCTTTTGCTGCACTTATAGAATTATTAGAAATATAATCAACAAGATGCTTTAAAATTTGAACCCATTGCGCGGAAGTTATCTGGATTTTTCTATTAAAAATTTTCTCTAAGAGAAAAGAAGAAACTCCAAAATAGGTCTTGGCTTCTTCCGTCGATACTTGCGATAACTTATTTAAAGAATATTTATAAAAGTCATCTAATTTTTTATCTATAATTTTCTTCTTAGACACAAACCGAAGTCTGTTATTCCATTTGATTTTTTTAAGAAAAAAATTTTTATTAAATTTTCCTGATTCTATCTCGCGATTTTTTTTGTATTGAGCTAATGTAAAAATCGTTGTAGAAGCCATTTGTTCAAACATTGGACTAATTTTTCCGAAATTTGGCTTGTGAACTTTCCTTCCTAAAAATACTTCCTTTATCTTAAAATTTCCACCAATAGCATGTATTACAAGAGAAACCGCTAAACCAAATAAATAAGTAGTTTTGCATCGATGTTGTTTTAAAAAATATTCTATAAATTTTTTATTCATCGCAAATTCTCCAGCTATTGGCTGTCGAATGGTATGCCCAAACCACTTAATAATTATTGGATTAAAAAAGTGATCAATAGCATTGGCTTCAATTCTAGTATGGGTATAAATAGGTGCAACAAAATCTGCCTCCTTTCTTAGTATTGGCTCCAATAAATATTTTATCCAACTTTCGGAAATCGAAATTATATCTCCATCAAAAATACAAAGATACGGCACATTTACTTGTTGAGCAAGTTCGAGAAATTTAAATATATTTACTCCTTTTCCTCTTGGTGAACTACCTCCAGAAAGAGCAACTTTTTCAGTAGAGGTTTTAGTATCCAAAAATATTTTTCTTGTCCCATCTGTACTTTCACTATCAATATTAACAATAAGCGATTTGTGCCCTGGGAAATACTTAATTAAGCCTAAATCAATCTTGCTAAGAACATTGCGAATAGTGTCTGCTTCATTGTAAGTTGGGACCCCTACTATGATATCAAATTTATTTTTTTGCATTGAATCAATAAATTAGATTGTGACATCTCTAATCTAAAAAAACAAAAAATTATTGGTCCGAAAATCCTATGTAAAACTTGCGTCAATTCCAACAACCGGGGTCTCTTCCCATCAACCCATTTCCCGAGCTCAAAGCTTCTGCCCTACACCCTCTGCAAATTTCCCAGAACTTACAATTTTTACATTTTCTGTATTTATTTTTGTCTCTAAGTTGTTCTAGAAGTGGAGATTCTAACCATATCTTTTTTATCGAATCTCTTAAAATATTACCTAAGGAAATTTGCAGAAAGGGACAAGGGAATACATTTCCATCGTGATGGATAAATAAGCTTTCAACTCCGGCTCGACATCCTCCGCAAATTATATTAGAATTTTTGTTTTGCGTTTTATTTTCTTTGCTAAATAAAATTAACTTTTGATTCAGGGTGTTTACCAGAGGATCTTTATACATAATTTTCAATCCTTTTTCTTTTTTATTTCTTTCGAAAAGATATCTAGCTACCTTGTAGTTTTCACCCGAGGACAAAGTTAACTTTCTATAATATTTACCTCTACCAAATGGTCTTACTCTCATGAAACTTATTCTATTTACTTTTAAGTCTTTAGCAAGTTTAATTAAATAAGGAATATGTTTGTAATTCTTTTTACTTAAAGTAACCTGAATGTTAACGTATATGTTATTTTTTCTTAATATATTTATTTTATCTAGGGTGTTATTAAAGATTCCTCTTCCTCTTATGTTCTCATGAAATTCTAAAGGTCCTTCTATACTAATACCAAAGTGAATATTGTTCTTTCTATAAAAATCTAATTTTTCTCTACAGACATCAATTAATAAGCCATTTGTAGTAATATTAATATGTTTAAACAATTTAACAGCATTATGAAGTATTCCAATAAAATCATTTCTTATGAACGGTTCTCCTCCTGTAAAATTTATGTATTTTACACCTGTTTTTTTAAGTTTATTCAAGATAAATTTAATATCTTTTTTACTAAGAATATCTTTTTGTTGCGGACTTGCTGATTCAAAACACCATTTGCATTTAAGATTGCATCTTTTTGTTAGAACGATTGTTACATTTAATAAATCTTTTATTGCAATCATAACCAAAAATAATAGATTTTAAGGAAATCTTTTATTTTTATTAAGAATATATCTCTTTATTTTAATCAGTACACTTGCAATAGTCGGGAGTAT
>Ga0210005_1001836_pt1 | contig 13057 bp, 15 predicted proteins | sample CryGey02umfilter_3_FD_183961 | JGI IMG/M metagenome (GOLD analysis project Ga0210005, IMG submission 183961) | Groundwater microbial communities from aquifer in Utah, USA - Crystal Geyser 4/9/14 0.2 um filter (SPAdes) (version 3) | ecosystem: Environmental > Aquatic > Deep subsurface >... | reverse complement strand
ATCGAAGACGGGCGCACCGGCGTGTTGTTTCCGGAAGGGGATATCGATGCACTGGCCGATAGCATGCGCGACTTTCTTGAACACCCGGGGCGATACGAGCAGATGGGCGTCAATGCCAGCCGCCGAGTGGCGGAATCGTTTAGCGCGGACGTGTTGTATGGGGCGTTACGAGATAGGTATCTCAATCTTGTCCGGAAAACAGAGGAGTGAGTAAGCTGTGAACCGGGCTCCGCCGGTATGGCGGGTTTTCAGTTAAGGAAGGTCTGATTAAGTCGTCATCCCCGCGTAGGCGGGGATCCAGCTTGTTGAGATAACTGGGTTCCCGCCTTCGCGGGGATGACGAAGTGGACTTAATCAGAGATTCCTTAAGGGATTATTCGGGTTCAATGGAGGCTGGCTAAATTTTTTGCTTTGGCGGTCTTGCGCCGACGTAGTCTATAAACTACACTAGGAACGTGAGCATGATGGAGCTGAAGCAGACTGGGATTTTCCGCAAGTGGCGCATAAAGCTTAAGGATGAACGCGCCCGCGCCGCAATTGCACTGCGCCTGGCTCGGCTGGCCTACGGGCACGCTGGCGACGTGGAGCCGGTAGGGCAGGGGATAAGCGAGTTGCGCATCCACTACGGCCCCGGCTATCGGGTATATTCAAGCGGCGCGGCGACATGATCATCGTCTTGCTCTGTGGTGGCGACAAAAGCACGCAGGCCAAGGAATCAAGACCGCCAAGCGCCTCGCGGATGAATGGAGCGAATGAACATGACTGAAAAACTGACTACCTACGACCCGGCCGAAGATTTGACCTCTGACCAGGCTGTTGCTGACTTCATGGCCGGCGCATTCGAGACAAACGATCCCGGTTTCATCGCTCACGCCTTGGGCATCGTTGCTCGCGCCAAGGGCATGACGCAGATCGCCAGGCAGACCGGCCTTTCCCGAGAACAGCTCTACCGCTCGTTTAGCGAGAACGGCAATCCGACACTGAGTACCACGCTCGCCGTGATGAATGCCCTCGGCATCGAATTGACGGCCCAGCCCTCCGCTACACGCGTACATTGACCTATTGATCCGGCATCAATGATTCGTGGTAAACCCAAATAATCCATTAGGGAAACTCTGATTAAGTCTCATTCGTCATTCCGGCCCTTCGATAAACTCAGGACAGGCTGACCTTCGGTCAGGCCGGAATCCAGTGTTTTGCGAGCATCCGCTTCGCGGATTGCCTGCTTACCCCGCTTCAATGGACTGGACACCGGCCTTCGCCGGTGTGACGGACTTAATCAGGCCTTCCTTAGGCTGAATTGGCTCAAAACCCCCTCTAACTCCCCCTTGAAGGTGAGGAACTGGGCCGCACTTCTATCACGGATAATTACACAGCAGCCAGTTTGTTAGGCGACACCTATTCGAACAATCAAAATGATCTCTCAAGCCAACTCACTGTTGTGGGCCCGATTTATCAGGCGATTAGGATGGATGCCATCGCCCGATAAATCGGGCCCCACAACAGAAAAAACATCGCGCCCTTCCCCCTGTGGGAGCTCGGCTATGCCGGGCGATGCATTTTCGCCATGTTTAATCGCCCGGTAAACCGGGCCCACACATTGGATCCAATTTTTGCAGCTTTAATTTCTGACCGCTGAGTAATGCCGGGCCAATAGCATTTGCGCTGTGCGTACAGATGGCGCACAATTCGCAAGTCAAACTTCAGGAGCCCATCATGCAAACCACAACACTTAAAGAAAGCCGTCTGAATATTCGATGTGACAACCATACGCGCGAGTTGCTGGACAAGGCGGCAGGTTACGCGCACGTCAGCATTTCCGAATTTATCTTGTCGAATGCATTGGCTTCGGCACGGCGTGTGGTGCAGGAGCATGAATCAATCACGCTGAAACCCAAAGACTTCGAGGCGTTTCTTGCGGCGCTGGATTCGCCCGGCAAACCCAATGTGGCACTGAAGCGCGCTTTCAAACGGCATGCCGATCAAGCGGGCCGTTAATGACCTATCAGATCAGGCCGCTCGATGCATCCATCAATGTCGCGGACTTTAAGTGCGAAAGCGAACCGCTGAACGAATATATCCGGCGCTATGCCTCGCGGGATGTGCGCAAAAATGTTGCACGAGTCTTTGTCGCCGTCCCTGAAGCCAATCTGAAGCAACTTGCCGGCTACTTTACCCTCAGCGCAGGGAGCGTTAGTTGCACCAGCTTTCCGGAATCTCTGGCAAAGAAACTTCCTCGTTATCCTGTTCCGGTTGCATTGATTGGTCGGCTGGCTGTTGATATTGAATTCCGGGGGAAGGGACTGGGTTCGATTCTGCTTGCCGATGCATACCGTAAAGTATCCCAAGCCAGTGCTGTTCTGGCCATGGCCGGCATCATCGTGGATGCCAAAGATCACCGGGGGGTATCATTTTACGAGCACTTCGGATTTGTCCCGCTACAGGGGCAGGCGTGCCGGATGTTGCTGCCGATGGCCGCATTTAAATCAAAATGAACGAGCGGCGTAGATTGGCGGGCAAATGAAATTTCTCGTCACAGGCGCCAACGGATTCGTCGGCAACGCGCTCGTTGCAGCATTGCAGCAAAACGCCCATTCCATCCGGCGGGCGCTGCGCAACGAGGGTGAAGAGGAAGGTGATGCCGTAGCCGTCGGCGACATCAATGGATATACCGGCTGGACTGATGCCTTGCGCGACATCAACGTCGTCATCCATCTCGCCGCCCGCGTGCACGTCATGCACGAATCCGCCGCCGACCCGCTGGCCGCTTTCCGTGAGGTGAATGTCGCTGGCACGGAGAATCTGGCGCGGCAGGCAGCGGCCGCCGGCGTCAAGCGGTTGGTGTATGTCAGCTCCATCAAAGTGAACGGTGAAAGCACCCTCTCCCCCGGCCCCTCCCCCGTGAATGGGGGAGGGGTGCAGAACATATTTACCGAATTGGATGTACCCGCGCCGCAGGATGCTTATGGCATCTCAAAGTGGGAAGCCGAGCAGGCATTGCACCGCGTTGCTGCGGAAACCGGCCTGGAAGTGGTCATCGTGCGCCCGCCGCTGGTCTATGGCGCGGGCGTGAAAGGCAATTTCGCGCAGATGCTCAAGGTGCTGGCCCGGGGCATTCCGCTACCGTTCGCCTCCGTTCACAACCGGCGCAGTCTGCTCTATGTTGGCAATCTGGCCGATGCGCTGATTACTTGTGCAACCCATCCTGCCGCCGACGGGCAGACTTATCTGGTCAGCGATGGCGAAGATATCTCCACGCCTGAATTGTTGCGCCGACTGGGGGTGGCGATGGGTCACCCGGCCCGCTTGTTCCCATGTCCGCCCGCGTTGCTGAAGTTGGCGGCAAGGCTCACCGGAACGACTGCACAGATCGAGCGCCTTCTGGGTTCGCTGCAAGTTGACAACCACAAGATGCGCAGCGAGTTAGGATGGGTGGCACCCTATTCGCTACAGCAGGGGTTGCAAGTTACAGCAGAGGATTTCTTGACGCATCGCATCTTGATGCGCTAGCATCAAGATGCGATGCGGAGGTAAAATGAGAACGACCATAGATATTGAAGATGATGTGCTGGCGGCAGCCAAGGAATTGGCGCGTTTGCAAAATATCTCCGCCGGACAGGTGGTTTCCAGATTGTTGCGACAGGCGCTTGCGGGCGGCGAGTCACAAAACCAGCCGCAAGCCAGGCAAGTCGGCGGGTTTCGGCCATTTGCGTCGCGCGGTGTGATTGCAACCAACGACATCGTAGATCGGCTGCGCGACCAAGAGGGAATGTAATGCGCGCATTGCTGGATGTGAACGTGTTGATCGCCTTGCTTGATGCCGGTCATATCCGTCATGGGCTGGCGCGGTCGTGGTTGGAGAGCAACATTGAACCCGGATGGGCATCCTGCCCGCTGACCCAGAATGGCTGCATCCGAATCCTGTCGCAACCAAATTATCCGGCCCCGCTACCGGCAGCGCAGATTGCCGAAAGGCTGGCTGAGGCAGCCGCTACATCGCACCACGAATTCTGGGTGGCCGATGTCAATCTGTTGGACAGGACAACCTTTGATTGGAAACAAATGCTGGGCCACCGGCAGGTGACGGATTTGTATCTGCTGGCGCTGGCCGTCAGACACGGTGGGCGTTTCGTCACTCTTGACCGGCGAATCAATCCGAGTGCAGTGTCGGGTGCGCAAGCGAAGCACCTGCATGTGATTGAATAAAGCCAGGCTTATGCCCCTCTCTGTCATCCTCATCACCCGCAATGAAGCCGCCAACATCCGCGAATGTCTGCAATCGGTGGCGTGGGCGGACGAGATCATCGTGGTCGATTCCGGCAGCACGGACGAAACCGTTGCCATCGCCCGATCGCTGGGCGCGCGCGTGTATGAGCACGACTGGCCCGGTTTCGGCCCGCAAAAAAACCGCGCACTGGGCTACGCGACATCCGATTGGGTGTTCTCCATCGACGCCGATGAGCGCGTCACGCCGGAACTGCGTGCCGAACTCGAAGCGGCGATGCTCGACGGCAACGCGGACGGCTACTGCAGCCCGCGTCTGTCGCAGTTTTGCGGTACCTTCATCCGTCACAGCGGCTGGTATCCGGACTACGTGTTGCGCCTGTTTCGGCGCGGCAAAGGCAGCTTCCATAACCTGCTGGTGCATGAAAGCGTGCAACTGCATGGCCGCACCGAAAAATTGCATACACCGTTGCTGCATTACAGTTATCACGGTCGCGCCGATGTCGAGCGCAAGGTGGCGGCATACTCGACCGCCGCCGCGCAACAAATGTATGCCGCCGGTCAGCGCGCCAGTGGGCTGCGTGCGGCGACCAGTGCCGGCTGGGCATTTGTGCGCACCTACATCTTCCGGCTGGGAATTCTGGACGGCCGGGCCGGCTGGCAGATTGCCGGCATGAACGCGCGCACGACGTGGCTCAAATATCGCAAGCTAATCGCGCTGAATATGGCGCGCAATCGATCAGGCGAACACACCCCGGATAAGCCGCCCGCATGAAAATCATCCACATCGTCAGACGCTACGGCCCGGTGGGAGGCATGGAACGCTATGTCTGGGAAACCGCGCGCGAACAGGCAAAACTCGGCCATCAGGTACAAGTGCTGTGCGAACAATCGCTGGCAGAGCCACCGCCGGGCATCGCGGTGCATGAGCTGGGCAGGTTGGCGCAACGGCCGCGCTGGCTGGCTTACTTGCGCTTTAGTCGCCGTGTCGATGGTTGGCTTGAATCGCATCCGCAACCCGGCTGGTTGATTCACAGCCACGAGCGCATCGGCGTGCACGACGTCACCACCTTCCACGGCCCGCCGTTTGCCGCCGTGCGCGACTTCCCCTGGTGGAAAAAAATTTCCCCCCGCGTGGCGATGCAACTGTGGCTGGAACGGCGCGAACTGCGCGTGGCGAAGCGTATCGTCCCCAACTCTGCCATCATCGCCAAACAGCTGGCCCGCTACTATCCGGAATACGCGTACAAACTCACCCCCCCCATCGTCCCCGGCGTGCTGCCCGGTGTCGTGCGCGCGCCGCACAACGTGCCAAGCAACGGCGGTATCGTCGGATTCGTCGGGCGAGAATGGCAGCGCAAGGGCCTGCCACTCGCGGTAAAAATTGTCGCTGAACTGCGCAAAACGCGACCGCAGCTTGAACTGTGGGTGGTCGGACCGAACGAAAACGAAGTGGCGCATTTGTTCAAAGGCTGGCAAGGCGGCTATCACCTGCTCGGGTGGCGTACCGGCAACGCGCATTTTGCAAAGATCGACGTGCTGCTGCATCCCGCCAAAGCCGAACCCTACGGCATGGTCATCTCCGAAGCGATGGCCGCACACGTGCCGGTGGTGGTGTCGGATGCCTGCGGTGCGGCAGCACAGGTGAGCGCCGGGGCGGGGGCAGTGGTACAACTGGTTGCGCCCATAGAACAATGGAAGCGCGCAGTGGCAGCGCAGCTTGATCGAACCGATACGATCCCCGCGTTCGTGCGCGGATGGGATGTCGTGGCGCATGAGTATGAAAATATTTACGCACACTTCGCCTGACCGGGGAAAAACCGGGAACGCTCCGGAGCAGCGCCAGATTTTGATACCATTCGCCTAACTGAGGAAAACCTCACGCATCATGCACCCCGCCCAATGAAGCCGCCGATCAAACCATATAACATTGCAGCTGAGAATATCCTTGTCGCGCTACTGCTGGCCTATCCGGCATTGCTTTTTCTCGTGCGCGGCGGCATGAACGGCAGTATGTTCGTGTTGGCAATCCTTTCCGTTATGCTCCTGCTTGCCGGTTGCAGAAAACACCTGCCCCTGCAGGCTGGAGAAATTGCCTTTGCCCTTGCCATGTCATCCGGCTTGGTCGCAATTTTAATCGTGCAAATCTACCACCATGATTTAACTGCACGGTATTTTGATTCAGCCGCAAGGTTTCTGCTGGCCGTTCCCATCCTGTTGGCGCTGCGCCATGCGGGCACGGAAAAAGTCTTCCACGCCCTGCAATATGCTTTTCCGCTGGGTGCGATTGCCGCGCTGCTCGCGGTATGGGTGGAGAATCGCTGGCACGCGTATGCCCAAACCTCATTCCTGAATCACATTCACCTGGGCGACATGGCGATATTGCTGGCGTTTCTGTCGCTGTTCGGCATCAATTGGACGGGCCGGGACAGCCTGCCGCTCAAGTTGCTCAAGATAAGCGGCTTTGTCGCCGGGCTGATCGTTTCGGTTTTATCCCAGGCGCGCGGAAGCTGGATTGCAATCCCGATTTTCATTGCCATCTATATCTATGCGCACCTGCAAACCAAATATCTCATGCGGACGGTACTGCTTTTCGCGCTGGCCGTGCTGGTGATCGGGATGGTCAGCTGGTCGATAGAGCCGATTCAATTGCGGATAGGGATGATTTTTTCCGACTTGTCCCAGTTCAGGGCGGGTCATGCCGATACCTCAATCGGGATTCGCCTGCAATTGTGGGGCGCAGCTTTGCACCTGATTGCCGAAAATCCGTTTTTCGGGGTTGGCGCCGGGGGGTTTGCTGAGGCGATGCAACCCATGAGCGAGGTCGGCCGTATCACGCCGCTTGCCGCCGAATTTGGCCGGGGCGAAGTGCACAGCGAGATCCTCGCACAAACCGTCCGCTTTGGAATCTTTGGCCTCGGGTTTGTGATGGCCGTATATTTTATTCCGTTCTATTTGTTTTTGCGTCAGGCCAAATCGGTTCATCGCCCACAAGCCATCTCAGCCATCATGGGCATGTGTGTCACGCTTGGATTTTTCGTATTCGGGCTGACGGTCGAGACGTTCGATCTGAAAATGACCGCAGCTTTTTACAGCACGACCATCGCGGTATTGCTTGCAACGGCCACCGCTGCCGGCAATCACCCGAACCGGCATGGCAAGTAGGCCAACTCCGATGAAGGGACTTGCCATGCCCGTTTCCCCCTATCCAACTTTCCTCCGCAAGCGGGAGAAAGGGCGAACGAGAAACATGGTTTTAACCCTAACGGTCGCGCTTCCGGCGCAGGCTTCGGATTCGGGAAATGGGAATAAATGGCTGCCCGGCTTTAATTTAGGAAATATCCTATAATGCGGAACGGTTTAAACCAATTGACCGGCTATCCGCCCAATAAAAATGATCAAACTTATCCCCACTATCCTCTGCGGCGGTGCCGGTTCCCGCCTGTGGCCCGTCTCGCGCGAATTGCACCCCAAGCCGTTCATCCGCCTCGCCGACGGGCAAAGCCTGTTGCAAAAAGCCTGGTTGCGCGGCGCCGTACTGGATGACGTCGCCGAGATCCTGACCGTGACCAACCGCGAACTCGTGTTCCAGACCGCCGACGAATACCGCGAAGTCGCCGCCATTCCCGCCCATCAGAATTTATTCAACCGCTACATTCTAGAACCGTTTGGACGCAACACTGCCCCCGCCATCGCGGCTGCGGCATTACAAGTCGCGGCTATTCACGGCGAGGACGCTTGCCTGCTGGTGCTCGCCGCCGATCACCTCATCGCCGACCAGGCCGCCTTGGCGGGTGACGTCGCCAGTGCGATGCAACTCGCCGCGCAAGGCAAACTCGTCACCTTTGGCATTCGCCCCGACCGTCCCGAAATCGGCTATGGCTACATCGAAGCACAGGGCAACAGCGTCAAACGTTTCGTCGAAAAACCAGACCTTGCCACCGCGCAAGCGTATGTCGCCTCCGGCAACTTCCTGTGGAACTCCGGCATGTTCTGCTTCCAGGCCGGCGTCATGCTGCGCGAAATGGCGCAGCACTGTCCCGCCATTCTGGACGCCGCCCGCGCCTGCATCGCCCAATCGCGCACCGCCGCCGGTGCGGGCTTTAGCCAGCTCGAACTCGATGCCGCCTCGTTCAAGGCCGTGCCGGACGACTCCATCGACTACGCCCTCATGGAAAAATCCGCCAACGTCGCCGTCGTGCCCTGCGACATCGGCTGGAGCGACATCGGTTCCTGGTCTGCGCTGGGCGATCTCACCCCCGCCGACGGGCAAGGCAACCGCATCGACGGCGAAGCCATCCTGCACGAGGTCAGAAACTGCTATATCCAGAGCAAGGAACGCATTGTCGGCGCGGTCGGCATCAGCGACCTCGTCATCATCGACACCCCGGACGCCGTCCTCGTCGCCGCGCGCAGTTGCGCGCAGGACGTCAAACAGCTTTACGCCCGGCTCAAGGCGGAAGGCCACGAAGTGCACCGCCTGCACCGCACCGTGCACCGCCCGTGGGGCATCTACACCGTGCTGGAAGAAGGCACGCACTTCAAGATCAAGCGCATCGAAGTCAAACCCGGCGCAACGCTCTCGTTGCAAATGCATCACCACCGCAGCGAACACTGGATCGTCGTCAGCGGCATGGCGCGCGTGGTCAACGGCCAGAACGAACTGTTCGTGCAAACCAACGAATCCACCTACATTCCCGCCGGCCACAAACACCGCGTGGAAAATCCCGGCATGTTGCCGCTGGTGATGATCGAAGTGCAGAGCGGCGAATATCTGGGCGAAGACGATATCGTGCGTTTTGACGACGTGTATGGCAGGATCGGGCAATGACATTGACCTGCTTCAAAGCCTACGACATCCGGGGTAAATTAGGCGAGGAGCTCAACGAAGACATCGCCTACCGCATCGGCCGCGCCTATGCGCAGCACCTCAATGCGAAGCGGGTCGTTGTCGGTGGCGACGTGCGGCCGACCAGTGCCACCCTCAAGCAGGCGCTGGCTGAAGGGCTGATGGATGGCGGGGCGGATGTCATCGACATCGGCAGGGTGGGCACGGAAGAAATCTACTTTGCCGCTTTTTATCTCGACGTGGACGGTGGCATCGAAGTTACCGCCAGCCACAACCCCATGGACTACAACGGCATGAAACTGGTCGCGCGCGGCGCCGTGCCCATCAGCGGCGACACCGGCCTCAAGGCCATTCAAGCCTTGGCCGAGATTTCTGTGGGTCGGACTTCAGTCCGACAACCGTCGGGATAAATCCCGCCCCACACAAGCGCGGCACGCTCACCCGACAATCAATCCTCGCCCCCTATATCGAGCATCTGCTCACCTACATCGAACCATCCGCCATCCAGCCGCTCAAGCTCGTCGTTAATTCCGGCAACGGCGCGGCAGGCCATGTCATCGACGCGCTCGAAGCACGCTTTGCCCAACTGCACATCCCCGTCACCTTCATCAAAGTGCACCACGAAGCGGATGGCAGCTTCCCCAACGGCATCCCCAACCCGCTGCTGCCGGAGAATCGCGCCGCCACCAGCGATGCAGTCAAGGCGCACCAGGCCGACATGGGCATCGCCTGGGACGGCGATTTCGACCGCTGTTTCCTGTTCGACGAGCGCGGCGAATTCATCGAAGGCTATTACATTGTCGGCTTATTGGCCGCTGCCTTTCTCGCCAAACACCCCGGCGAAAAGATCATCCACGACCCGCGCCTCACCTGGAACACCATTGATGTCGTCCAACAATCCGGCGGCATCCCCGTGCAATCCAAGACAGGCCACGCCTTCATCAAGGAGCGCATGCGTGCCGAGAATGCCATCTATGGCGGCGAGATGAGTGCCCACCACTACTTCCGAGATTTTGCCTACTGCGACAGCGGCATGATCCCGTGGCTGCTCGTCACCGAACTGTTGAGCCGCAGCGGCAAGCGTTTGTCGCAACTGGTGGGCGAACGCATCAAAGCGTATCCGTGCAGCGGCGAGATCAACTACCGCGTGGATGACGTGAAGAAAACCATCGAACGTATCTTGCAACACTACACTAGCCCCTCGCCCTTCGGGAGAGGGGTTGGGGTGAGGGAGATTCCCGCAGTGGATCGCACCGACGGCGTCAGCGTCGAATTCCCCGACTGGCGCTTCAATCTGCGCGGCTCGAACACCGAGCCGTTGTTGCGCCTGAACGTCGAAACGCGCGGCGATATTCCTGCCGTCGCACACCATGTGCACCAGCTCGAAACCTTGATCAAGCTAACCGCCTGATGGGCGCCATGCTGAAATCGTTGTGGGCCTATCGCGGGTTCATCTTCGGTAGCGTCAAGCGCGAATTCCAGTCCAAATACCGCAATTCATTGCTGGGTGCGGCGTGGACAGTAATTAACCCTCTGGCCATGATCATCGTCTATACCGTGATCTTCTCGCAGGTCATGCGCGCCAAACTGCCGGGTATCGACACCACCTTCGCCTACAGCATCTACCTCTGTGCCGGTGTCATCACCTGGGGCCTTTTTGCCGAGATCACCGGCCGCGCGCAAAACGTCTTTCTCGAGCATGCCAACCTGCTCAAAAAGCTGAGCTTCCCCCGCCTGTGCCTGCCCGTGATCCTGATACTGAATGCCGGGGTCAACTTTCTCATTATCTTTGGCCTGTTCACTGCCTTCCTTGTCATCAGTGGCAACTTTCCCGGATGGGTTTACTTTGCCACCATTCCGTTGCTGATCATCCAGATCGCATTTGCAGTAGGTCTCGGCATCACCTTGGGTGTGCTCAACGTATTCTTTCGTGACATCGGCCAACTGTTCGGGGTGGTCCTGCAATTCTGGTTCTGGCTCACCCCCATCGTCTATCCGGTAACCATCCTGCCGCAATCACTGCGCCCATTGATGGACCTCAATCCCATGGCCGGCTTGGTGGGTGCTTATCAAACCATACTTGTTACCGGGCAATGGCCGGTTTGGCAGAACCTGTGGTTCGTCACCCTGCTATCGATACTGATGTGCGGCCTTGCCATGCGCATGTTCCGTAAACATGCGGGTGAAATGGTGGACGAGCTATGACCGTGCCAAAGCCACTTGGGATATGCAGGGCGCGACAAGACAACCCGCCTGCATCTTGCATAGTCCCCGGGTTTAACGGGGGGCAAAATAACCTGCCACTTGCCAGGTTGCGTAAAACGTTTGTGCCTATCAGCAAGCCACGCAATCAACTCAATTGGATTCAAATCAAGGATCAACTTTGAAGAAGCTCATCGTACAAGACACGCTCGTGTCGTTGACCAGAGTTAATGAAGAGGATTACATCTCATTGACTGACATTGCTCGAGTTAGAAATCCAGATGAGCCCAAAGATGTGATCAAAAATTGGTTACGCAATCGTGCCACTGTCGAATATCTTGGATTGTGGGAGAAAATAAATAACGCCGATTTTAAAGGGGTCGAATTCGACTCCTTTAAAAGCCAAGCGGGCGCTAACAGTTTTACCTTGTCACCCAATAAATGGATCGAGACCACGGGGGCCATTGGAATTAAAAGCACAGTTGGGAGGGGCGGTGGCACCTATGCACACAGAGACATTGCTTTTGAGTTTGCATCGTGGGTCTCGGCCGAATTTAAACTTTACCTAATCAAAGAATTTCAGCGGCTCAAAGAAGCAGAATCAACCAAGCTGGAGTTGGGCTGGGATATCAAACGTGCCTTGGCCAGAATAAATTACAAGATACACACAGACGCAATCAAAGAGACCATCATTCCGCACAGCATCACGTCTGCCCAATATGGGCACATCTACGCATCAGAAGCCGATGTGCTGAACATGGCGCTATTCGGTATGACCGCAAAAGAATGGCGAGGAAGCAATCCGGAACTACCCGGAAATATCCGGGATGCAGCAACGGTCGAACAACTCGTCGTCCTTTCCAATCTGGAAAGCCTGAATGCTGCGTTTATTCGACAAGGCATCTCACAGCCCGAAAGATTAAAGACTTTGAATGAACTGGCGATTGGCCAATTGCGTTCCTTGCTCGATTACAATACGGCTGGGAAGCTCAAATGAAACCGAACCCCGTCTCCGCGCCCCAAGACTGACAAAGCCAAACTAAATATGGGCACGATCACCATCACCAACCTGGGCAAAGCCTACAAACAATACCCCACCCGCTGGTCGCGGCTGCGGGAATGGCTGGTGCCGTTCAGCAAGCCGCGCCATCAATTGAAATGGGTCTTGCAAGACATCAACTTCACCGTCAATCCCGGCGAAGCCGTCGGCATCATCGGCATCAACGGTGCCGGCAAAAGCACCCTGCTAAAAATGATCACCGGCACCACGCAACCCACAACAGGCACCGTGCAGATAACCGGCAGAGTAGCCGCCATGCTTGAGCTTGGCATGGGCTTCCACCCCGATTTCACCGGCAGGCAAAATACCTATATGGCAGGCCAGATACTAGGCATGAGCGTCGAAGAGATCACCCAATTGATGCCGGAGATCGAAGCCTTCGCCGACATCGGCGATTACATGGATCAGCCCGTGCGCGTATATTCCAGCGGCATGCAAATGCGCGTGGCGTTCAGCGTGGCCACCGCACGCCGCCCAGATGTATTAATCGTTGATGAGGCACTATCGGTAGGCGATGCCTATTTCCAGCACAAAAGCTTCGACCGAATACGCGAGTTTCGCAAACAGGGCACGACGCTGTTGATCGTTTCGCACGACAAGGGAGCCATTCAATCCATTTGCGACCGCGCCATCTTGTTGAACGCCGGCCAGCTGGCCATGCAGGGCGAGCCCGAGGCCGTCATGGATTACTACAATGCCATGCTGGCCGATCATCAGAATCA
>Ga0210005_1001813_pt1 | contig 13148 bp, 8 predicted proteins | sample CryGey02umfilter_3_FD_183961 | JGI IMG/M metagenome (GOLD analysis project Ga0210005, IMG submission 183961) | Groundwater microbial communities from aquifer in Utah, USA - Crystal Geyser 4/9/14 0.2 um filter (SPAdes) (version 3) | ecosystem: Environmental > Aquatic > Deep subsurface >... | reverse complement strand
CCATTAATTTGGGGGAACTAAAAATTAAGAAACTATATTATTAGCGATGACACTAAAAATTAGAAATCCTTTTTCTTTTGGTGTAGCTATAAGTTTAGTATTGCTAATAGTTAGCTTGCAATATAAAATAACTATTTTTGAACCTAAAATTGATTGAATTAATTGGAAATAGTATTGACTGTAAATAAATGAAAATAATATTAGACAATATTTATAATTTTATTGGTAAAAACATATGTAATCTAATTCTTATTATATGTTTATTTACATCTTTTCAGCAACATTATCATACTTTTAAGTGTGAAAAAATAATTAAATCTGACGGATTAGGTTATTATTCCTACCTTCCCGCTATTTTTATTTATAATGATTATTCATTTTCTTTTACCGATATTATTTCAAAGAAATATGAACATACTGATTTTGGAGATGGTTTTTTAAAAGAGACTAATGAAGGGAAAGTAAATAAGTACTATATTGGATTGAGTATTCTTTGGCTGCCATTTTTCTTGTTGGCTCATATGCTTGCTATTTTGTTTGGTTTACCTGCTGATGGATATTCAATTATATATCAAATATTAATTTTAATTTCTAGTAATTTTTATCTTTGGATAGGTTGTATTTACACAAAAAAAATAATTTTAAATCACAAAATACCAAGTTGGGTTTTACCAATTATTCTTTTACTTGTAGTTTTTGGAACAAATTTATATTTATATGCTACATTTGACGCATCACATAGCCATATATATTCTTTTTCTATAATCGCAGTATTTTTGTATTTCACACAAAAATTTTTTAGCACAAAAAAATCTAAATATATTTATGTTTTTGTTCTTTTACTTGGTATGATAGTCTTATTAAGACCAACAAACATAACAATAGCTTTGTTCATACTTTACTTTTCTGAAAGTTTTAAAAAGTTTCTGATTACATTGAAAGAAAACATGAATCATTTTATTTATTCTATTGGATTTTTTTTTTGTATTATCTCTTTTCAACTGATATTGTACTATTTTCAAACAAATCAATTTATAGTTTGGTCTTACGGTGATGAAACATTTAATTTTTCCAATCCAAAATTTTTTAAAATTCTTTTTAGTTATAAAAAAGGGTTATTCGTATATACTCCAATCGTATTGGTTTCATTATTGGGTTTAATTTATCTTTTTATTGAAAATAAATTTAAGTTTATAGTTCTTTGTTTTTTTTTATTAATCAACACATTCATTATTGCAAGTTGGTGGTGTTGGTGGTATGGAGCAAGTTTAGGACAAAGATCGTATGTTGATTTTTATGCCGTATTAGGGTTAATGCTTGCTTTGTCATATTTTATCACTGAAAAAATTAAATTTAGATGGCTAATTCCGATAATGAGTCCATTTTTTATTTATTATTCTTTGGTTTTATCATATCAATACAGATACACTATTATAGATTGGGAATCTATGAGTAAAGAAAAATTTTGGTTTTCATTTTTAAAAACTGATAAAAAATATATTGGAATAACGCATTTCACTCAATTATTTTCTGATATTAAAAATCCCAATATAGTTCAGATAAAATCATCATATAACAAGTTTTTATCAGCTGAAAAAGATGTTGAAAACAATGTGTTAGCAGATAAAGAAAACGCACAAATATGGGAAACTTTTAATATGGTTAAATTAAATAAGAAACAGATAGCAATAAAAGTTGATAATGGCAATTTCTTTTCAATAAATCCTACCGACTTTTCTATTAAACATGATGCAAAAAAAATAACTAAGAATCAAATTTTTGAGTTTATTCAATTACCTAATGATAGCCTCATATTAAAAGGAGTTAACGAAAAATATATAACGATTATTGATAATAAACTTTATTGCACTGCCAATAAAATTAATGCAGAAAAATTTTATTTAATTAACTTATAACTTTCTTTTCCTAAATTTAGCCTTGTCGTAATCAACCCAATCAATGTCTTTGTCGCTATCTGGAATTGGAGTTAATTTACCAAATTGTTTAAAATAAAGTTTCTTTGACATACTATCATAGTGTAAAGCCTTATATTCAAATTGATACGTCTGAAAAATATTTAACCAAATAAAGAAAATACAAATTATAAAAAATAAATTCTTAACTATAATTTTATTATCCATAACCCATTTAACAAAAGCTGCTAAAGGAATTATAAGTAAAGCATAACTTTCTATCATAACTCTCTGTCCGTAAGTTCCTCCATACCACCAACACCACCAAGAAAACACAACGTAAATATTAATAATGGTAAAAATTAAAATTGACCATTTTAGTTTTTTAATATTTTCTGGCAAAAAAAACAACCCAAAAATAGCAAAAACCATCATCGGAGTATAAACCAGCCAACCTTTCCTAAAACTAAAAAGACCTTCAATAATTTTAGGGTCGGAAAAATAAAATCCTTCATTCCTGTAAGAATAATAAATCCAATTTCCTGAAATCATATTCCAATACCAAAATTGAGGCATCCAAACAACAAATGTCAAGCCCACAATGGCAATTATTTTTCCGAAATGCCTTATAAAAAATAAAAACCGATGTTTTATATCCGAAAAAGATGAAATTTCATAAAAAATAAAAAAAAATACAATTAATCCATTTGAAGGTCTTATTAGTGTTATTAATCCAAATAAGAGTCCGAGTAAAATTGTTCTATACAAATTTGGTTTTTTAAACCAAACAATTGTATTATAAATAAATCCTGCAAATAAACAAAAGCTGTAAACGTGAGAATTAACAGCAGATTGCGAAGAATAAGCTAATAGATTTGTTCCTAATCCTAAAAGTAATATTGAAATAAAAATAGTTATTGATGAGAATCTCAATAATTTAAGTATTTTGGTTGTTACTATTAGTCCTATTAAAAGATAGAAAATAGAACTAATAAGCAAAAGAATTTTATATACTTCAGAGAATCCAGAAGCTTCTAAATTAAATACTAATGCAATTGCGTGGGCAATGAAAAAAAATGGCGAATACAAAATTGATAATCCACAAGTCATTTTTGCCACTTTATTACCGTTTTCGTCAGGTTGATTCCAAAAATAATAGAACTTATCTTCGACAAGGTAATAGTCATCTTTTTCTACTTTTAAATCATCATAAATAAAAAAGGCTGGTAAATAATAATAATAACTATGCACATCATGCTCAATTACTCGATGTCTTTTACTCCAATTTTGAAAACTTAAATCAATGATAATAGCAGTGAAAACAACAATAACTATCGCATAATATGGATTGTTAAAAAATTTCATTCCTACAAATTACAAATTATACTTCAAAATACACCAAATGGCTCTAAAACCGTCTTTCCAGCCAATTTTTTTGCCTTCTTCATAAGTTCTGCCATAATAAGATATGCCTACTTCATAAATTCTAATGTTCGGAATTTTTGCCAATTTTGCTGTAAGCTCAGGTTCAAAACCAAAGCGTTTTTCTTTTAATGTCAAACTTTTGGCTATATCACTTCTTATCAATTTATAGCAAGTTTCCATGTCCGTTAAATTCAAATTGGAAAACATATTGGAAAGTGTTGTTAAAAATTTATTTCCTATGGAGTGCCAAAAAAAGAGAATACGGTGCGGATTTCCTCCCATAAAACGAGAACCATATACAACATCTGCAAAACCTTCTACAACAGGTCTTAATAAATAATTAAACTCTCTAGGATCATACTCTAAGTCTGCATCTTGCACAATTAAATAACCGCCTGTTGCTAATTCAATGGCTTTATGAATGGCGGCACCTTTTCCTTGGTTAATAGATTGGTTAAATAATTGAATAGAAATGCCTGGATTAATTTTGATATAGTTTTCAATTACTTCAGCTGTATTATCTGACGAGCAATCATTTACAATAATAATTTCTTTTTTAATGTCATTAATTAATTCAACAGCTTTTACCTTATCTAAGATTAGATGTATGGTTCTGGCTTCATTATAAGCTGGTATTAATATAGATAATTTCAATTTTTTTTAATTTCGTTAATTAGAGTTTGTCCATAATATCCGATATCTTTCCCGAAAAAACGGGACAGGCTGTTATTCTCGACTTTATGGACAGACAATAATTGGTGTCAAAAATATACTTTTTTTTAACTTAAAAAAATTACCTTTATGAAAACAGCGTACTAATTGAATCTATTCTAAGGAATAATTCCGAATTTTATAAATTAAATAACAAAAAATAAAACTTTACGTTAGGAAAGTTCCCTATGGAAAACAACTATCAAATATTAATTAGAAAGCTCGATAACTTTATACGCAAGTATTATAAAAACAGGTTGTTGAAAGGTAGTATTTATGCTTTTGGATTGTTGTTGTTGGCATTTATTTTTTTTACTTCGTTAGAGTACATCATGCAATTTAACACAGGTGGAAGAACATTGTTGTTTTATGCTTTTCTTGTTATTTCAAGCTATGTGTTGGTTTATTTTATAATTGTTCCGCTTGCAAAACTCTATCAATTCGGTAAAATTATTAACCGAAAACAAGCTGCAGAAATAGTTGGAAACCACTTTGAAGAAGTAAAAGATAAGTTAATTAATGTGTTGCAATTAGAGGAAAAAGCCTCTTTATCTAATGAAAACCATCATTTATTACTGGCAAGTATTAATCAAAAATCTTTACAACTAAAGCCTGTTCCTTTTTCAGATGCCATTCGATTTGAAGAAAATAAAAAATACTTAAAATATGCCTTAATTCCCTTGTTTTTAATCTTAATTATCAGTGTTTTTTCGCCTTCTATTTTCACCGAAGGTTCCCAACGACTGCTCAATCACAATACGTATATTGCTCCTATTGCACCATTTAAAATAGAAATAAACAACCAAACTTTAACGGTGTTAAAAAATGACGATTATACGCTTGAAATAACCGTAAACGGAAATCAGCTTCCTAGCAAAGTTTATCTTCAAAAAGAGGGAAATAAATTACCGCTTACCAAAACCAATAATAGAACATTTACCTATACGTTTAAAAATGTGCAACAAAACGAACCTTTCAAAATTTATGCCTCTGGGTTTTATACGCCCGAATATGAACTAAAAATGCTTCCCAACCCATTACTCAATAATTTTACCATTGAATTAACCTATCCCAACTACATAAAAAAACCTGCTGAAACACTTACTAATACAGGTGATTTGATAGTTCCAGAAGGAACAAAAATAAAATGGAACATAACAACCGAAGATGCTGATAAGCTTCAATTTATTTTGGGAGATAGTGCTTACGCAATAAAACCAGCCAACCAACTTTCTGTTTTTTCATTAAAAGCAATCCATTCAAGTAATTATGGATTTGTTCCTCAAAATAGTTTTGTACAAAACAAAGACACTATTTTTTATAACTTACAGGTAATTAAAGACAAATTTCCTTCTATAGAAACTGACGAAAGACAAGATTCAACCAACGAAAACCGAATGTATTTTAAAGGCTTGATTACTGATGATTATGGATTTTCATCGTTGAGTTTCAACTATAAAATCAAAACCATTATTGATAGTTTGCCTCAACGAAATGAACTAAAAACAGTTAAAATTCCGTTTAATAAAGTAATAACAAGCGAAGAATTTTTTCATTTTTGGGATGTAAAAGAATTAAATATCCTTCCAGGAGATGAAATTGAATATTATTTTGAAGTTTGGGATAATGATGGTGTGAATGGCTCAAAATCGAGCAGAACTTCATTAAAAACATTCAAATCAAAAACCATTAAAGAAAGAAATGCTGCCACCGAAGGCAGTAATAAAAATATCAAAAAAGAACTTAGCGAAAGCGTTGCAGAAGCAAAAGACATTCAAAAAGAACTGGAAAAATTAAAGCAAAAACTCTCAGAAAAAAAAGAAATTGGCTGGGAAGAAAAACAAAAAATGAAAGAATTGCTCGAGAAACAAAAAGAATTACAAGAGCGTGTAGAAAAAATTGAACAAGAAAATCAAAAAAACAACGAACAACAAAATGAATACAAACAATACAACGAGGAGTTGTTGCAAAAACAAGAACAACTTCAAAAACTTTTTGATGAATTGATGACAGACGAAATGAAAGAAATGATGGAAAAGTTGCAAGAAATAATGGACAAACTCGATAAAAACTTACTTCAAGAAGAATTGGAAAAAATGGAATTATCCAATAAAGATTTAGAAAAAGAATTGGATCGTTCACTGGAATTGTTTAAACAAATGGAGTTTGAACAAAAATTAGATGAGGTTAAATCGAAACTAGAAGAACTAGCCGATAAACAAGAAAAATTAGCAGAAGAAACTGAAAAAGGTGATAAAAATGACGAATCATTAAAAGAAAAACAAGAAGAACTCAATAAGGAATTTGAAGAAACTAAAAAAGAGCTAGATGCATTGAAAAAAATGGACGAAGAGCTTCAGAAACCTAACGGAATGGAAGACACAAAAGAAACACAAGAAGAAATTTCAAAAGATCAAAAAGAAAGTTCGGAACAATTAGAAAATAAAAAAAACAGCAAAGCTTCTAAATCACAAAAAAGTGCAGCTCAAAAAATGGATGAACTCGCTCAAAAAATGAGTGCACTACAAGCAGAAACTCAGCAGCAAGGCGAAGATATGGATGCGTTGAGACAACTCTTAGATAACCTTGTTCACCTTTCTTTTAAACAAGAGGAGCTAATGGAAAACTACAAAAAAACCAATCGTCAAAGTCCAGAATATATAAAAATGGCTCAACAACAAAAAAAGTTAAAAGACGATGCAAAAATGATAGAAGATTCTTTGTTTGCACTTTCTAAACGAGTAGTTCAATTAAAATCTGTTGTAAACAAAGAAATTAACCTTATTAATTCTAATATGGAAAAAACCATAGCATATATGGCGGAGCGAATGAACCCTATGGCAGCAGCTCGCCAACAATACGTTATGACTTCTTTAAACAACTTAGCCTTATTGTTTGATGAAGCCTTACAACAAATGCAACAACAAGCACAAAAACAAGGTCAAGGCTCTTGTGATAAACCAGGGGGAGGAGGAAAACCAAAACCTGGACCTGGTGGTATGGGAAACATTAAAAAAATGCAAGAACAATTGAGCAAACAACTCGAACAAATGGAAAAAGCGTTGAAAGAAGGGCAAAAACCAGGAGGCAAAAAACCAGGGCAAAAACCTGGCGAAGGAATGGGAATGCCTGGCGGACAAGGAACGAGCGAATCATTAGCAAAAATGGCTGCCCAGCAAGCAAAAATAAGAAGTGAATTACAAAAGCTCAAAAACAAAGGTGCTCAGGGAACAAATGGGTTGAATAAATTGATGGAAGAAAATGAGCAAGACATTGTAAATAAAAGAATAACTCAAGAAACTATCAATCGTCAACAAGAAATTTTAACACGTTTGTTAGAATCTGAAAAAGCTGAAAGAGAAAGGGAGTGGGACGAAAAAAGAGAATCGAAAGAAGCTAAGTTGGAAGAAAAATCTAATCCAACACAATATTTTAACTATAATAAAGAAAAAGAACAAGAAGTGGAATTACTAAAAACAACACCTCCAAATCTTACTCAGTTCTATAAAAATAAGGTAACTCAATATTTTCAAGAAATAAATCAATAATTTTACATAAAAAAGTAACCTTTTTTTTAAATAATAAGTATAAACATCAGACTATAACAAAACTAAACAACTATAGAAATGATGCCCGATGCTACAATTCAAAAATTTGAACTTCCATCTAACTTAGAAAGTATTTCCAAAATAGAACAACTTATTGAGGGTCTTTGTGAATACAAAACAATTAATCAAGATTGTTATGGAAATATGTTAATCGCTTTAACTGAAGCTGTTAATAATGCTATTACGCATGGAAATGGTAATGACAAGAATAAATTAGTTCATCTGGAGTTAGAAACTTTAGATGATGAAGTTCTTTTTACAATAAAAGATGAAGGAAATGGGTTCGATTATGAAAAAGTACCTGACCCTACACTTCCAGAAAATCTGAATAAAACAAGTGGAAGAGGTATTTTTTTAATGCGAAACTTGGCAGATAAGATTGTTTTTGAAGAAAATGGTCGCATTATTAAACTTACTTTTTGTTTATCTTATAGCTAATTTATTGTGAGTTCGATTATATTTCATCAAGAAGACATTTCCTTCCGTCTAAAAAATATCAAAAAAATAAAAAGTTGGATAGAAAAAAGCATTGCTCTAGAAAGAGGAATAGTAGGTGATTTGAACTATATTTTTTGTTCCGATACGTATCTCCATAAAATCAATCTTGAATATTTAAAACATGATACACTTACAGATATCATTACTTTTGATTATTCAGAAAAAAAACAAATTAGTGGCGATATTTTCATCAGCATTGATAGAATAAAGGAAAACGCACTAAAATTCAATCAATCAACTGATATTGAATTAAATAGAGTTTTAATTCATGGTGTATTACATTTGTTAGGCTATAAAGATAAAACACCAAAAGAAAAAGAAACAATGCGGGCTAAGGAAGATTTTTACCTAACTTTGCTTTCTTAGTTGAAAGTGAAGTACCTTTTCAAACTTTCAACACATTAATGTTTCACGTGAAACAATCAGTTTAAAAACTATGACGAACGAATATGACGTAATTGTTGTTGGTGCTGGGCATGCAGGCTGTGAAGCCGCAGCAGCTGCTGCAAATTTGGGTTCTAAAACCTTGCTTATTACTATGAATATGGATACCATTGCTCAAATGTCGTGCAATCCAGCTATGGGAGGTGTTGCAAAAGGACAAATTGTGAGAGAAATTGACGCAATGGGTGGCTATTCAGGAATTGTAAGCGACAAAAGTGCAATACAGTTTAAAATGCTAAACCGCTCAAAAGGACCTGCCATGTGGAGTCCAAGAACACAAAATGACAGAATGTTATTTTCTAAAGAATGGCGATTGATGTTAGAAAATACAAAAAACTTGTTCTTTTGGCAAGATATGGTTGTAGAACTTATTACAGAAAATAATAAATGTGTTGGTGTTAAAACTCAAATAGGTGTTGAATTTAAATCTAAATCAGTAATACTAACCAATGGAACTTTCTTAAATGGTATAATTCATATAGGAGAAAAACAGTTTGGAGGAGGAAGAGCTGGGGCAAGACCTTCTACAGGAATAACAGAACAATTAGTAAGTCTAGGTTTCGATTCTGGAAGAATGAAGACGGGAACACCGCCAAGAGTAGATGGACGGACATTAGATTTCGCTAAAATGGAAGAACAACCTGGCGATGAAAATCCTTCTAAATTTTCATTTTTATCTTCGTCAGCTAAACTTACTAAACAAAAAAGTTGTTATATAACCTATACAAACAACAACGTACACGAAGTTTTACAAACAGGTTTTGAAAAATCTCCAATGTTTTCAGGAAGAATTCAAGGATTGGGACCAAGATATTGCCCCTCCATTGAAGATAAAATAGTTCGATTTTCAGAACGTGATAGACATCAACTTTTTGTTGAACCTGAAGGTTGGAATACAGTAGAAATTTATTTAAATGGTTTTTCTACATCATTACCAGAAGACGTTCAATACAAAGCCATGCGATTAATTCCTGGTTTTGAAAATGCGTTGATGTTTCGACCCGGTTATGCGATAGAATATGATTTTTTTCAACCTACGCAATTGAAAAATACACTTGAAACAAAATTAATCGATAACTTATATTTCGCTGGACAAATAAACGGTACAACAGGTTACGAAGAAGCTGCTGGACAAGGATTGATGGCTGGCATAAATGCTCATTTGAAAACAAATGAAAAAGAAGCTTTTGTTTTACATAGAGACGAAGCTTATATAGGTGTTCTTATTGATGATTTAATTAATAAAGGAACTACAGAACCATATAGAATGTTTACGTCAAGAGCTGAATATAGAATTCTTTTAAGACAAGATAATGCAGATATTCGTCTGACTGAAAAAGGTTTTGATTTAGGTTTAGCTTCTGAATTAAGAATGAAAAAAGTAGTGGAAAAGAAACAAAACATTGAAAAAATTATCAAACATTTTGAAGATGTTTCTATCTTACCAAAAGAAGTGAATACCTATTTAGAACAACAAAATTCTTCTCCTTTGAAGCAAAAAGTAAAAGCCATTTCTGTTATAACAAGACCAAATATTGCTATAAAAGAATTGAGTTTATGCAATACAAAACTTTTAGATGAAACTAATTTATATACAGAAGACATATTAGAAAGTGCAGAAATTTTAATGAAGTACGAAGGTTATATAAAAAGAGAAAAAGAAGTTGCAGATAAAATTTCCAGACTCGATGACATTAAAATTCACGACACTATTAACTACACTAAACTTGGTTCATTATCAGCTGAAGCTGTAGATAAATTAACCAAAATAAAACCTAGCACAATTGGTCAGGCATCACGAATTAGTGGAGTATCTCCTTCAGACATATCTATCTTAATGGTTCACATGGGAAGATAATTTAAAACATTTAATTACGTATATATGATTTTGTGTATTATATTTCATAGAATGTTTCACGTGAAACATTCTATGAAATATAAAATTGTGGATGGGTGTTAGAATTTAACCTCATGGCAACAACTTTAATCATAAACCAAAAAAATTAATAACCTAACGTATTTGTATTTTGTTGATTTACAATTGTTTAAATCACAAAACAAAAATAGTGCAAATTTATTTTATTGTAAATGAATGTTTTAACTAATAAAATATGTTGCGAATAACAAAAAAATTAAATACAAAAGAGAATTGAATTAAATTTAGTGTTACTACTGTCTCTTTACCTTTAATTTATCTTTGTTAATTTCTTCTGAGAATTTTCTGTTTTTTACCACATCACAAGCTAAATACACTGCAGTTCTAAAAGAACTTTCTGAGGCTAAATTTTTACCTGCAATTTCATAAGCAACTCCATGATCGGGTGAAGTTCTTATAATATTTAATCCAGCTGTAAAATTAACACCATCTCCAAAAGATAATGTTTTAAAAGGAATCAACCCTTGATCGTGATACATGGCTAATACAGCATCAAATTTTTGATAACTCCCTGAACCGAAAAATCCATCAGCTGGGTAAGGTCCAAAAGCATTTATACCAATACTTTTGGCATTATTAATAGCTGGAATGATTACTTGATGCTCCTCTTTACCTACCAAACCATTATCTCCTGCATGAGGGTTTAAACCTAACACTGCAATTTTAGGACTAGAAATAGAAAAATCTTGAATCAATGACTTATTTAAAATCTTAATTTTATTAAAAATACCTTCCGAAGTAAGAGAATTAGAAATATTAGCAACAGGGATATGGTTTGTTGCAATTCCCACTTTTAAGTTTTCACTTGTTAAAAGCATTAATGATTCTCCTTCAAATTTTTCAGTTAAATATTCTGTGTGTCCTGCAAAAGTAAAAGCATCAGATTGAATATTTTCTTTATTAATTGGCGCTGTAACTAATGCATCTATTTTTCCATCAAACAAATCCTTACATGCTGCATCAAGTGATAAAAAAGCATATTTTCCGCCATTTGTAGTAGATTGACCTAAATTTAAGTCCACTTCTTCACTCCAACAACTTAACATGTTAACTTTTTTGGGATTAGCTTCGGTAACGCTAGCAATTCTGTTAAAGGCAAAATCAGTGGCTTCTAATGTTTTTCTATAATTATTGGCTAGTTTAGTGGATCCATAAACAATAGGCGTACAAAAATCTAACATCCTGTTGTCCATAAAAGTTTTGATAATAACTTCTAAACCAATACCATTAATATCGCCAATGCTTATGCCTATTTTTATTTTTTCTAAGTTTAACATCTTTATAATAGTTTTTAATTCATTGTTTTGGGTTCTAGTTAATCCTACCCCAACCCTCCCATCCCGATAGTTATCGGGATAGAAGGGAGATGGTTACTTATTTATATCCTCTAGGAAAACCCCTCCTTAGGAGGGGTTGGGGAGGATTCTTTCAATAATTCTTTACAAAATCATACAACAATCTTACACCAACACCAGTACCACCTTGAGATAAATAATTAATTTGTTTCTTAATAAAAGCTGGCCCCGCAATGTCCAAATGAATATAAGGAGCGTTAGTAAAATTCTCTAAAAATTTACCTGCTGTAATTGCTCCTCCTGCACCATTTCCTAAATTCGTAAGGTCAGCTATAGAAGATTTTAATTGTTCGTTATATTCATCCCAAAATGGAAATTCAACGATACGTTCATACGTATTGTTACCGCTTTCTTTCAATTTGTTCATGATTTTTTCGGGCGAATTTCCCATGGCAACCACACCATAATGTCCAATAGCTCCAGCAGCAGCACCTGTAAGTGTGGCAACATCAATCACCAATTCTGGTTGGTATTTATCAGCATAACTCAATGCATCTGCTAAAATCATTCTTCCTTCAGCATCTGTATTTAATACTTCTACCGTTTTTCCGTTGTACATTTTAATTACATCACCCGGAACATAAGCATTTCCACCAGGTCTGTTATCTGTAGCGGGAACTAACACAATTACATGGTAAGGTAATTTATTTTTAGCAATGGCAACCATAGCTCCAATAACAGCAGCAGCTCCACCCATATCACACTTCATCATATCCATAGAGTTGGGTGTTGGTTTTAAACTTAATCCGCCCGTATCGTAAACCACCCCTTTTCCTACTAAAACAATAGGCTTTTTATTGTTGGCTTTTGTTGGCTTCCATTCCAAAATAGAAAAAGTTGGTGGATCAATACTTCCTTTATTAACAGCCAATAAACCGCCCATTTTTAAGGCTTCAATTTTGGCTTTATTCAATACTTCCACTTTAAACCCATAGGTTTTACCTAAATTTTTTATCTCTTTAGAAAGTTGAGTAGCCGTTAAAAAAGACAAAGGTTCGTTCACTAAGTCTTTCGCAAAATTGGTAGCTTCAACTATGGCTTCAGTCTCTTTTATATTATCAGTTTTACTTGTTGTTAAGTAGTTTAATTGTTTAAATGAATTTTCTTTTTTATCAGAATAATATTTTAAAAATTGATAGTTGCTTAAACCAATACCCTCAACAAATGAAGTAATTTTGTTCGTTTCTCCAACTACAGTAGCAGATGGAATTTTCTTATTATTTAATGAAGTCAACAAATTATTGGCTGCAATTCTAAT
>Ga0210005_1001808_pt1 | contig 13171 bp, 13 predicted proteins | sample CryGey02umfilter_3_FD_183961 | JGI IMG/M metagenome (GOLD analysis project Ga0210005, IMG submission 183961) | Groundwater microbial communities from aquifer in Utah, USA - Crystal Geyser 4/9/14 0.2 um filter (SPAdes) (version 3) | ecosystem: Environmental > Aquatic > Deep subsurface >... | reverse complement strand
AGCCAATGATTTTGGTTCTATTATGATAGAAGAAAATGTAGTTTCAGCAGCTGGAGCTCCACATCGCTTTACAGCAGACGGCATACAAAAAGCCATCAAAGAAGCTGGTTTTGAACCTCAACTGAGAACACAACAATATGAAGCCAGAGAGCTTCCAAAAGATATGGTACAGCAAGTGATTAATTATTGATGGGTGGTAGGATTGGTGGGGTTAATGAGTTTGTGTAAGGAACGTTGCGTGTATGGGTGCGAGGAGTTTCCGTAGGAAAATCAGAGTTGGCAAACAGGTAACGACCAAACTGTTTAACTTTAATAAACAATGTTTTTTACACGGTGTTACCCAATGTTTTTATTTCGGTTATATAATTCCGTTTCTTTTCTTTCAAATGCAGGTTTGGCTATAATTCCTTCCCAATTTTTGTCAATCTGTGGAAATTCAATTAGCAGTTTATCCATAAAAATCCGCCAACCTTCGAATTCCTCTGTCGCATAAGAAGTTTTGTTGTTAGATTCTATTTTTAAACAAATATTATCTGTTGTAAGTCGGTCAACTTTAAAACCAGTCATTTTTTCAATCTCTGACCATTGGAATTGAGTAATTTCTTCATCGTAATTGACTTGAAATCCGTTTTCGGTCAGTTCAATTTTTTCTATCCGTTTTTTCTTTTTCACTTTTTTTAAGAAAACTAGACAAGAGATAATTGTCAAAATTAGAATTCCAATAGTTCCAAAAATTATCAAATTCAGCCACATTCCAACGTTATAGATTCCAGAAGCAAAATGAGTCAATAAAGGTTCTGAAGAGAAAATCAGTATTACCGTCAAAATGATAAATGACAATAGATGTATTCCTATTATTTTTCGTTTTCCTAATGTATCTTCAAATGTTGCCCACTTTTTTATATACTCCATTTTTAATTAAAAAGTTGAGTAGTGCTAGCTATTTTTGGATGTATCTACTCAACTATGAATTAAGGTTTATTTTTCTCCAAATATATCAAAAATTAACCCATTAACCAACAAAATGTTACTGTGAATAAATCTATAAACTTCAATTTTTTCATTTTATACCTAATTTTTTAAAATGTCGTTGCACTTCACGTTCTACTTGGTCAAAGTCTGGCAAATCTTTTATTTGTTCGCTCATTGAACTTTGCCATCTGCCTTTGTATTGTGGTAATCGTTCCGCTAATTTCTTTGGAAAATCAGTGTGTAGTAAATCTTTGCTTTTACACTTTGCTTCAAACTCATTCAGATAAAAATCTGCATTCATTTTATGTTCTTCGAGTAAATACCAGATGTCGTAAAAATCTCTTGCTTGCATTCGCTGCATTACCGAACGCATTTTTTCTACCAATACTTCTTCTAATGGATAGCAAAGCAGTTTGTATTCTTCCAAATCGGTATAACCAATCAAAACATTTTTCATTACGGGGTCAAAAACCAGTTGTTCGCCTCGAGAAATATCAATCTTTACTCTTTTGTTATTGCCTTGTCCACCAAGAGGACCAATATAACTGATGTAAAAGTTAATACCACCATCTTCGTGTTCGTTGTTATCAATGATTTCGAGTGGAATATTGGCTTCTTCCTTTATGTATTCAAATGTTTCTCTGAACCACTCAAAGATTTGTTCATTAGAAGTCTCATTATTGATTAGCGTGAAATCCAAGTCTTCCGAAAATCGGTAATCTTCAAAATAGATTTTCTTTAAAACAGTTCCCCCTTTAAACACAATAATTTTTGAAAGTTGTTCATGTTGTGCAATGCCTTTTAATATCCATGAAAGGATATAATCTTTTTCAATCTGCTGGTCACGAACGCCAACTGCTCTTGCTTTTTGCTGTATTTCTCCGGGCTTAATCATGTGTAAATGGCAGATTTGATGGTTTCTAATTCCAAATTTTGTTGAATGCTCCAACGGCTTAATCGTTTGCCTTGCTTTGGCAATTCGGTGTCCAAAAGGACATAAGAGTTCGTTTTCTTTTCTTGCAGTTTTTCGATTATTTCTGTATTGATTTCAAGAAACTCCAATAAAAAACCAAGTCTTTTTATTACTGCCTGAGAGTTAAATTTAATGGCGTAATCATATAGCTGATTGTACTTAATTTTTTCTTTTGACATATAAATAGCTTTGGCAATTTCTACTATTCCACCTGCGTAGTCTGGTTTAAATAGGCAATCAATAAAAGTTTTTTCTAAATCAGAGCAAAGCACTTTATTGAAACTATCTATCCATATTTTCTTTGCACCGAAAAAATGTTTGTCGTTATGGTAAATAAATTGGAAAGGAATATTCTTGATTTTTATTTCTGATGGTCGAATTTGCTTTGAAACGACAATTTGCTCTTTCAAAGAAGGTTGTGTAATGAGGTTATGAATTTGTAGTGCTGAATAATAACCGATGTAGTGTTCGGCATCATTGACTAAATGTTCTGCTATCAAATGCCAGTCGGGCATAAAGGTTTCAGCATTTGCTTCGTAGGGTATGATGTAATAAACACTTTCTTTTAATCGCATTAACAAACCTCTTTTCGTCATGTCGCTCAGCAATTCTTTAACGGCACTTTTCTTTGAATCAGGTAATGCCTTAAAAGCTTCACTATAATCAAAACAGGCCCTGTTCTGTTCGTTAAAATAGGACAGAAGTTCATTAGATTGTGTTGATATATACTTGTTTTTCATAGTTTATTAGTCAGGTTTAACCTGACCACAATGATACGAAAGATAATTTAATATTTTACCTTTTAGGCTTAAAAAAATCTATTTTATAGTGCAATTGTCAGGATAAGCCTGTGATATATTAAATATGAAACATCATTTTTAGTGGTACGTTGGCTGAAAAGTGACTCTTTTGGTTGTATCAACTCAACTATGAATTAAGGTTTAGTTTTCTCCAAATTTATAAAAATTAAAAAACCTATACCTTCTGAACTAATTAAACCAACTTATACATTTTTCCGGGATAGGATTTTACAATGCCATTAAATTCTAAATTTAATAATAAGGCAGCGGTTTTGCTCATAGGAAATTCCGCTTTTAAAGCAATACTATCTATGGGCATTTTGTCTGTTTCCGAAAGTAAGTTAGTAACGGTTTTTTCTTCATCACTCAATGCTACAAAAAGTTTTGTTTGTTTATTGTTTTTCTTTTCATCCGTAGCTTGCCAACCCATAATATACTCTATGTCTTTTGCTGATTGGATTAAAGCTGCTTTATTGGTTTTAATTAACCAATTGCATCCTTCAGAATATTCATCATTTAACCTGCCAGGCAAAGCAAAAACATCTCGGTTATATTGATTGGCCAAATCGGCTGTAATTAAAGACCCTCCTTTTTTGCTAGATTCTATTACTATGGTTAAATCAGCAATTCCTGCTACAATGCGATTTCTTTTTGGAAAATTTTCCCTATCAGGATTCGTTTCGTGCTTAAAGTCTGATATAATACCTCCATGCTCTTGCATTTGTTTAGCAACAAAACCATGTTGGTTCGGATAAATTCTATCCAACCCATGAGCCAATGCTGCAACTGTCGGTAGTTTGTGCTGCAAAGCTGCTTTATGGGCACAAATGTCTATTCCGAAAGCTAAACCACTTACAATTAACGGTTGGTGTGAAGCCAAGTCAGCAATCAATTTCTCGCAAAATTCTTTACCATAATCGGTAGCTTTTCTTGTTCCAACTATACTAATTACTTTTTGAGCATTCAACTCCATCTTGCCTTTAGCGTAAAGCACAATAGGACTATCTTCACAATGCGACAATCGTTTAGGGTAAGCATCCTCTAAAAAGAAAATAGGGTGAATGTTGTTTTTTTCAATGAACTTTAATTCTTTTTCAGCAGTTTCTAATGCTTCTTTTTTATTATTAAAAATATGTTGTGCATTTATTTTTCCTATTCCAGGAATTTTTTCTAATGGCGATTTTTTTTCATTAAAAACATTTTCGGAGCTACCACAATAAGCAATAAGTTTTTTGGCAGTTATAGCTCCAATGTTTGGAAGACAAGTAATAGCAATATTATAGAGTAATTGACTGTTCATTTTTTTATTACTACTCAGTCGCCTATTTTTTTCTTTGCCACAGATTCACAGATTAAACTTGAACATTATTATATTTTCACTAATAAAACAACCTTTGGTTGTTTAAATCTGTGCAATTATTATTTATGTATTGGTTTAATCATCATTGGTTTAATCTGTGGATCTGAGGCTATTTTATTTATAAATTAGTTACAGAGTAGTTACCATTTTTTAATTCTGCCAAAAATAATGTTTTTAGTTATTAAAAACTGCATCAATTAATTAAATTAACTTTGCACAACTTATGAAAGCAAAACAAAACATCCGACATTTATCCAAAGAAGAAATTATTGAATTTTTCAAAGCAAAAGGTGAACAAGCTTTTAGGGCTAAACAGGTATATGAATGGCTATGGAAAAAACACGCTACTACCTTTGATAAAATGACTAACCTTTCATTTCCTACCCGAGAATTACTGAAAGATAATTTTGTGATAAATGCTATTACCACAATAGAGGAACAAGTGAGTTCGGACAGAACAATAAAAAATGCTTTTAAATTGCACGATGGAAGCATTATTGAAGGTGTTTTAATTCCTACACCCAAAAGAATGACCGCCTGTATTTCTTCCCAAGTGGGATGTAGTTTAACGTGTACTTTTTGTGCCACAGGAAAATTAGACCGATTAAGAAATATTGATGCGGATGAAATTTTTGATCAAGTAGCACTCATAAAAAAACAGGCTGAAGAAAAATATAAAACCCCGCTTACTAATATTGTTTATATGGGTATGGGAGAACCATTATTAAACTATAAAAACGTACTTGATTCTATAGAAAAAATAACAAATGAAGATGGTTTAGCAATGTCTCCAAAGCGAATTACAGTTTCAACCGCAGGTATTGCAAAAATGATTAAAAAACTTGGAGATGATGGTGTTAAATTTAACTTAGCCTTATCGCTGCATGCAGCAAATGATGAAAAACGAAGTAAAATAATGCCTATTAATGAGCAAAATTCATTAGAATCATTGAAAGAAGCTATTATTTATTTTCATGAAAAAACAGGAACAAGAGTTTCGTTCGAATACATCATTTTTAAAGATTTTAATGATAGTTTGGAAGATGCAAAAGAATTGGCTGATTTTTGTAAAATTGTTCCTTGTAAAATTAATATCATTGAATACAATCCTATTGATGGTGCTCATTTCAAGAAAGCTGACACAAAAAAAACAGATGAATTTGCTCGCTATTTAGAAGATAAATGCCGATTGGTTGTAAATGTGCGAAGAAGCCGAGGAAAAGACATTGATGCTGCTTGCGGACAATTGGCAAACAAAAAAAAGGCTGTTTTAAAAAAATTATAGACAGACCTAAATAATTTAATTTGTTTCTAGCAATTCAAACAATTCATCTAATTTCGGAGTAAGAATCACCTCAATTCTTCTGTTTTTCTTTCTTCCTTCAGGTGTATTTGTTAAATCTAAAGGAAAATATTCTCCTCTACCAGCAGCTGTAAGTCGTTTGGGATTTGTTTTACTGTTTTCTGTTATTATTTTCACAACAGACGTAGCTCTTTTTACACTCAAATCCCAATTATCTTTAATGTCTCCCGAACCTTTTAAAGGCACATTATCTGTATGTCCTTCCACCAACACGTTAATTTCTTGATTTTGCTCCAATACTTTAGCTAATTTTTTAAGTGCGTCTATTCCTCTTTCGCCAACAGAATAACTCCCTGAAGCAAACAACAAACTTTCATCTAAAGAAACATAAACTTTTCCATTTTTTTGTTCAATGGTTAAGCCATTATTTTCAAAACCTAATAATGCTTCTTTTACTTTGTTTTTAAGTGCATTTACCATTGAATCTTGTCTGCTAATTAACGACTCCAATTCATTCACTCTTTTCTCTCTAGCTTGAAGTTCTTCAGTAAGTTTATTGAGGGTGGTTTCTTTCTTTTGCAGCGTACCTTCTAATGCTCTTAAGGCATCTTCTTGTGCTTGTAATTCCTCTTGAGTTTTTTGCAATTGCTTCATCAATTGCTCTGTAGCTGATTTATTTCCTGCCAACAATTCATTGTTTTTATCTAACAACAATTGGTAAGTTGCATTTACATTGTCGTAGTTTTTAGTCATTTGATCTAACGACTTTTCTAACACTTTAATTTCATGCTCCATCCCTTCTTTTTCTTTACGCATTTTTTCAGTAGAAGCAAATAACTCTTTGTTTTTTTCTTCTAGCTCTTGATTTTGAGATTTAAGCGTATTGTTTTCTTCAAAACAAGCAGTTTGCTTCGACTTTAACTCTTCGTATTTCCGAGCTGGAACACAAGAAAAAAGAACTCCTGCACATAAAATGGCTATTATTGATTGTTTTTTTAAAGTCATGGTAATTGGTTTAATATCAATTACAATGTTAGGGGTAATTTAATCAAAAAAGTTACATAATTCTTATGAGTTATAAACAGAAGCATTTTGAAATCTTTGGAAATGTTATTTTAATTAAAAATGGTCGCTTTATTATATAAAGCGACCATTTTTAATAGAATTAGATTTACTTATTTATTCTTACAAGAACATCCATCTGATTCATAATTTTGAACTTGATCATTAAAATCTGATGTTTTTTCGAAATCATCTTCACACAGTGTTGTTTGAGGTAATGTTTTGCAGTTTTTACATTCCTTGCAATCATTTTTACTACATGATACAAATGCTATTCCGATTAGAAATAAGCCAACAATTATTGATTTTTTCATAGTTTTAATTTTTAGATTAATATAGATTGTGGATTAATTAGGTTTTTTACTTAAAATAAGGTAAGTATCAATAGAATTAAGATTGTTATAATTAACAAGCTCTATTTTACTTTCACTTTGAAATATAATTTTCCATTTATTATTTAGATTTATAAGTTGGTTGGTATAGTTATAATTGAAAATAATTTCTAAATTATCTACACTAAATACTTGATTATTAACTGTTAAATTTCCACCAATAGGTGTGTTATTTCCATGATCTAAACCATCGTCCTCCTCATCTTCTTCTTCCTCATCATCTGCTGTTGGAATTCTTCTTATGCTCCATGTCCCATTAAATGATGTGTTTGTTGAGTCTATGCTTAATGTAATATTGTTCGATTGGAAAATAAATGTAACTTTAGAAAAAATCAATGTATTATCTATTTCATTTTTTTTAAATTTTGTAACACTCCATGATCCCGACTTTAGAGATCTACTAATTTGTTCTGTAACAGTATTTTTTTGATTTTCTTCATTTTTTGTACAAGACAAACTCATTGTAATAACTAAAAATAAGTTTGTAAGAACAATTAGATTGTTAATGGTTTTCATTATTTGTATGTTTAATTTTTTAGTATTGAAAATTCCTTATCGGACAATTTACTTTTTAATAAGAGTAATAACAACAAAAAAGGTTGGGTTTACAATGAAAAAAATTAAAATTGATAACCAATACCCGTTGAAAAACTCATTGAAGCTGGCTTTATTTCAGAAGAATTGTTATTATTGATGTTCATAATGGCTTTGTTGTATGATGGAAGTATTAACAATGAAATGTGATTGGATAAGTTGTATTTTAAACCAACACTAACCATTCCACTTAATGTTATTTTTTTTGTGTCATGAAAGTTTTCAATAATTAAAGGAGATTCAGGGGTATAAACATTGCTAATTTCAATTTTCGATTTGCTGTTTATAACAATAGAAGTTGTCAAGCCTCCTCCAACTAATAATTTTAATTTCTCTTTACCAATTTCATAATTTATAGCTAACGGTAGGTCTAACAATACAAAACTATATTCTTCTTTAAAGTTAAGGTCTGCAAAATCATCCTCATCATCTAAAAAAACATCATCTTCATCATCTCCAGCAAAATTAAAACTGCCAACATCATCAATCAATATAATTCCCAAAGAGCTGTTTATGGTTACACTATTATTTATGGGATTAATTAACATTGGTAATTCATTCGGTCTGGCAACATCTTGTTTAAATTCATTATTAAACTTTCGATACCCAACACCAACACTTATGCTAAATTTATTTGAAATTTGGTAGCCAAGATTGAATCCAGCACTAAATTGGAAGTGATTTTCTTCTGCAGAATTGTAAATTTTATTAGAATTACTTTTGGGCTTAATACCAACAGTTGATAAACCTGGCATAAACAGTAAGGAAATATTTATTTTTGATAGGTTCTTCTCCGAAACAAGGAGTGAAGTATCGGTTATAGCATCATTAACATTTGTAGAATCTATTAAAATTGTGTCTTTTTCATAATTATCGAGAGAGCCTAGAACTTCAGAAATAACAGGTAGAATAGAGTCATTTATTTGATTGTTTAAAATGGTCTCTTGGCTTACTACTTTGTCTTTATTAGAAGTAATAGTTTCGTTGTTTATTGGAGTAATTTCAAAATCTATAGCTTTATCATTAACTAATTGTGAATTTTCTTCAACTTCTTCAACTGTAGTGATAGTTTTTTCTTCTGTTGTTGTGGAATTATTTTGTTTTTTAATAGTTCCAACACCCTTTACCATCAGTTCGTTCAGTTCATTGTTTAGTGTCTCTTTTTTAGCTTTTAAATTATCACTATCAATTTCGTTAGGAAAATAAACACCTTCTTTCTTTTCTGAAATTAATCTTTTTTTTGATATTTGTTTTAAATTTTCTTGTTGAGTCTCTACTGATTTTCTTTCTTTAATTGATGTTAATTTTTGTGGCCTTTTATATTTATTATTCTTTTTATTACTTTCTAAATTTGGTATTATTTCACTTTCTGTACCAATAATTAATTCATTTGTTTGTGTTTGATTTTTAGTAATTTGAATTACATTTTTGTTTTCTGAACTATTAGTTTGGTAATAAATCACAACTCCAAAAATAGTTAACACTAAACTAAGAGTTAACCATCTATACCAAAAAATACGTTTGCTGAGGGTTGCAATTTTTATTTGAGAAGTAGCACCATCTATATTTTTCCATAGATGTTCCGGTACAGCACTTTCGTGTTCAGCATACTTTTGCTGAACAAGTTTATCAAATTTTATATTATCAAAATCATCACTCATTAACTAACTGTTTTAATAGCCGAACGTTTATTTATACTAATTTTCATTTTTAATATTTTTCTTGCATCAAACAATTGTGATTTAGATGTTCCAATAGAAATATTTAATTTCTCCGAAATTTCTTTGTGAGAAAATCCATCAATAACATACATATTAAAAACCTCTCTGCATCCTGTTGGTAATTGTTGGATTAAGTTTGTAAGTTCATCTGTTGACATTTGACTTAAAACACCTTCCGCATTGTCTGGTAATAAGTTTAAGGACGCATCCATCGGCTCAACAACTCTAAGATAGTATTTTCTTTTAGTAAATTCTATGGCTTCATTTACAACAATCCTTTTTATCCAACCACTAAGTGCTTCAACATCTTTTAGCTGAAATAAATTTTTGTAAATTAAAAAAAATGCCTGTTGAAAAACATCCTCTGCATCTTCTTGATTTTTAGTATATCGCAAACAAATACTAAACATTTTCGAAGCATATTTTTCATATAATACACTCCGAGCCTTTGGGTCAAAATTAATGCACCCTTTTACAATTGTATGATTATCCCAGGTTTTAATATATTATAAAGATATTAAAAAGCAAAAAAGGTTGGGTAATTGCTTTATTATTTAATATAAAAGTAGGAAATAAATTACTTTAAAACAACTTTAACTATAAGCCATAAACACTAGCATTTTGAAATCTTTGGAAGTTTGTTAAGTTTGAATTTTTTTACTCTTTCAAATAGAGATATTTCTCCAATTTTTCACCAAAATTCCTTGTTCCGTTTCAAATTCTAAATTCCCATCATAAATTAACCATCCGACATCAACATTGGAGTATGAATTAAATTTTTTAATGTTAGCTAAAAAATCTTTGTTAAATGTTTGTGCCGATTTTATTTCTATCGGTAGTAATTTGTTACCATAATCGATTAAAATGTCTATTTCTACACCTTTATTATCTCTCCAATAATAAACATCTTCACTGTTTCCTTTATTCTTCATCTGCTTTAAAAGTTCCATTAAAATAAAATTCTCTACTAATGAGCCTTTAAAATGAGATAATGATAATTCGTTGGTATTTTTAATATTAAGTAAAGAACAAGCCAATCCAGTATCATAAAAATAAAGCTTAGGTGTTTTTACAATGCGTTTGTTAAAACTCTTATAATAAGGTTGAAGTAGTTTTATTACAAAAGAATTTTCTAAAACAGAAAGCCAAGAATTTACCGTTTTTACATCAATTCCACATTCGTTACTAAGTGCCGAAACATTAATTTGTTGTCCAACTCTTCCTGCACAGATTTTTAAAAATTTGGTAAACAAAAGCGTGTTTTCTATATTTTTTATTAAACGAACATCACGCTCTACATAAGTTCTAATGTACGCTGGATACCATAAAGTAGGTTTTCTGGTTTTGTCGTAGATTTCTGGGTACGAGCCTTTAAATATTAGCTCATTAAGTGAGAAGTTAGTTTTACCAAATTTTTCTATTTCTTGAACAGTTAGTGGCAATAAATCTATTATTCCAACCCTTCCCGCTAAAGACTGACTAATATTGCTTTGTAGTAATAAATTATTACTTCCTGTTAAGATAAATAAACCATCTTCATTACTGTTGTCTATTATTTCTTGTAAATAATTAAATAGTAGTGGTGTTCGCTGTACTTCATCTAAAATTGCTCCTTTCGGGAAACGATTTAAAAAAGCACGAGGGTCATTTTCGGCTAAAGTTCGTTCATCTATGTTTTCTAATGAAACATAAGGTTTGTTTGGAAATACCTTTTTTACCAAAGTTGATTTCCCTGTTTGTCGAGGGCCTACAACTAGCAGCGAACGAAATTGCCGACTATATTCCTTAATTAAAGATTCAATTTCTCTTGTTATCATAATAAATAATTTGGTACAAATATAGTAATTAACTACCATATCTGTACTATTTTTTAAAATGAAATAAAACCCCCTTATGCACTAAGCTGAAGCGTTGACATTTTAGCAGAGGGCTTAGTGATTTTGTTTTTCATAAATTATTTTAACAAAAATACTATTTTTATAAAGCATTGTGTTTGCTTGACTTAAGTAACCTCCCTCTTTGCCAACACAAAACTTAGCTCGTACGTGGTTACATAATTCTTATGAGTTATAAACAGTAGCATTTTGAAATCTTTGGAAATTTGTATTGATAAGGGTAATCAAACAAATTTTATGTAAACATCACCATAAGAAGTTTGTGTAAAAGCGTCTGATTGAACATAATCTACCATGTCTTTTCCATTTTTCCAAGTTGGTAGATTCAATTGCATAGATTCACCGTAAGAGAAATTACATTCTATATTACCTAATTTATTCAGATGATTCAAACAATCTACTAATACCTGTGTATTTTCAGGAACAATGTATTCTAACGAAAGTGCTTTTAGTGGTTGAGATAATCCTTTCAACACATCATATTCATAACCTTCCACATCAATTTTACAAAAATCGGGCACTCCATATTGTTTAATTAAATTGTCCAACGTAGTCATTTCAATTTCTAGAGTTTTATCCCAATTAGCACCTTTAAAACGGTCTTCTTGCATCATGTCCACATGACTTTTAGAAAATGATGAGATAAGTGATGAATCAGAAACATACAATTTTTCTGTACTTTCTTTCTCGCCTAATCCTTTTGTAACTAATTCAATTTTATCTCCAAATTTTTCTTGTAAGTATAAATAACATTCTTTTTGGGGTTCCACAGCTACTACTTTTGCTCCAAGCTCTAAAAATATAATTGTTCGATTGCCTTTGTTGGCCCCCACATCAAAACATAAATCGCCTTGTTTTATAAACTGACCGTAAAAAATTTTTCTTTCTCCTTTCTTGAAAAGTGTAATTATTTTATTCTCAACGTCTATAGCAAAAGCATATAGCCCAATTCCTCTTAAAATACTTCTTATTATTTTTTTCATTTTTTGTTTTTCATTTTATGATTGGCAAGTTTCAGGTTAAAGATTATTCAAAATTTAAACCCTCTTTTTATTGTTTTATTAGGTGTTTCTTTTAAAATTAGATTTTTATTTTCTGCCAAAATTTCAACTCTTTTTTTCCACACTTGTTTTATATTAAACCAATTTTCCTTAATTGGAGAGTTGGTTGTTAATACTATTTGATTACCTTGTCTTGATAAGTCATTTGCATTATTAAAATCGCATAAAGAAGAAATATCTTTTTCCAAATTAATTTTTGGTTTATTACTTGGTTCGTCAAAAATAGTTTTAATGTTAGCAAACTTTTTTTGTCTTTCCATTAAAAGCTCGTAATAATGTTCAAGAGGTTTTTTATTGGTTAAAAGAAATAAATCATAAAAGTCTTTTTGACTTCCTCTATTTGCAGCAGCTAATAATTTTAATGCTCCAATATCATCATCATGTATTAACCTAATCCCATCAATTATTTCAGGTTTTTTAAGTAATTGCAAATTTTGGATTATATCTATTTTAGTATTTAATGCTGGTATGCCTATTTTTATCCAAGCTTTTTCAGAATAAGGGTCTTGCTTATTAAAATTATATTTATCAATAGTTTCTTTAAGATTATATTTATCAATAAAATAGTTAGCTATTTCATCTAATTCATTAATTGAGTGTATTTTAGCGGAAAATAAATCTATGTCAACGGAGAGCCGATGATTATATTTTAATGCTAAGTTGGTTCCTCCGCCTAAATTAAAAGAAGCTAATAATGGGCTTTCCATTATCTCTTTAATAGTGTTTTTTAAATCTTCTGATACACCATTAAGCATTTATAGATTTTTTAAGATTTGGAATGTAATAAGGAAATTGATTGTGCTTCATATTATAGCGATTACATAAATTTTCAATTAATTCATTTCCCATTATCTCCATACTTTCATCAGCATAGTATTTAATTTCTTCAATAGAAAATATTTTCTCTAGTTCATTAAGAAACCTTCCATTGTGTCCGCTCATTTTCAAAACTCTTTGAATAATAAAACTTCTATCTCCCCAATTTTTTAAGCTAAGTTTATCTATGTCACAATCCCAAAACACATATTTTGGAAATAT
>Ga0210005_1001807_pt1 | contig 13172 bp, 11 predicted proteins | sample CryGey02umfilter_3_FD_183961 | JGI IMG/M metagenome (GOLD analysis project Ga0210005, IMG submission 183961) | Groundwater microbial communities from aquifer in Utah, USA - Crystal Geyser 4/9/14 0.2 um filter (SPAdes) (version 3) | ecosystem: Environmental > Aquatic > Deep subsurface >... | reverse complement strand
ATTCCTGGCATATTTTTCAATCACCTGATATTTTGATTCCGGTTCAGGGTCGGTAATTCTTTGTCCTCCCCTGATTTTGGCCAATTCTTTTAAAACAGTTTCATAATCCAATTTCCCAAATTCCAAAGTTGTTGCTCCTCCGCCGGGTTGCAGAGAATTTGCCTGGTCCAAAATTTCTTTTGCTTTGGTTTCGGTAGCCAAAAGAGCTAAAAACAAATGTTCAACCGAGATATATTCATCACCCATCTTCATTGATTCTTGTCTGGCCTTATCCAAAACCTTAGCCATATCCTGGGTTAAATAAAATTGACCGAAGGTTTGGGGAGTGGCAATTTGAGGAATTCTGTCTAAAGCCATTTTAGTTTTCTTTTTTAATCCATCAATATCTGCTCCTATTCTCTCAAGTAAATTCAAAACAATGCTTTCTTCTTGCGACAGTAAAGCATAAAGTAAATGCAAGGCATCGATTTGTTGCTGCCCTTTTTCTCTAGCTAAATCTTGAGCGGCTAAAATGGCTTCCTGGGATTTATGTGTAAAATTAGCTCCTCCATTCATACAATTTAATTATAGAAAAGGAATTAAAAAAAATCAAGCCTAACAAACTCCGGGCTATTACTGGCTTGGTGCCGGGGAGAGGCTGCTTGATCAGATTCACTTTTTGTCCTATATCTGATAGCTAATAGATACCGAAAAAATCTCCGTTTTGTTACATCCATTTTGTTATATCCATACTTTTCTAAATATTTTCTTATTTTAAATGCGGCCGTCTTAAAAATAAGAAAAACATTACTTACTGAAATGCGAAAGATGATTTTTAAAATTTAAATATGTTTCCTCACCTAGCCAGTCTTCTGGCAAAAGCTCAGAAGGAAGTTGGGGATCCTTATTTAAAATGGCCAAATATTCAAAAATTAAATTTTCAAGACTTTCGTCCTGAGTTTTCTGAATAAGATTCTGATACTTCTCATTTATCTCTCCTAATTTCCAAATTCTATTAGCTAAATATTTCGATTCTTCTCTTCCCAACTGGTTGGAAATAGCTAAAATCACAAAAGGAGAGAGACTGTAATCTTTAACTATTTTTTCCACCTCCCCTAGAAAATTGAAAGGAGAAACCCACAAACTAGCGTGGACCTTACCAAAACCCAATCTTTTTAAATTGTCCCTCAAAATGTTTCGGATTATTCTTCTTCTTTCCGAGATATCGTAGCTTACCAGATACCAATTTCCATCCCACTTTTTTTTACCAAAATAAATCGGAATAAAACCCTCCAGTCTCTCTTTTCCTTCTTTGGTTAAAGTTAAATCTTCTTTTATCCATCCTCTGCTTCTGGCTCTATAGATTGCCCGCTTTAGAGTTAGGCAATTAAATCCTTCTAAATTTCTAGTAGCAAGGAACTCTGCTTTTCTTAATTGAGCAGGGTGTCCTAGGGGGCCTACTTCGTAAAAATAAAATATATTCCACAACGCTAAATCTACTAGTGAAGAAAATATCCCTCCAGTAATTTTTAAAACTTTTTTAGAAATATCCTTCTTTCTCATAATCAATTGTTTCTTATTTTATGTGCGGCCGCATTAGAAATAAAAAAACTCAGAGTTAAATTGTCAGCTTGTTATTCACTTCTTTCACCCAAGGTTAGTTCAAAGATTTTTTCTTTTCCTTCTCTTAAAATTTTTAGAGTTATTATATCTCCGGGATTATATTTCATAATAATTTTTGCTAAGGTGTTTTCTAAAGTTATTTTTTCTTCGTTGAATTCTAAAATTATGTCTCCTTCTTTTAATCCGGTTTTTTCGGCGGCTGATCCGGGAAAAACGGCTGCCTCTCCTCCCGTTCCTTTTTGAACCCAGGCCCCATAGTCAACTGGCAAATTATTTTCCTTTTGAATGTTTTCGGTAATTAAAATATATCTTACTCCCAAAAATGGGTAAACAATTTTTCCTAAGGTTTTGACCTGCTCAATATCTTTTTTGGTTTTGTCAATGGGAATAGCAAAGCCAATATTCTGTCCTTGTTGAGACATAGCAAAATCCACTCCTATCACCTCGCCTCTCAAATTCAAAAGAGGACCACCGGAATTTCCTAGATTAATTGCGGCATCGGTTTGAATGACATCTTCTAAGGTCTCAATCATTCCTCCGCCAGAAGCAGTAACCGTTCTTCCTAAACCAGAAATCACTCCAACCGAAACGGTATTTCTGAATTCTCCCAAGGCATTGCCGATGGCTATCACCGTTTGGCCAATCTGTAATTTATCCGAATCTCCAAGTTTAATGGTTGGGAAAGATTTTAAATTCATTTTCCCTTGCTCATCGATTGTTTTTTCTCCCTCAATTTTCATTACTGCTAAATCTCTAATTGAATCCCGAGCCAAGACTTTGGCGGGATATTTTTTCCCATCATTTGTCAAAACAGTGTAATCGGCTTCTTTATCTAAAACGACATGGGCATTGGTCAAAATCATCCCGTCTTCAGAAATAATAAAACCGGTTCCTCCGCCAATTTCTTTTTTCTCGGTTCCCTCTTGTTTATATCGGGGAATTTGGAATTCAAATGGCTGGCCAAAAAATTGCTCAAATTCTTTAAATGGATTTTCATAATACAATTTAAGTTTTGGCACATCTTTGGTAATAACAACGCTTACTACTGCCGGTGAAACTTCTTTGACCGCTTTGATTATCGCTTCTTCTTGAGAGGTTTGGGGAGTATAGCCCGGTTCTTTTTCAACAATTTTTTCTTTCTCACCAATCTTTGGTTCGGGAAGTTGAATATTCAATTTGGAAAGCTCATCTCTTATTTCTGAATAGAAATAATTACCGAAGATGGTTCCGAAGACAAAACCAAAAATAGTAAAAATAAAGATAGTTAAAAAGACCAGCCTAAAAACTCGATTTTGCCAAAATCTCGGAGCTTTCAATTTCGGTAATTCAAATTTTGGTAACTCCGGCATTTTCATATTTTATTTTCTCTTATTTTCTTTCATTTTTTCAAGATGTTCTTGGCGAAGAGGACTTCGTCCTCTTCTTCACCTTCGCTTCCATGGTCGAAAGAGAATTTCATTCTCTTTCTCATCTTCGCTTCTTTCGGGAGCTCGGTAATGGAAGCTCGGTTTATGATAGTAATTAAAAATTTTTGATTTCACCGGGCCAAAAAGTATTAAAATTCCGGCTAAAATGTAACTTAAATATGTTTTAAACCTTCCCTCTTTTTCCAGACGACGAGAAGAGGTTAAAATAGGTTCCATTTTTATAAAACCAAATTTTTCATATTTGGCTGCCTGTTTGGCAAAATAGTGATCTTCTCCAATAGTAATTTTTTCATCAAATCCTCCGACCTTTTCAAAAATTTCTTTTTTTACCAAAACCACATTTGTGGCAAAGGGAATTTGAGTAAGATTGACAAAATTATTATAAATTCCGTAAAGAATTTTATCAATTTTTTTTCCATTTGGATAGATTGAAAAAGAGGCTACTCCTAAATTTCTTTTTTTAAATTCAAAAATCAATTTCTCCAAAAACTTTTCTGGCAGAAATTTATTATCGGCATCCATAAATAAAAATACTTCGCCCTGGGCTATTTTTGCTCCTTCATTTCTCCCTTTTGCCGGCAGACCTCCCTTGGCAATTTTACAACCAAAACTTTTGGCAATCTCAACTGTTTTATCTTTTGAACCAGCATCAGCCACAATGATTTCATATTTGCCACCAGAAAAATTTTGCTTTTTAATTTGAGAAAGTAAAATTGGCAAATATTTTTCCTCGTTTAAAGCTGGAATTATGATAGACAACATAATATGCATTTATACTTTAAAAACATATCCCTCTTTTTTAAGAGTCGTTAATATTTTAGACAAAGACAAGGAAATTTGCAAGCAATATATTTTTTAATCTCCCAAATTCCGATGAGCAAATTAGTGATTAAAATAATAGAAAAGAATTGCAAAATCTCAATGGGGAATAAATTAAATCTTTCTCTGAAAGTAGGAAGATAAATTCCTAAAATAAGAAATCCAAAAGCGGCAATTGCCCAGAGGTTTATTATCCGATTAGTAAATAGCCCTTGAGAAAAAAGATTCTCTTTATCCGAGCGGGAGACAAAAGCTAAGGTAATATGACCTACCATCCAGGCCGAAAAGGCAAAGGTTTGTATCTCTCTAAAGCTTAATTTTTGTGAGAGCGCCCAAAAATAAGCAATCATTACGGCTGAAAACAAACTAACTCCCTTTAAAAAAATATCTTTTAGCAATTCTTTATTGAAGATAGGAAGCTTGGGATTTCTGGGTTTTCTAAAATAAATATCTTTTTCTGGAGGTTCTGAAACAAACCCTATTGAAGCAGCCAAATCCATAAAGAGTTCCAGAATAATAATTTGAATTGGGGAAAATGGCATTGGCGTGCCTATTAAAACTGGCAAAAGGAAAATTAAAACTATGGCCGTTTTTGCCGAAAGATAATATTTGATGCCCTTTTGTAAGTTATCAAAAAATTTTCTTCCTTCAAAAATCCCCTGAGCCAGAGTGGTATAATTATCGTCGGCCAGGACAATTTCGGCCGCTTCTTTTGCCACATCGGTTCCTTTAATTCCCATAGCAATTCCAATATCCGAAGATTTTAAGGCCAAAACGTCATTTACTCCGTCTCCGGTCACCGCCACAATTTCTCCATTTTCTTTTAAGGCTTTAACGAGCCGATATTTATGCTGAGGATTGGTTCTAGCAAAAATTGAAACCCTTTTGACAATTTCTTTTAATTTCGCATCATCTAATTTATCTAAATCTTGGCCGGTTAATACTTTTTCCGAGTGTTCAATTCCGACTTTTTGGGCAATATAATGGGCAGTTTCGGGATGGTCTCCGGTGACCATAATTGTCCTGATTCCGGCTTTTTTAGCCCTTTCAATTGTTTCTCTTACCCCTTTTCTGGGCGGGTCTTCAAAACTAATCAACCCCCAAAATTCCATTTCTTTTTCGATTTTTTCAAAATCCAAATTTTCTTCTCCTTTTTGTAAATTTTTTGAAGATATCGCTATTACCCTTTTCCCATTTTTTGTTTCTCTTTCCAGTTCTTTTTTAATTTCTTCCGGTACACTTTTGCATTTTAAAAAAACCTCCTCCGGAGCACCAGTAATGAATAATTCAAAACCTTCGGCCAATTTTTTAATAACTGCCTTTGTTTTTTGGCCGGCACCAAAATCTCTTTGTCTAAATACTTCAAAAAAGGGTAATCCTAAATTCATTTCTTCTGCTTTCTCTTTTATTTCTTTATCTATTGGCAAGAAAGAATATTCAGAAATAGTATTTAGAGCGGCTTTTAAAATTTCTCTTTCTTTTTCTTTCGGCTCAATCTGGCTGATTTTCATTTTACTCTCGGTTAAAGTTCCGGTTTTATCGGCAATAATACAAGTAGCATTTCCTAAAACTTCGGCCGATTTTATTTTTTTAATCAGAAAATTTCTTTTAGAAAGAGAAAAAGCTCCCAGACCTAAAACCATGGTAATAATAATTGGCAATTCTTCGGGCACGGTGACAAAAGCGAGGGCGAGACCGGTTAAAAACATTGTTTTTAGATTTTCGCCACGCAAAAAACCAATAACCGGAATTAAAATCGAAAAAAACAAAGCCAGCCAAACTAATTTTCCAGCCAAATCTTTCATTGCTAATTGAAGAGGAGTTTTTGAAGTTTTTATTTCTTTTAGGGTTTCGGTAATTTGACCAAATTTTGTATTTTTGCCGGTCGAAACTACCTCGGCTTCTCCTTGGCCGGAAACAACAATTGTCCCGGCAAAAATTTCAGCCCCCATTTCTTTTTCTTTAGGAAAGGCTTCTCCGGTGAGAATTGATTCATCGGTTTCGACATTAATTACTTTTTTCAAAATAGCATCGGCTGCCACTTTTGTTCCGGATGTCAAAATCAAAATATCCCCCGGAACTACATTTTCAGAATCAATTTCCAAAATTTCTCCATCCCTCAGAACTTTTGTTTTTAGAGCAGCAATTTTTTCCAAAGATGAAATTGCCTTTTTTGCCCGAAATTCATTATAGACTTCGGCCAATACTAAAATGGTAATTATTCCAAAAATAGTAAAGGCATCTGCCAATTTCCCCCCTAAACTATAAAAAAAGCCAACCGCCAATAAAACCAAAATCATCGGCTCCCTAATTTCCTCAAGAAAAATATCAAAAAAACTAACTTTTTTTGGTTTAAAAATTTGATTTGGCCCAAATTTTAAGAGCTTCTCTTTAGCCTCAAGCTGGCTTAGACCTTTTTTCATAATTTATTTCTCAAATAATTTTTTTGCTTCATTCCAGATTTCTGGTTTTCCTTGTTTTTCTTTCAGCCAGTACCACCACTCACCTCCCCATAAATAGAATGTATCCAAACCGGTTTTTTTAGCAAATTCAATGTTTTGCCTAAATTGTTCCAAATTCATCGTTTTCTCCTGTTCTTCTAAGGGAGAATCATAAAGAAGTTTTGGTCCCCAGGGTTCAGCTTGAAATTCAATACAAATTACTTTTTTGCCAAATAATTTTTTTATGAGCTGAGTTTTTCGCCAGTAAAAAATTGGGGGAAAGGGATAACTAAGGTAAAAACCCAATTGACGAAACCAGACTTTTTTATACATTGTTGTTCCTATAATATCACCAAATCTGGCTGCCCGAATCCAAAAAGAACCTTCGCCAGAATCTGAAATAACAATCGGCCGCTTTTTTATATCTAATGATTGGACCTGCTCAATTTCTTTTTTTAAAAATTTTTCATCAACCCAAGGACACTCGCCAAAAGGAAAAAATGGCTCATTTTCTATCTGCCACGCCCAAATTGCCGGGGAATCTTTATATCTATTCATAATTTTTTCAATATATTCCAATAATAATTTTTGATTTTTGATTTTTGATTTTTGATTTCGAGCCCAGTCGGGCTCGTGGCATTCCGGCCAGCGACCAGTTTTCATTCCAATGACTAAAAGAATTTTAGCATTATAATCTTCGGCTTTTTTTATCTGCCAATCTAAATCTTCAAAACGATAATCGTCTTTATTTGGCTCAATCAAATCCCAATGAGTTATCAATTTTATATTTTTCACTTTCAAATCATCGAGTAATGCTAAATAAGTTTCTTTCCAATTTAATCCCAAATTTTCAGCATGTTTTTGGGAAAAATTAATTCCCCAAGTAATTTTTTCCGGCCGGGGCGAATTACCAATAAAAAAGAAACTTACGATTAGCAAAAAAAGGATTAAAATAGCCATTATAATTTTTTTCATTTTATCACAAAGCCAATAAAGTTAGTCCTCCGCCGATAAATAAAATGGCAATAATTTTTTGAAGAATAACTTCTTTCGAAGTTTCCTCTTTTAAAATTTGGGGTCTCCAGCGGCCAAAAAGGAAAACAAAAAATAGCAAAAAAACGTAACGCGTTCCTTCTAAAGCATTAATCAAAGGAACCTGGCCGGTTTTGGCTAAAAAAACCGCATAATATTGTAAAATTATTGCCGTACCGCCAATAATTTGACCGAGCATAAAAAGACTTGATATTTTCCCGGATATTTTTTGATTAAAAATAATTTCTCGGCTTTTTGGAAAAACAAGAAAAGCCAGGGCAGTTAATCCGCTTCCCAGTAAAATCAGAAACATTCCGCTTAAAAAATTTGTTTCTAAAAAAAGGTTTTTGGTCAGGAAAAAAGTCAAAGAATACAAAAAAGATGCCGTTATTGGATATTTTAAAGTTTTAAAATTGAAAAATTCTTTATCAAATCTTTTAATTGAAATCAGAACCGAACCAAAAACCAGTAAAATAAAAGCAACAAGTTGAAAAATATTTAAAATCCTGCTCTGAGGAAAAAAAAGAAAGAAAAGTAAAAAAGAAAAAATCGGCTGCAGAGCGCCGACGACCGGGACAGTGCGGGAAATTTCGCTTTTAGTTATGCTGATAGTTAAAAATAAGATAGCAATTATCCTTATCAAACCGGCAAGCAGTCCGAGAAAAACGATATTAATGGCGGGAAGACTTGTGCCAAAAGGAATAAAAAATAAGCAAAAAAGAAGACCGATTGTTCCAACGTAAAAAGTATAAACCTTGGGGCTGGGCATCGGCCCGACTAAAAAATAGCGGTCAAACAAAGAAACAACTGCCAAGAAAAAATAGGCTAAAATCGTGATTAAAAGCCACATATTATTTTTTCTATCTTAAAAGTTCCCAATTTTTCTCCTTCAATAAATCCTTCCATTGCCGCTTCAGCCAAATACCCTTTTCCCAACCAGTCGAAAAGCCACTGATTTGTATAATTTGGGTCTTCTTGTAAAATTCCAAAACCGGATTTCAAAAGCCACCTCATATTAAATTCTTCTTGTGAACCGATGGGAGAAGAAATAATTATTGGAATTCCCAAAGCGGCATAAAAAGAAAGTTCTGACGGCTTTGTCCACAAAATGTCTGTTTTTCTTAAAGCCAAATTAAATTTTCGGAAATAATCTTCGATTGTTTTTTCGAAAATAATTTCAATTTCTCTCCCTAAATTTTCTTTTAAACCCAATTTTTCAATGCTTTTCTCAAAATAATCTTTAACCCTTTCCCTTATCCCGGCTGATAAAATCACCCTAATTCCGTCTTGTTTAATCTTCCAGATTAAACACTTTAGGATTTTGATGCCAATTTCCTTTTGGGCTCCGGCCCCGCCAACTGAAAAAAGAATTGTCAATGGGTGGTCAGACGTTTTTGGTAATTTGCCTAATTTTTCTTCAATTAAAATTTTATATTTCTCAAAGTATTTCTTTTGAGGATCCAAGTTTAAAAGCCGATTTCTCAAATCTTCTTTTAAAATTTCCAATCCGCCAGCTGGCGGATTCGCAGTAATATTTTCAATTGGTAAGGGATAACCAGTTAAAAAAATGTTTTCTGGTTTTACTCCGTAAAATTTTAATCTCTCAGCAACCCTTTCAGTTGGAGCAAAATATTTGATTTTACTTTCTTTTGGTTTTAAAGGCGCCCAGCTTCTGGAAATATCAGCATCGCAAACAACGGAAAAAATCTCTCCAGGATAATTAAAGAATTCAGCCATAAAAGCCGGGATAAAAAAAGTACTAATTAAGGGTAGGGGTTCTTGTCCGGAACGAAGTCGAAGGGTTTCAATCAAAACTTTGCCCCATCCTTTTTCAAAAAGGGAATACGTTTTTTCTAAAGCGAAATTTGGTTTAGAAAGGTCTCGCTGGGGATAAAATTGAGAGATTTTTTGAAAAAGATCAAAGATTGAAAAGGCTAAATCGCCGATTATTGGAGCTCTTTTAAATCTGGAAATAAATTCATAACCCATTCTCATCGATTGCCAAATCTTTTTATCTTCTGTTGGAATTTCAGGATAATCATTGGCATTAATAATTTTTCCAAGCTCACGCAAAGGATAAGCAGTTCTCTGATGACCATAACCCATATTGACGGAGATAATCAAAGCTTTTCCCATATATTTTATTTTAACATTAATATTGAAGAAATTTTAATTTTTGTTTTTCCTGGATTCTCCAAGTAACAAATCCCAAAATTAAATAAGAAATTAAAAGGAAAATCCAATTGACATTTTCAAATGTTTTATAAGCCCAGGGAAGTTTGGAAAAGAAATCGACAACTTTTGTTAAATAAGTTAACAAAAACCAGGCAGGAAAAGATAAAATCCAGCCCAGAAAGGGTGAAATTATTCCGAAGGAAGCAAAGATAAATCCAAAAACCATAATCCAATATAAAAGAGGAATAATTAGAATATTCACTAAAGGGGCGACTAGAGAAATATAGCCAAAATTGTAAATTAAAATTGGCAAAGTGAAAAGGTAGGCGGAAAATGTCATGGCTAAAATTGATTTTGCTTGAAGCCAGGGAATAAATTTTAGCCAATTTTGGAAAACTGGCAAAAGATAAATTATGCCCAGCATTGCTAAAAAAGAAAGCTGGAAACCAACATCCAATTTTAAAAGTAAGGGATTTTGGGCTAACATTACTGCTCCAGCAAAGAAAATCGCCCGGGAAGCACTACTCATTCTTCCGAAATACTGAGCTATGAGAAAAAGGCTGCCCATAATTCCGGCTCTGATTGCCGATGGTTGGAGGCCGGTCATAACAACAAAAAGAGTAATTATCAAGATGGCAAAATAAAAAGCTTGTTGACGCCGAAAACCTAACCAGAGTAAAAGTGTCATTAAAATACTGCTCAAGACTGTCACGTGAAGTCCTGAGACAGCAGTAATATGTCTTACTCCGGCAATATTTAATTTATTTTTCCATTCTTCAGAAATTTTTTGTTTATCTCCTAAAATTATTGCTCCCAAAATTGAACCCTGGGGCGGAGAAAGATTTTGATAAACACTTTTTCTTAATTTGTTTTTAAACTCTAAAATCTTAGCATAAACTAAATTCCCTTGATCTTTCTCAAGTAATTCGATTTCCGGCCAATAGATTACTGAATAAATTCCATCTTTGGCTAAATATCCTGGATAATCAAAATCTCCTAATTCGGTTGGACTTTTTAGTTTCCCAGTAATTTTTAATTCGTCTCCATATTGATATTCAGGGTATCGATTAGTAGTTATCAAAACCTTTCCTTTTATATTTTCTGGTTGAACTGTCAGTTTGACACTTTTTTCTCTAATATCCGGCTCTTTGGCGACGAGTCCTACTAAAGTAATAATTTTTTCTTGGTCATTATATTTTCTTAATTCATTATTCATAATTCTTAATTCGGCTAATTGGTGCCGCCAAATTCCGAAAACTAAAAATAAAATACAAAAACCAATGACCACAAAATTTTTATATTTAAAAAATACACTTATAAGAATCAATCCTAAAATTAACCCCGCACATAATAATATTATGTGCGGGGTAAAAAATGAATCGAAAAAAATTCCCCCAATAAAAGAGAGACAAAAATATAGAAAAATTTTTGAAGCGGTCATTACCTCATTCTATCTCACTTGGCAAACTTCAAAAAATGGGGAGATGGCTTTTTGAATTTCCAATAGATATTCTTGAGTATAAGGTTTTATTTTCTCAAAAGAAGGATCCAATGTTTTTTCAGGCCTAAAGTTTTGCAAAAAATATTTTGGAAGTTTTTGACCGGGGGAAAGAGAGGAAAGCCATTTTCCGATTTCCAAAATATCAGATTTTTCCAAAAGGGTTGGAACAACCGTTGTTCTGAATTCATAATTTATTTTTCCTTCTTTTAAAATCTTAACCATTTTTTCAATATTTTTTACGATTTTTGCAACAAAAACTTCGTTTTCAATCCCAATTAATTTTCCATATTTTTCTTTTGGCGCCTTAACATCTAAGGCAACGTAATCAATTAATTTCTCATCAATCAATTTTTTCACCATTTCAGGATCATAGCCATTGGTGTCAAGTTTTACCAAAAACCCAATTTCCTTTATCTCTTGGCAAAAATCTGGCAGATTAGAATTTGCACAAGGTTCCCCCCCAGTAATACAAACCCCATCAAAAAGTCCCTTTTTTTCTTTTAAAAAATTGAAAAACTCTTTTTGAGAAATCCTTGGCTGCTTTTCAATTAATTCTGGCAAAACAAGTTCCCGATTATAGCAAAAGGGGCACCGGAAAGGACAACCAATTAAAAAAATAGTGCAGGCCAATTTTCCTGGAAAATCGATAAGAGTTAATTTTTGTAATCCTCCAATTTCCATTAAATTTGAGATTTTTTAATTTTAAATTCTTTTCTTTCTTTAAATTCTTGTTGTTTGCCAAAGTTGAACTGGTTCACGGGTCTTAAATATCCAACCACCCTGGTATAAACTTCGCAAGGTTGTTTGATTGTGCATTTTGGACAGAAAAAGTGTTCTCCGGCTAAATAACCATGGGTGGGGCAAATACTATTGCCTGAAAAATTTGGTTTATTATTTCGTCTCACATAAATAACATGCTCGGGGACTTCTACACAATAAACATAACCAGAATATTGTACTTTATGTTGAATCTCTTTTAAATAAGTGTACTTATGAGTTCTTTTTGTTACTATTCCCCTATTTCCCTTATTTGAGATTGAAGCATCGAAGCCCGTCTTAAGATAAATCTCCTGCAGGTCATCTCTTAGTCGTTTAGAAACAGAGGAGCAATAATTAGTTCCTTTAATTCCATCTCCTTTAAGATACCATTTTAACAACAATCGAAGCATTTTGGGAGGAAGCATTTTTAATTGTTTAGGAATGTGTTTAGTTTTAGAATTGCCAAATTGTTTTAAATACTCCCAGAGTTGTTTATTGTAAATATAAAAACCATGTGGTGATTCTGAAAATTTAAATGGTAATTTCTTTAACATCTCTCTAATTTCATCTCTTACCTGATTATTCATCTGCGTAATCACAACTTCGTATTTATGATCAGTCATATCTCCACCTTTAGAGCCCCTGACCGATCCTTCGGCTATCCAAATTCCAAAAAACTTCAGCCAGTTACTCATGGAAATTTTTATTGCCGGATAATCTTTTGCCATACCCTTACTTCCATTTTTAACCATAGAAACAAAGGATTGTGAGCAATTACACAGCTCCGAAATTCCTGTCTGTATTTTGTGTTCATTTAATAATTTCTTAATTTCTGTACTTAATATTGTTTGATTATTTATTGCGTTTGGCAAAACAAAAGATGTTTGCTTTTCGCATTTCCATTTGTAACCTGTCATCGGAACCCTATCTACGTTACTAACATTTTCTGCTTTTACAAAATAATTTACTTTTGTGCTTTTTATAAACTTCCCTGTTTGAGAGTCTCTCATCTTGATTTTCTTTCCCGCTATAAACATTTTGTGTTCAGGCGTTACCATACAATCAAATGTTTTACTCTTAAAATGAATCATTGTACCCTGATAAGGAAACTTAAATTTCCGCAGAGGCTTTTGATAATTTAATTCTTTCGTCTCTGGGTTGGCCGTCAATACTTTTTCGTCTTCTCCAAGTTCACTGAACCGCTTCCAGCCATTTTCAGTTAAAATTTCTGTTTTCTCGTCATAACAAAAAGTCGGAGTTAAAGTAATATAGGGTAATTTAAAGTTTTCAAAAACTTTTTTAATTAATTTTTTAGTTGTTTCGCCATCAGCAAGACGTTCACCTAAAAATAGGTGTAAAACTGATCCCCCAGTATATTTGCAGGTTATTTCATCTTGGAGCTTTAGAGCTTCAAAA
>Ga0210005_1001804_pt1 | contig 13179 bp, 3 predicted proteins | sample CryGey02umfilter_3_FD_183961 | JGI IMG/M metagenome (GOLD analysis project Ga0210005, IMG submission 183961) | Groundwater microbial communities from aquifer in Utah, USA - Crystal Geyser 4/9/14 0.2 um filter (SPAdes) (version 3) | ecosystem: Environmental > Aquatic > Deep subsurface >... | reverse complement strand
TTCACGCCTTCATCGTCGGCGATGAGTACATCTACCGACTCAACTGGGAGGTCCCCAACCTCCCCCACCAACCGGAGGAGGCACTCATCTACATCCGCGAGAACGACCTCAGCTTCGAGATTCCCCCGGACTTCACCACCTTCATCGAGTCAATCTCGGTGAAGTAGAAAGGAGCGTGTCATGATCCGACTCATCCTGGCGGCGCAGATCGTGATCTGCGCCGCCTTCGGGCGAGCCCAGGCCTGGAGCCAGCCCATCGACCGATACGTCGTGAGCAACGGCTTCTGGGGCTGCGGCTACCGCTGCTTCCACCTCGGTGACGACATCGTCGCGCCGGCCGGAACGGAGGTCCACTCCATCGGAGCGGGCCGCGTCGTCCACGTCGCCTACCGCAACAACCCCGGCAACTACGGCGGACGCATCATCATCGAGTACCAGAGCGAGTTCGGACCCGTCAGCGTCATCTACGGCCACCTGGGCCCCATCGACCCCGAGGGCGGCGACAACGAACAGCCCGGCATCTTCGTCCGCGAGGGCCAGCAGATCCGCGAGGGCGAGGTGATCGGCACGCTGGGTACCTCGGCACAGAACGGCGGCTTCATCCCCCACCTGCACCTCGGCATCCACAAGGGGCCGTATGCGGGCGGACGCACCGAGTGCGGAAGCTGGACCTACGCGGGCTACGCAAGCGACAGCTACACGCCCAACGACGAGTGCTTTTGTCGGATCTTCGACAACTGGTTCGACCCCTCGGTCTTCCTGGGCATCCACGAGCCGACCACCCGCATCGATGAGGGCCTCGTGGAGCCGCAAGCGGGCCCACCCGGAAGCGCCTTCACCTGGCGGCTTCGCGCCTTTGGCCGAGCCGCCATCCCCCTCATCGCTGAGCTGATCCTCTACAATCCCCTGAGCGGAAACGAGTTCAGCTTCCCGATGAGCTACGTCGCGGGCACCGAAGAGCCCTACGAGTTCACCTACACCGGCAGCCCCCTCAGCGAGGGCACCTACCGATATCGCTTCCACATCGCGACCTGCGGTGAGGAGGACGAGATCTCGCACCACGAGGCATTCACCGGGCCGGTCATCGGCTCGAACGAACCACCTCCTCCGGAGCCGCCTGCCGACCCTCCGCCCCCTCCCGACGAAGACCCACCCCAGAACGATCCCCCTGCCGTGCCCGATCCGCCCCCTCCTCTGGCCAATAGCTGCGAACTTCAGGCTGAACTGTGCGACGGCCGCGACAACAACTGCAACCGACAGGTCGACGAGAACGTCACCCGTGTATGCCAAACGGCCTGCGGCGAAGGTCTCCGCCTCTGCGACATCGGTCGCTGGCTCGACTGCACCGCACCGACTCCCTCAGTGGAACGATGCAACGGGCTTGACGATGACTGCGATGGCAGCATCGACGAAGACCTCAGCCGTTCCTGCTACGGCAGCTGTGGCGCCGGGCGGCAAAACTGCTCAAACGGCTCGTGGGAGGCCTGTGTAACGCGCACTCCTCAAGAAGAGGTCTGCAACGGCGACGACGACAACTGCAACGGGCAGATCGATGAGAACCTGCGCCGCACGGTACAGCAACCCTGCGGCGAGCAGCACCTCAGCTGTCGCAACGGCAGCTGGGTCGCCAGCAACGAACCTCCCTCCCCGCGTGCCGAGAGCTGCAATGGGCGCGACGACGACTGCGACGGACAGATCGACGAAGGCGTCACGAACGCCTGCGGCAGCTGCGGAGTTCCACCCCTGGAAGTCTGCAATGGCCGCGACGATGACTGTGACGGCCTGACCGACGAGCTCGTCACGAACGCCTGTGGCAGCTGCGGCCGCCTCCCTGCCGAGAGCTGCGATGGCATCGACAACAACTGCAACGGTGCCGTTGATGAGGGCCTCAGCCACGACTGCATCAACGAGTGTGGCTACCGCGGCCTCCGTCAGTGTACCAACGGTATCTGGGGGAGCTGCGACGCACCGCAATGCCCGCCGCTCATCCAGGAGCTACCCCCCAACCTGCCCCCTCCTCCGCCTCTGCCGCCTCCCACGGTCGATGCGGGGAGCCCGCCTCCACCGCCCGCCCAACCCGACGCCGGAACGCCTGTGCCGCCCTCCGGTCAACCGGATGCGGCACCGCCACCCCCTCGGGAAGACGCGGGCCTCCCCGCTCCTCCTCCACCGCCACCCCCACTCCCCGCCAATGGCTGCGGGCTTCAGGTCGAGCTCTGTGACGGACGAGACAACAACTGCAACGGACAGGTTGACGAAAACCTCAGCCGGAGCTGCTTCAACGAGTGTGGCAACCAAGGCGCGGAGACATGTAACAGTGGCCGATGGCAGAACTGCTCAGCGGCAGCCTGCCCACCTCCTGACCCCCCGCCGCCACCACCTCCTCCTCCGACCCCCGCGCTGAGCGAGGCCCCGAGCATCGCCTGGCCCCCAATCGGCTCCATCGAGGCTCTCGCCTTCGGCAGCGAGGCGGCAACCAACCTGCGCGTCAACTCCGTCCTGAACGCTGCGCGCTACGAGTTCGAGATTCGTTTCGCCGGCAACCAAGGCGGCCTGATCATGCGCCAGGTGAGCGAAGACAACCGCTACCGCTTCATCACCCAGGCCAGCATGATGGGCACTCAGCTCATCTGGCGGGCACGAGGAGTCGACGCACTCAACAACACGGGCCCCTGGTCACAGTGGGGCAGCTTCTACCTCTCCCACCCCATCGGCTCGTACCTCAAGTGCGTGAGCGCCGACTGCCCTTCGCAAAACGCCTGGTACAAGGTCAGCACTGACCTTCACCTTCAGCCCGACCTGCCCTCCCTCCTGACCCTGCACTACGTGAGCGAGCCCTGCTCCGCAAACCGCGGCGCCGTCCACGAGCTCAGCTACCAGCAGCTTTCCGGTTATCACCGAAGTGCCGTCTTCAACGGCTGCCCACCTTGAACGGTCCCAGACCGCCCCAGCAACAAGCCTCAACCGAGTGCCCAACAGCTGTGGATCTATGACCTTCGTCTCGGTGGCGGGAGGCGCTTCGCCTCTCCGCCGCCGGGCACCCACAACTACTTCTCGTCCAACTTCACAATCGGACTCCAGTCGCGTGGTGGTGGCGTTCGGAGGAAAAACTCACAGCGATTCTTGTAGATCTGTGAGGGCCCATCGTCGGGGAAGTGTTCCAAGATTGAGGTGAAGTACTGCTTTGCGTCGATAAAGTTTCGATCACAGTAGGCCAGACGGCCGTTTTCAAAGTCATCGAGCATGATGCGCATCTCGTCGTTCATCCTCTCACTCAGCCCCATAACCTCAAAGATGTCGGTCTCGATCTGCTTACCCTTGACGCGGACGATATCGAGCTTTCTGAAACAGAAGGGGTTCGTCCCTTCGGTTATGGCAGTGAAGGTCTCCTTATCTACGATCACCTGAGTCCCATACTTACGATTTATACTCTCAAGACGTGAGCCGAGGTTTACGATGTCACCTATGGCAGTGTAGTCAAAACGCTTTTCCGACCCCACATTTCCAATGACGGCATTTCCACTGGCTATACCGACGCGGAAGTCGAGCTTGATAAGCTCCTCCTTCATAGGCAGCCCTTCGATTCCGTTCCATTTTTCGTGGAGGCCGCTCAGCGCCTGACGCATTCGCAGAGCAGAGTGACAGGCATTTACCTGGTGTGACTCGTCATGAAGCGGAGCTCCAAAGAGAGCCATGATCGCATCCCCCTGATACTTGTCGAGCGTTCCGTGGAACTCAAAAATCACCTCGGTCATGGCCGTTAGGTAGTCGTTCAAGATAGCGACCGTATCCTCCGGCGAGAGCTTCTCTGAAAGAGAGGTGAAGCCCACGATATCAGAGAACATGACGGTAATGTTTTCGCGTCTTCCTCCCAGCGTGAGCGTCTCGGGATTCTTCACGAGCTCATTAACAATGACGGGACTCACATAGTGAGAGAAGGCCTCTTTTATGCGTCGCTGCCCCTTGAGCTCACTCTCATTGCGGTACCAGAGAACACCCAGAGTCGTCAGGATAAGAGCAAGTGCGGGATAGACGACGTTCAGTACGACTCCCTGCTGAAACGAGACAAAAGCAAGTGCGGGATAGCCGAGCAAGACACCTGCAAAAAGAAGGCCGAACCAGCGAAGTGGCAGATAAAAAAGGGCAAAACCGACACCGAGGGTCATCACAAGAATCGTGAGGATCAGGAGAAGAGCTGAGGACTCCTTATAATAAGAGGCGTCGAGTATCTGCTGAACCTCGTTGGCCGCGATCTCCAGAGAAGACATCGAGCGCCCCTCGATCGGAGTAGTCTGAAGCGACTGCAAACTTCCACTCGCCTCTCCCACCAAGACGATCTTGTCCTTCACCAAGGTGGGATCAAACTTCCCGGCAAGGACGTCCACAAATGAGATCCAGTTATATGAGCGAGGAAGGCCGTGATAGTCGATGCGTGTGAGCATGTTCGGGATCTTGGTCTCGTCAAGCCCACCTTGATTTGAAGCATAGGCCTCCGCAACGGCATAGGGAAAGCTCAGGTACTCCTGCAGCTGTGGCAGAAAAAAGCGGAAGACACCATCGTCGTCGGGATGAACATTGCTAAATCCAAGCTTAACGGCAAGACCAGTAAAAATCGGCTTTATCTGTGCTGAAACCCGGGTCTGTTGCTCATCGGAAAAGAGCAGTGGCGCCTGCAAGACTACGTTTCCGTGGGCATCAATCTCTTTTTGAAGGTCCAGATCGTCGGGGTGAGAGCCGATCGTCGTAGCCGTATCTTGTTCGCGCTCAAAGCGTGAAAGAAGGTTATACCAGTCCACACCGCCCTCCCGTTCAGAAGCCCGGAGCAGCTGAGCGAGCCGGAGTGCACTCACCCCCTGAGCGGCCTCACTAAAGTCCAGGTTGAAACCAACGACCGCCGGCTTATTTTCATTTAAAGTCCGCAAAAGCTGGGAGTAGTAGCTGCGCGGCCAGTCTTTAAAACGGCCCAGGCCAAACTCCGGCGCGAGACTCTTGTCGTCGATGGCTATCAGGGTAATCTCGGTACTCAGCTGACCGGGTCGAACAAAAGCGTCCAAAAAACGCGCGTTGATGGACTCAAAAGGGTTCCAGAGGGCAATGAGCAAACCGATAACAAAGATACTCACCAGAAGGATCAGCTTTTTCACGTGGGCATTATACTTAACTGCTTAACAATAGCGAAACTTTTTGATATAATTATTTAACGTTTCAAATAAAAGAAAAACAAAAAAATAATGGCCAGAATAATTAAAAAATCATTCTTCTATCTCGCAAGTGCCGTGACGCTCCTAACCGTCGCCGGTTTTGTTCACCTTGAGCCCGTTAGTGTGACGGTTGCCCGTGCAGCAAGTCCGGCAAGCTGTACCGAGATAACCCTTACACAGGGGCACGCAACGGCAGACATCATCGAGCCCGGAAACTCCGGCGGACTCGTCTTTTCGACACCTTCCGCGCCGTACTCAGGATGCATTGAAGATGAAGGCCGCACCCGCACACTCACCACCTCAGATGGAGCGATCGAGATCACCGCAAACTTCCTCAGAGGATGGAGTTGGAATACCAACCTTGGCCTTATGAGCTGGGGGTGTGAGTCGGGTAGCAATGCCGGTGCTCCTTGTGGAGCCCAAAACTACGGTGGCTATCTAACTATCAGCGATGCCGGAGATGCAAACCTAACCGGATTTGCCTGGGGCGACGGACTTGGCTGGCTCAGTCTGGGCTGTCGCGATGGCGACAACTCGGGAGTTAACTGTGGAGGCGTCGACTATGGCGTCTCAGTAGCCCTTGAGGACGGAACTGTCTCGGCATCATGCCAGGGAACAGGCCCGGGCAACACACTCAACGCCGGCGACCTTTACGGGTATGCCTGGAATGACGCCGTTGGCTGGATGAGCTTCTGCGGAGGTCATGTTGATATTGAGAGTATCGACTCCATAATGGATGTACTCACTCCCCCCTTCGACCCGGAAGATATCACTATCGATGTTGGCGTCCAGCAGTTCAGCCCTCCCGATGGAGATGCCGGACTCGACTACATCGCCGACCTTGAGATAGCGGCAAATGAGGTCTACGCAAACAATGCCGACTACCATAAGATAAGCGTTTCTCTATCCGAGAATGGGCAGCCGATCGTCCCCTCCCCCACGCGGAGCCTAACGGTCAGCCTTTCGACAACAAATACGATCCGAACCGACCAGACCGTCCCCTGTTCAGCGGGCTGTACCTACAACGCAGTAACCGTCAGCCCCTTCATCTGGAGTGCGGCCAGTGGTAGCTATACGAGCAAGATTACCTCAAAAGCCCCCAGTGGAGACGATGACCGGCTCCTTATTACGGGAATGAGCATCGAGCTTAGAAATCCCACGGCGGGCAACGAGCTCCTCGCGGAGTTTCAGGTTCCTGCAGATCAGCTCACTCAAGAGCTGAGCTTCGCCGCCCCCGTAGTAGTTAACTACATCGCCCCCGTCGACCTCGATGGAACTGCCGCCGAGGGCGCCACACTCAGCATCCTTCCCAACACTGCAGAGCACGCCCGCGTCAGTGCGAGTCAGCTCACCTACAACGAGATGCCGGAGGCGAACCAGATTAGCGTTACCACTCAGCTCTACAGCTGCTCGGATACCTACGGCTTCGTCTTTGACGATAATGGCAACGGAACACTCCTCAATGAGGACGGTGATCTTGAAGATACCCCGCTCCCTCCCGAGTCCATCGGAAGCTTCCCCGCGATTAGTAAGGAGGGAGGATGCCGCGAAGGAGTCGGACTGAGTGACCTCGACACACGATCGCTCAGCAGCTTCGTTGGAGCGGCCCGCGAGATCGACTACTCGGTCTACGCCCTTCTGCTCGACCCAACCGCTCCGGCCGATGCCCAGAGTGACGCACTCGTCGCCCAGACGATCATAAGCTACACCCGCAACGACGGCAGCACGATCCGCTATTTTTCAAAGGGGCTCGATGACAACTCACTTATCAACCAGTCGGCAACCGTCAGGGGAAATGTCGAGATCGACATTCTCGACACTCAGGGACTTCCCGCAGAAAACCGCATCGGCCAGTCGGTAGGAAAAAATGCGCGCTCAAAACGTGAGCCCTACTACCGTGCGATTCAGAGCCTTCTTGGCCGCCGCACTCCCGCTCAGCTCGATAATACTCAGACCGCCATCCTCCGGAGCGAGCAGCTCGAAGCCGGAGCCAATGGCATCGTCTACTATAAGAGAAACACTCAGCCGGGCCTTCCCGCAGCTCCCTGTACTCTTATCCTCACCGGCCCCGCCGGAACTGATCAGCCCCTAAGCCTCAACCGGGACGTAACTCTCGTTAGCGAGGGCTGTAACGTCTTCATCGACCGCAACATTCGGGGCGGTGCGGGCAGACTCGGCGTGATCGCTCTGGAAGACTACAAGCTCAGCGGTGCCAACCGTGGTGGAAATGTCTACGTCTGCAGCCAGGTAACCGACATCGAGGCGAACTTCGTCCTCGACAACTCTCTCCTCTCTTACGTCAACACGACGCCCGAGTGTGGAGGCAGCAACAAGTCGGCGATGCTCGACGCCGGCGGCTTCCCTCTTATTGGCTCGGTCCAGCGCTCACTCCTTCACAACCAGCTTGTGATTGTGGGAAGTCTGGTGAGTAACAATACGTACGGTGGCTCACTTCAGCTTCCTCCCCGCCTTGGTGATGGAGCTCTGGCAGTGACGCCGGACCAGATCAGACACAGCCGGCTCCAGGATCTGAACTTCCTTCGCTATGCCAAGATACAGACCGTCGAGCTGTTCGGTGGCTTCTTCCAGCTCAACTGCTGGTCTGATGATACCAAGCTCTCTCGCTTCTTTTACCAGAATGAGGCGCAGGCGGAGCTCCCACCATCAGACGATAACATCTGCCAGTTCGTCAATAATCCTGACGACAAGAGCATCATGAACATCATCTTCCGCGCACCTCGCGGCGACCAGCCCGTCTTTGAGCTTGTTCGCCAGGAGTAGGTAGTGGGAGGGGGTCGAGACTAGACTTTACATATTCCTGAATTCTTTTGTCATTATTTAACAACAGAATCGAGGGGTAGTTTTACAGATCAGCTGAGGCAGATCCGGTCAGAAGTCTTTGACAAACGGAGCGGCTTTTGTTTTCCTTGGGGGCATATTAGCCACCAACTTTTTTCCCTCATGAAGACTTATATCAGCTGGAAGCGCACCGCGGCCCTCTCACTTCTTACCCTTTTCTTAACAACCAGCCTCGGCAGCCCGATAGCTCAGGCGGCCACGCAGGAGACGACGACACTCCCCTCCACCCAGACGGCGCCGAAGGCGACCGGTGGAGCTGACAGCGGGACGATAACCCTCCAGGCCCCCACTCTCACACCCACAACGGATCCCGGGGAGACGTTAAAACTCTCAACCGAGCCGATAGGCGGCATCGACCTTAACGGCCCCATCGCTCCACTCGAAACGCTCGATGCGACTCAGCTCGAGCCAACAGCTCCGAATACTTCCGAGCTGCCGCAGATTGAGCCGCTGGATTTCGGTGAGATCGCCCAGCCCGAGGAGCTCGATCAGGCACCGCTTGCGGTTGAGACCGACCCCAGACAGCAGGATGAGCTCTCAAAAGAGACAAAAAACGGCAACGCCTCAAAACTCAAGATTAGCGATGGAATGGGAGCGGCAAGCTACGGAATTCCACTGACCGTCCCCAACGGGCGGGCCGGCATACAGCCCTCGCTCAACCTGAGCTACAACTCGGGAAACCGCAACCACTCAAGCTTGGTGGGCCCCGGCTGGGAGCTCAATCTCCCCTCGATTTCACGCAGCTCACGCAACGGCGTCGACAACCTTTACACGGCTTTCAATCGTCAATCCAACAGATTCGGGCCGGCCACAGACTTCACCCTCGATCTCGGCGGTGGAGAGCAGATGCTCAAACCACTGGCTCTGGCCGCAGGGAGCGCTCATGGCACCTATGGACTCGAGCTCGAAAATAGCTTTGCCCATATCGACTTCCTCAACGACGACTCCTGGGTGGTGACGGATAAGCAGGGCGCCACCTACACCTTCGGCAAGGTTGTCGAAGACCGCCAGGATGGACGTATAAACCCGGACAACACCTACCACATCTACCGCTGGATGCTCTCCGAGATTCGCGATATGAACGGCAACTTCGCACACTTTACCTACACAAAAAACGAGGGAGCCATCATCCCCGACACGATCTACTACACCGGCCACAAAGTGACCGATGGGATCTTCCAGGTGCACTTTGTTACCGAGGCGCGTCCCGACATCACCACAAGTAATCAAGCACAGTTTACCGTAAGGATGAGCCGCCGCATCAAGGCCGTCGAGGTGCGCGTCAGCGGTCAGCTCCGCACCCGCTACGACCTCGCCTATACAGCGGGGGGCAACGACCTCAGCTCACTTTTAGAGACGGTGACAACCACGGGCTTCGATATAGATGGTGCCTCGAAAACTCTTCCACCAGCCCGCTTCTCGTACAACACACGCCCTCGCAGCTGGGTTGAGAGTGAGGAGTGGAAGTTGCCGGTTGTCTTCCAGACTTTCTGGCAGGACCCCGGCTCACGCTTTGCCGATGTCAATGGTGATGGTCTGCCGGATATCGTAAAAGGTGTAAATGACGGCAACAACAACGGCCAGCGCTACGTCTATATCAACACCGGCCACGGCTGGACTGAAGACCGCAGCTGGGTCCTTCCCTTATATACTACGGACCGTGGCTACGACAACGGCGTCCGCTTTGCCGACCTCAATGGCGATGGACTCGCAGATGGCATATTCACCTCACCGGGAGATGGCAGCAGCTACGTCTACCTTAACAATGGGCACGGCTGGGACTTAAACGATCGCTGGTTTTTCCCGCTACGATTCGCCAAACCTGATGGCACCAGTGCCGGCACCCAGCTTGAGGACGTCAATGGTGATGGCCTTGTCGATGCGATCGAGGGGTCGATTCACTGCTGCCCCGCCGGTCCAAATTCCGTATACCTCAACAACGGCGATGGAACATGGCAGCTCGCACGACAGTGGGATCTTCCCCTGAGTAGCTTCTACACGAATACGGGAATGGACCTAGGCTTCCGCATGGGCGATGTCAACGGCGATGGTCTCCCCGATATCCTACAGGGACGAGGGGCACCGTGGCAGGGCGTTCCCGAGATGAGCATCTGGCTCAATACCGGGAACGGCTGGAGATCCGACCCACGACCCCTCCCCGAACTCTTCGTCGACACCTACGGCCAAGATCTGGGCACCCGCCTTGCAGATCTTAATGGTGATGGCCTGATTGACCTTGTTCGCAACAATTACGACAACGGACGTCTACCGCGTGATTTCACCGACGTCTATCTTAATACGGGTACCGGCTGGGTCCTTGACCCGGAGTGGGAGCTACCCAACGATATGCTTTTTTCACGAGTTGGAGAAAACCGTCCCCTCGGCGTACAGATCCTCGATGTTAATGGCGATGGCATAACAGACTTCCTTCAGTACTCTCTCGACTACTACAATGCCGTAGTGGCCCCCTACAAAACCTACCTTGGCACCGACAACGGCCGTGCCCAGCGGGATAATATGCTTACCCAGATAATGCACAGAGAAGGCGGCTCGACGAGCCTCTCGTACGGCTCGACCGCCCAGCTTCGCGATAGCAGCGGGAACCTCCTCAATAAACTCCCCTTCCCCCTTCATCCCGTCGTACGAATCAGTAATGGTGACAGGATGGGAAATGTGGCTAAGGAGTCCTACTCGTACACGGGCGGACGCATGTATCTCGATCCGACCGACCCACGCAAAAATAGATTTAGCGGCTTTTCTGAGTCCACTCACACCTCGGCAACCGGCGAAAAGACGGTCAGCTACTTCCACACCGCCGACCCCTCGAACCCCAACGACCACTATGCCTTGATGGGCATGCTCAACCGCCAAGACCTGGTCGCCGCGAACGGCACCACGCTCCAGAGCAGCCGCACCGACTACCTCCACAACGACCTGGGCAACGAGCGCTTTTTTGTTGCCCAACAGTCGAGACTCTCGGTCAGCTACGACCCTAACGGCCCGGCCCGCGCAACAGCCGCCGGCTACACCTACGACGCCAGAGGCAATGTGGCAACCAGTACGGCCTACGGCGAGGTTACCTTCGACTCCAACAGTGGAGCCTTCAGCGACACCGGCAGCGACAAGCGAACCACTCTCTTCGCCTATGCGGTTGACCGCGGCGAGAGGATCAACGGAAAGGTCTCAGTGGCGATCACACAAGACCAGGCCGGAAGACGCATCTCCCAGACCAACTATCTCTATGACGGCTATCTGGGAACACGCGTAACACGGGGCAATCTCACAAGAACGGCGCACTGGCTGAACACGACAAACTCCTTCGTCAATCAGGATGCCAGCTACGACCCCTACGGTAATCAGCTCACCCAGACCGACCCGATGGGTAATGTAACGAGGACAAGCTACGACGCAAACAACCTCTACCCTACATCTGTCAGTAACGCACTCGGACAGACGGTGACGATGAGTTACGACCCTGCCATCGGCCAGGCAACCGAGACGCGCGACCCTAACGGCGTCACTCAGACGACACGGTACGACGGCCTCGGCCGCGCCCTCAGCTCAAGCCTCAACGCCGAGTTACTTGAGGAGTACAGCTACAACGATCTGGCCTTCCCCAACTACGTGAAAAAAGTAACTCACCCCAACGACCAAGACCGAATGGAGTCGATCGCCTATGTGGATGGCCTCGGGCGCACCATACAGACACGGACACTTCACGATGGTGGAGAGTACAGCGTCTCACGGACGTCCTACGATCTTAAGGGACGTGTGGCAAAAACGACCATCCCGGCTTTTGAGGACGGAGAAAGCTACACCGTCCGCACGTTAACGGGACTCCCCGGCTACACCTTTAGCTATGACGGTGCAGACCGACTAGTCACAACAACGGGTCCGGTAACCCGCCACTCCTTCACCTACGGCGGCTGGGACAAGACCTCGATCGACGGCAGAGGCAACAAGACTATCTACAAGTCCGATGCCTTCGGCCGACTCGTAGAGGTGAACGAGATTTTCAGCAAAAACTGGAACTACAAAACCTTCTACAGCTACGACGCGAACGACAACCTGGTAGGTCTGACCGATGCACAGGGAAATGTTCGCGGCTTCGGCTACGACTCTCTAGGCCGCCGCCTCAGGGTTGAAGATCTCCACAGCCCGGGTGATAGTACCTTCGCCCACTGGAGCTACACCTATGACGCAAACGGCAATGTTCTACGAAAGACCGATGCGGTCGGCGGCTCGATCAGCTGGAGCTATGACATCCTCAACCGCCCACTCAGTGAAAACCGCTCGGAGACGGGCTCGGTCGACGTCCTGTTCGTCTACGACACCGCCCCCAACGGCGTTGGAAAAGTCGACAATGTCAGCAACCTCTCGGGCACGACACCGATCCGCACGAGCTACGCATATGACAGCCGCGGAAACGTCGCCACCGAGACGAAAAACATAGGGAGTCTCGCGGAGAGCTACATCACCGGCTACGAATACGACCGTGTAGGCCAGCTCCTCTCCACGACGGCACCAAACGGCATCGTGGCGGGATACAGCTACACGCCGACGGGCCAGGTCCGCAAGATTTATCGTCGGGATACACCCGAGAGCCCGGCGCTTCCGGTACTCACGAAAAAATACACAGCCGCCGGCCAGCTTCTCACCGCCGAGTTCACCAACGGCGTGACCTCCACATACAGCTACTACGACGACGCGCATATTAAGAGCAAGCAGACTTTTAGAGGGGCGACTCTCCTTCAGGATCTCTCATACGGATACGATGCGGCGGGAAATATAACCAGCGTGAAGGAGTCGGCGCCAACGGCTCTCCGACGCACGGCAGCATACCGATACGACGGACTGAACCGCCTTATCGAGGCACGCTTCAGTAACATGAATGGGAGGCCGGACAGCGTCCTAACATACCTATACGACGGAATCGGCAACATGATAAGGAAGAGCGATGTCGGGGTATACTCATACAAGAACTCGGGCTATGCCAACCCGCACGCGACAACAGCAACCCGGGCGGTGGACGGCACGATCGAGCGTTTCACATACGATGCGAACGGGAACATGCTCAGTGATGGAAGCCGGACGATGAGCTGGAGCGGAGCAAACGAGC
>Ga0210005_1001785_pt1 | contig 13245 bp, 8 predicted proteins | sample CryGey02umfilter_3_FD_183961 | JGI IMG/M metagenome (GOLD analysis project Ga0210005, IMG submission 183961) | Groundwater microbial communities from aquifer in Utah, USA - Crystal Geyser 4/9/14 0.2 um filter (SPAdes) (version 3) | ecosystem: Environmental > Aquatic > Deep subsurface >... | reverse complement strand
TTTTAAATTTTTAGAAAAAAAGCTTTACCGGGCTATTGTTGAAAAAAAAGACCCAAACTGGATTTCTTATAATTTTCCCCGCCGGGCCCGGGAAGACAACTTTTACATAATGCGGGCGATCTTGGAGACAATTAATCGAGGATTAAACGAGAAACGAATTTCGAAACAGGTCTGGCGCCAATCTTTTGATTTTATTTCCGTTCATCTTGCCCGAAAAATCGGCAAAGCAAAAACTTTGTTCCTAAAAAAATATGGTTTCAAACCGCCGGCGCTTCTGGCGCTCTCTCCGACAAAATTATGCAACCTCAAATGCTTGAGCTGTTATTCCGACAGTTCCCCTGATAACCGGGAAACCCTCTCTTTTAAAATTGTTTCCAGAATTATAAAAGAGCAAAAGGAATTGTGGGGTTCGCATTTCACGATTTTGACCGGCGGCGAGCCGTTTGCGTATAACGACGGCGGCCGGACTATTCTTGATTTGGCCGCCAAGCATCCTGATACTTTCTTTCTGGTCTACACCAACGGGACTTTAATTAATGAAGAAACAGCCCAAAAACTGGCAAAACTCGGAAACATCACTCCGGCCATCTCGGTGGAAGGCCTGGAAAAAGAAACTGACGAACGCCGAGGTCAGGGAATCCACCAAAAAATTCTTCGGACTTTTGACTACTTAAGAAGAGCCGGGGTTCTGTTTGGCGTTTCTATAACTCCCACTCGCAAAAACGCCGAATTAATATTAAGCGATGAGCTCATTGATTATTATTTCAATAAAATCGGAGTAGCCTATGCCTGGATTTTTCAATATCTAGCCATCGGCCGCGACGCGAACCCGGATTTGATGGTAACGCCGGAACAGCGAATCGCAATGTTTAAAAGAATCTGGCAATTGATAAAAGAAAGAAAACTCCCTCTGATGGATTTCTGGAACTGCGGCTCGGTTATCGGCGGCTGCTTTGCGGCCGGCCGGCCGCAGGTCGGCTATATTCATATCAACTGGAACGGCGATGTTACTCCCTGTGTTTTCCAACCCTACAGCAGTCAGAGTATTATTGAAATTTATAAAAACGGAGGTGATTTAAACTCCGCTCTTTTCTCTCCATTTTTTGAAAAAATCCGCCAATGGCAGAAAGAAGCGGCAAATCCCATCTCCTGCTGTCCTTATCGCGACCACTACGAACTATTCCATCCCTTCTTTTCTGAAACCGGCATTAAACCGGTTGATAAACCAGCTGAAAAATTTCTTCAAGATAAAGAGTATCGGCGCCAGTTAATTGACTACGGCCGAAAATTCGGCTCTCTTTCCCAAAAAATTTGGGATGAGGAATATTTATCGCCTGAGGCGACCAATAAAAACAAACGGCGCGATAATCAAACCCGCCAGAATTAAAATCCAATCCCCGAAACGATTATAAAAAGTCCTGCCGGTCATCGGTTGGACATCGGCATGAATGACTTCATTGCCGATTTTTTCATTTTTGACCACCAATTTCCCCCAGTTATTAATTACGTAGGAATCGCCCTGATTGGCCGCTTGAATGAAATAGCGGTTGTTTTCCGCGGCCCGCATTTTAGCCATCGCCAAAAGTTGGCCCACAAGCAGACGGTCTCCCTTAAAAACCGCGTCACTGGCGGCGCCAATTAAAACTTCGGCTCCTTTGGCGGTTAATTCTTTGTACAAATAAGGCGAGACGACTTCCGAACATAAAAGCCCTCCCAATTTAATCCCGTTATATTCAACCACCGTCAAGTTCCCGCCTTTTTCGTAGCCCCTGGTCATTTCCATATTGACTATCCAGTCATCGCGGCCGATTAAATTCAAAACGGCGGTCAAAAAATAAGGAAGATAGTCGCCGATGGGCATCAACAAAACCTTGTCAAAACTGGCAATGACTTTGGCGGTCCGGAGATCAAAATAAATAAGCCGCGTTACCGCCGAGCCCGTTCTTTCGTTTGAATGCCAGCCGCTGTCAACGATTAAAGCGTCCTTTTGTTTCAAAACATCTGCCAGCGACGCCCGCGAAGAAAAAAGAGCCGCTCTTTTCAAAAAATTGGCGTGCTCGGGAAAAACAATGATTCGCGGCCACTCGCTTTGTCGGACAGCTTCGGCAAAAAGGTTAAGCTGAATGTCGGAAAATTCCATCTCTTGTTCCTGGGTATAACTGAAAAGAGAGGGAAAATTCGTTTGAATAATGGATGCCGGAATCGAATTTTTGCTTGAAAAATTTTTCCCGCTCCGGAGGTTTTGAAAATAATAAACTGAAGCAAAAGCCAAAAAAATAACCGAAAAACAAAGCCCGAATTTTAAGATGTTTTCTTTTTTAAAAACTGGCTTTTTGACCGAAATCAGTAAAAAGAAAATTAAACAATTGATAAAAACCATTAGAAAACCCAAACCATAGACACCGGTAAATCCCGCCAAAACGATAAACGGGGAATCGGTCAAAGCATAACCCAAATGTCCTAAAGTGACATGGGGGCCGAAGAGCGAAACCGGACCCAAAGTGAAAACGGCAATGCCCCAAGCCCTAAAATATTCAAAAATCACCCACAAGGCCGGGAAAAGGAAAATATCGGGCCAATTTCGGGTTCTTAGGCGGAAAAATAAATAAGCGGCCGCTCCAATAAAAACGGAAGCAAATAGAATATAAAGCAACCAGGTTAAAGCCAGAATTAAGATGATGATGATTTTTCTTTCAGAACCCACCCAGTCAGCCATTGAAGCGAATAAAAACCAACTGGTGGTGGCGCCGAAAAAAATAAGACCAGTTAGAAAACCGCCCCAAAAAGCCGATTTTTTTGACGGGCACCTTTGAATGAAAAAAAACAGCGGCACTAAAGCAAAAAAAATCACCCACCAAAAAACTTTTAATGAAAATGTTAGACTTAAAAGACCTCCGGCCAATAAAGGAAAAATAAAAATTGATGTCTTGATGCGATTATCAGTCATTTTTAATAATTCGAATTTAATAATTCGAAAATGATGTTAATTCTTCAAAACAATAAAATTTTCCGTCATTTTATTTTTTTAATTTTTTGCTTCTTTTTTACTTTACAAAAAAACACCCAAAAAGCAAGTGCTTGTACTGGATGGATATATCGGTGATGCTTTATGTTACCGATATATCTCATCTTTTGCATCTCTTTATTACTTTGAAGATTTCCAGATAAGTAAAAGTGGGCTGGCGACAAAGATGGAGGAATAAGTGCCAATAATTGTGCCTATTAAGATGGTTAAAACGAAATATTTTAAAGTGACTGGACCCAAGAAAAATAAAGCTAAAAGCACTAATACCAAAGTTAAAGAAGTATTGATTGAGCGGCTAAGGGTTTGATTAACGCTGGAATTAATAATATTTGCCAAATCAAAACGGCCGCGCTGAAGCAAAAGATTTTCCCGAATTCGGTCAAAAACCACAATCGTATCATGGACCGAAAATCCCATAATCACCAACAATGCCACCACAAAATTTGTGTCAATCTCAATTCCTCCTGACCAACCCAAAACCGACAAGAGGCCAGCCGGTATAGCAATGTCATGAAAAAGTGTCACTAAAGTAATCACTCCGTACTTCCAAGATTTAATCGGATAAGAAACTTTTCGAAAGGCAAAAGCAATATACAAAGAAATGCCTAAAAGCACCAAACCAATTGCCCAAAAAGCTCTTGTTCTTAATTCTTTTCCGATGGCCGGACCAATGTTTTCAAAACGCAGTTCTTCTATTTCTCCAAATTTTGTTTTTAGAGACTGGAGATAGTTTTGGTGCTCTTCTTCAGAAATATGAGGCAACCGAATAAGAAAACTTTGATTCTCACCAGGAAAAACTGTCACATTTTTCACCCCTAAATCAGTCCCGAAAAAGTTTTTTACTATCTCTGCGTTTATCTGCTTGCCATCTGCGTTAATCTGCGTCAAGCGGAGCTGCCAAAGGGTACCGCCGACAAAATCAATGCCCGGCTGAAAACCAAAAACAATAATCGCCGCGATGCTAAGCAATACAAAAATTCCGGAAATGGAAAGGAAAATTTTACGATGAGCAATAATATTCAAAGTTTTTCTACGAATTACGAAAAAATACGAAAGTACGAAAATTAAATTTCGTAGTTTCGTAAAAATTTCGTATTTCGTAGCTATTTAATGAATACTCTCAACATTGTTCTTGTCACTGTAATTGCCGAAAACATCGAAATCAAAACTCCGATTAAAAGGGCCAAAGCAAATCCCTTAATAAAGCTGCTGGTAAAATAATATAAAATAATTGAAGTTATTATGGTGGAAATATTGGAGTCGCGGATTGACGGCCAGGCCCGCTTAAAACCTTCTTCAATGGCTGATATTTTTGTCAGTCCTTTTTTTATCTCTTCTTTGGTTCTCTCAAAAATCAAAATATTGGCATCAATCGCCATACCGATAGAAAGAACAAATCCGGCAATCCCGGCCAGGGTCATCGTTATACCTAATTTAAATATTGCCGCCACCAAAACCGTATAAATTATTAAAGCCAACGAAGCGAAAATTCCAAATTTCCGGTAATAGCCAAGCATAAAAAGAATAATTGCTAAAGTTCCCAGAGCGCCGCTGTAAATTGCTTTTTTTAGCGATTCCTGGCCTAAACTGGCGCCGATGGTCTGCTGGCTGATGATTTTAATGGCTGCTGGCAGGGCACCAGCATTGAATCTTTCAACCATTTTTTTAGCTTCATCGCGAGTAAATTTTCCGGTAATCTGGGCCCGACCGCCGGAAATTTTCTCCTGAACCACCGGCATCTCAATCAAATTATTATCCAGAAAAATTGCCAATGGTTTTCCGACATTTCTGACTGTTAATTCTTCAAAAATCTTTGCGCCCTCATCATTAAATTGGATATTAACCTTAGGCGCTCCGGTAGTTTGATCGAAATCTAACTGCGCCCCCTTAACATAACGACCAGTCAAGTTTGTCGGAATAAATTGAATTTGTTGTTGGTTGTCAGTTGTCAGTTGTTGGTCAATAATGACTTCCCGGAAATCCAAAAAAGGCGTCTCGCCGATCATCTTGATGGCTTCACCGACGTCTTTGATTCCGGCTAATTCCACAATCAAACGATAAGAATCGCCTTCTTTAGCGGAAACAACATGGGGTTCGCTGACTCCAAATAAATTTACCCGGCGCTCAATAACATCTCTCAGACCGGCCATTACTGAATCGCGTTCAGAAAAATCAACTTGGTTCATATCAACTTCATAAATAAGATGGGTGCCGCCCACCAAATCCAATCCCAAACGCCAAGGCCGATATTTCCCGCCTAACCATCGGGGATAAATAAAAATACCACCTACTATTGTTAATAAAATAATAATGAGTAATAAAAATTTAGCGTATTGCTTCATATTTATTGCACTCTTTTTGTATTAATTCTAATTCTTTTTGATTAAAAGGTTTACATTTTTTATAGAGGGGATTAAGGGTCTTTTCCGGCCGGAAATTCTGTAAAAAATATTTTTTCAAAAAAAGGGGAGTGGCTTTCTGGATTTCTAAGCCAATTTTTCTTTCCATCGATGGAATTATATAAGGCTTTATAATTCTTACTAATTTTTGAGTATCTAAACAATTAAATCTTAAATAATATTTATTTGATTGTTTATGATGAACTATCTGTGGAAAAATTCCGTGCTTTTTCTCAAACCAGTTTCGGAGCATCAAGTGTTCCTTATATGTATAGCTCATGGTATATAACTCTATAAATTTACCTACTTTATTATAATATCCATCATCCATTATCCAAATGGCTAAAGCAAAGGGGGTTAATTTATTTAGAATTTCATTGGCAACAACTTTCTTTCCTTTTTTATAAAAAAGTTTGTGAAATTCTGTAAATTCAGGATGGGTAGTAGTAATAAATGATAAACTTGAATAATGCTTTTTAATTTTTTTATTAAAATTCTTCTCTTCCATAATTTTTCCTGTTACAAAATTTTTAAGTACAAAATATTTAAATTTTAGATACTCTTTATCTTTTTCACTGTGTTGAATTTTTAATCTTGCGTTTGTATTTCGTTTACTTAAATATAATGTTCCGTCTCCTAATAATGTTCCGATTAGGAATTGATTTTGTTTCTTTGTTAACTTATCTTTAATATATCCTCCAAATTTACCATCCTGTTTTAAACGCAATTTTTGTCCCTCCTTTGAACTTCTTATTTCTATTTTATATCTTTGTAAATATCTCTTGACTGTCGTTTTCCCTATTTTCAATTCATTCGCAATCTGTCTCAGTGAGAGTTTTTCTCTACGGTATAAATCGGGAAGTAATATTTTTGTTAATTTTGATTGAAGCAATTTCTTTTTTAAAATTCTTTTTAATATAACTAAAAGAAGATTCTGTTTATCTCAATTGACAAATCTCAAAGAGTGGAGAAATCACCCTTTTGACCTCTAAGAGAAATTCTCTTGAATAGGGTTTAACTTTCTCAAATTTTGGATTAATAGTTTTCTCGCGCCTGAATTGTTGTAAATAATAGGCCTTAGCTCCCCGTATCCAATTAGCCATTTTAATAATGTCCTCTTTATTATGAACGCCGGGGATTATCGTACTTCTGAACTCGTAGCCTATTTTTCCCTCTTTTAAGGTTTTTATACTTTCTTCAACATCTTCGATTTTTACCCTTTTGCCAAAAATTTTTTTATATTTTTCCTGAGGAACCTTAACGTCCATTGCTACATAATCGATTAATTTTTCATCAATTAATTTTTTTAGCATTTCTGGATTTGAACCATTAGTATCAAGTTTTACTAAAAATCCTAATTTTTTAATTTTTCTAATAAATTCTGGCAAATCCTTATTTATAGTCGGTTCGCCGCCAGTAAGACAAACTCCTTCTAATAATCCCTTTCTTTTTTTTAAAAAATCAAAAAAATGTCTTTCAGAAATTTTAGGTTGTTTTTCTATTTTTTCTGGCAAGACAAGCTCTGGATTATAACAAAAAGGGCAACGAAAATTACAACCTGTAAGAAAAACCGTGGCCGCTACGCGGCCAGGGTAATCAATAAGAGTTGATCTTTGCAGACCCCCAATCTGAATCATTTTTTAATTAATTCTAATTTTCTAATCTTAAATTCTTTTCGATCTTTGAATTCTTCTTGTTTACCCATATTCCATTGATTCACGGGACGGAGGTACCCGACCACCCTTGAATAAACTTCACAAGGTTGCTTGATGGCGCATTTTGGACAGAGGAAATGTTCTCCTTCCAAATAACCATGACTGGGACAAATTGAGAAAGTCGGAGTTAGAGTAATATAAGGCAAATGGAAATTTTCAAAAATTTTCTTAATTAGATTTTTTACTGTTTGAATATCAGAAATCCTTTCTCCTAAAAAGAGATGTAAAACTACGCCACCCGTATATTTACATTGAATTTCATCCTGGAGCTTTAGTGCTTCAAATATATCATCTGTGTAGTTAACCGGCAGCATTGTTGAATTTGTATAAAAGGGCACTTTCTTTGTTCCGGCCGTAATGATATCAGGATATTTTTCCTTATCAATCTTTGCTTGACGATAGCTTGTTCCTTCGGCTGGTGTGGCTTCAAGATTATACAAATTTCCCGTTTCTTTCTGATATTTAACCAATCTTTCTCTCATAAAATCCAAAATCTCAAGAGCAAACTTTCTTCCTCTTTTTGAAGCAATAGTTTCGCCGATAAAATTCAAAAGGGCTTCATTCATCCCACTTAAACCAATGGTTGAAAAATGATTTCCAAAATAAGAATCCCTTATTTTTTTAACTGAGGTTAAGTAATATTTTGAGTAAGGGTAAAGTCCTTTTTCCATAAAGTCCTCTAAAGCCTTCCTCTTAATCTCTAGGCTCTCTTTGGCTAAATCCATCAAATTCCCCAACCTCTCGAAAAAATCTTTTTTGGTTTTAGAAAGATAACCAATTCGGGGCATATTGATCGTGCACACGCCAATCGAACCAGTTAATGGCGCTGAACCAAACAATCCGCCGCCTCTTTTATAAAGTTCTTTGTTACTCAAACGAAGTCTGCAACACATACTCCTAAAATCCTCCGGATTCATGTTTGACCGGACAAAATTTTGAAAATAATTTACTCCATATTTTGCTGTCGCTTCCCACATTGGAACCAAGGCTGGGTTATCCCAATCAAAATCCTTAGTGATGGAAATAGTCGGAATAGGAAAGGTAAATGGCCTTCCCTTGGCATCGCCTTCCATTAGAACTTCATAAAAAGCTCTATTGAAAACATCCATTTCTTCTTGAAATTCGCCATAGACTTCTTTTTGGGGTTTACCGCCAATAATCACTGATTGTTTAGCTAAAAACTCAGGCGGTTTGATATCTATGGTTACATTTAAGAAAGGAGTATTGTGGAAAGCCAAAAGTCCGCTTCCTCCAATGAAGTTTTCTTGAGGCAAGTCAACTGAAATATCGTATTCATATTCTTTTTGATATTTGAATTTTTCAATCCCCAAGCAAACCCTGGCTTCGAAATCATTGACAAAATAAATTTTCTTTGGCTTGAAATTTCCTTTAAAAACTCTAATTATAAATTGGTCTCGCCAATTTTTATTCTTTTTGCTATTTTTTTCGGTATAAACCGCGAATCTAAATTTATTTTGGGCCAGAATTAAACCCAAACTTGCGCTGAGTTTCTGGGAAGTAGTTGAATAATCCCAATATTTAGGATATTCCGCGGCATCTCCTTTTAAGAGGGTTTCAATAAAAATCTTTTGATATTCTGGAGAAAGTTCAAAAATAAACCAGGGAATGACTTTATTGAAAGCATATATGCCGCAACTCCAACTAATCAATTCAGATAAAAGTCCCTTTCCCGAAATTTTATAAACAATCCCAACTTTATTTCCTTTCTTTGAAAAACCTTTACTCTTTTCAATTTGACCCAAGGCATTTAAGTCTTTAAGAACGCTCAAAATTTCTTTGTATTTCTCCTCTTTGACTTTTTTTTTCCCTTGGGAAAGATAAATAGGAGTGGTAAGCCCGGCATGACCTTCGGTCAAGTACCATGCGGAAAGTTTTACAAAATTAGCCAGCTTCTCTCCTTTTAAAAATTGGGGGTACCAGATATTATTATTTTTGAACCTCAACTCAACTCCTTCTTTCGGGATGCCAAATTTTCTCCAAATATCGTATCTTATCGACCTGGATTCCAACCATCGCTGCCAAGTACCCCTATCATGAAAATCAAAATTCTTCCAAAAAGGGAGAAAATTTTGGTATTCTTTTAAAATATTTTCTTTAACCTGAGCTACGGTTTTTGTCGGATTTATTTTAACGAAAATCTTTTTGTGAAGTTGGGGAAATTCATCAATTAGTTCAAATAAATCTAACTCTTCTTTTTCCCCTTGGTTTCCAAGAGACTTCAGGGCTAAAAAATGATTTTGAGGATTTAACTGTCGATAGTCTTTAGCTATTTTAACTTCTAAAGCTGAGAGGGGTTTGGGGTTAAATTTATTGTCAAAATTTTCAAATCTAAACAGGGAATGGGCTTTTGAAACTTTTACCTCTCCGCGATTTGTTCTAATCTTTACAAATTCTGAATCTTTAGGAACTTTGTGTTTAACAAATGCTTTTACTTTTGACCAAGTGGCTTTCCCATCTTGATTAAAAGATAAAACATAATAATTATCGTGATTTTCTATAGCATAACTTTGAGGGTGTTTTTCAATTATCCGATGAGAATTTCTTTTAAATTCTCGGTCAATGAGTTTACCTATTTCAACAAATTTAATTTTTTCTTTTTCTTTAATTATCACCAATTCATCCCAGCATAAACTTTGGAATCCGACGCGAGTCGGCACCATACAGTTGTATAAAAACTCTTGTATTGCCTGTTTGACTTCCGAATAACTCAATCTGTCGTAACGAACAAAAGGAGCCAAAAGAGTGTCAAAATTAGAAACTGAATTGGCTCCTGCCGATTCTCCCTGCAAGGTAAAGAAAAAATTAACTAATTGGCCTAAAGCCGTTCCGAAGTGTTTTGCTGGCCGACATTCTAATTTAGAAGGAACTCCGCCAAAACCTCGCAGTAATAAATCATAAAGGTCCCAGCCCATGCAGTAGCAAGCAATCGTCTCCAAATTGTGAATGTGAAAATCTTCATTAACTGCCGCTTCCCTTATTTCTTTAGGGTAAATTTTGTTTAACCAATATTTTTTAGCAATGGCTGAAATGGCATATTGATTTAATCCCTGAAGAGAATAGGTCATATTAGCATTTTCATACACCTGCCAATCGAGTTCCTGAACATATCTGTCAACAATTTCGGTTGACTCATCAACGACTACTACGGCTTCTCTTATTTTCCTTCTCTGTTCTCGATATAAAATATAGACCTTGGCAGTTTCCACCAGTCCTTCTAAAATCAAAATCTCTTCAACAATATCCTGAATCTGTTCAACTTGAGGGACTTCTTCTTTTTTAAATCTCCGATTTAAAATCTGAACTACCCTATCAGAAAGCCGCTTTGCTTTTTTTCCATCGCCCTGATTAGCAGCGGTTAAAGCTTTAAAAACGGCGTCAGTAATTTTAGTTTGGTCAAAATCAACAATCCGACCATCTCTCTTTTGAATTTTGGTGATTTTATTTTGAATCATATAAAACTTTACCGCCTCTTTTTCCTTAAAAACGTCGGTATATCCCAAACCTCTTCTGATTTCTTCTCTTTAGTTTTTTCTTTCTTTTTTGTTTCCTCAAAGACAATCTCTTGGTCTAGAGACTCTTCCTGGGATTGCTTCGCTTCGCTCGCAATGACACTGTTAGTTTTTTGACTAAAAAAGTTCGGCGAGCTTCCGTTAAAACCAGTGGCAATTAAAGTGACTTTTAATTGGCCCTTGTTTAATTTTCTATCATAATAAGCCCCAAAAATTATTTTGGCTGACTGGTCAACATTTTCCGAAATCAATTTTGCCACTTCATTAATTTCGTTCATCTTTAAATCCCGATGACCGGAAATACTGAAAAGCACTCCTTTGGCGCCGTCGATTGAAGCCTCCAGTAGAGGCGAATTAACTGCTAAATTAGCCGCCTTGGCAGCTCGTTCCGGACCATTGGCAACACCAACGCCGATAATTGCCGAGCCACCTTCATTCATCACTGCTTTAACATCGGCGAAATCAACATTGACAATTCCCGGAGCCACAATTAATTCAGTAATTCCCAAGACAGAATTTTTAAGCACCTCATCTATTGCTTCAAAGGCTTTGATTAACGAAGTGTCTTTACTAATTAAAGAAAAAATCCGGTCATTGGGAATGGTAATTAAAGTATGAACTTGCTCTCTTAATTTTATAATTCCCTCGTGGGCAATTTGGGCTCTTTGAGTTCCTTCAAAGCCAAAGGGTTTGGTAACAACTGCTACGGTTAAAATTCCTAATTCTTTGGCAATCTCGGCTACAATCGGCGAGGCTCCGGTCCCGGTGCCTCCCCCGCACCCGGCGGTAATAAAAACCATATCAGCGCCTTTTAAGGATTCGGTAATTTCTGAACGGTTCTCTTCAGCTGCCTGCCGACCCAAATCAGGATTCATTCCCGTGCCCAGACCCTTAGTCAGATTTTTCCCAATATGAATCTTCTTTTTGGCCTTGGTGTAATTAAGGTCTTGAACATCGGTGTTAATGGCAATTAAATCAACCTGCCTAGGAAAATAATCAAACATTCGAGAAACCGTATTATTACCGGCTCCACCAATACCCACCACTTTAATTTTCGCTAAATTGTATTTATTGGATTTTTTCTTCATGGTAAGAAGTGCCTAAAAATTTTTCCCAGCCAACCTTTTTTACTAATGGTCCAGCCTGTTTCTTTTAAAGCTTGGTCTAAACCCCAAAGTAATAACCCATTTGCCACGCTGAATTCAAGGTCTTCGATTTTGGCACGGAAATCATCATTTATAAATTCTATTCCAGGAAGTTCGGAAATGCCAATTTGAATCGGCAATTTCAACTCTTGCTTGGCCAACTCTAAAATACCTGGAATTTTTGCTCCGCCGCCGGTTAAAACCGCGCCCGCCGGCAACTGTCCTGATTTTCCAATTAATTTTAACTCATTATTAATAAATTCAAAAATCTCGGCGATTCTGATTTCAATAATTTCTGAAATAAACCGCCGATTGACTATTGATTTCAAAGTCTCATCTATTTTGTGAAGCTCAACCTTCTCTTTATTGGAAATTTCCTTGGCCAAGGCCGAGCCAAAAGAAAGTTTTATTGCCTCGGCGGTTTTAATCGGACACCGCAAGCCAATGGCTAAATCATTGGTGATATTTGAGGCGCCAACCGGAAAAACATTAGCTGAAAGAAGTTTGTTCTCCTCATAAACCGCCATACCAGTTGTTCCAAATCCGATATCAATCACCACTACTCCTAACTCTCTCTGGGCCCTTGTTAAAACTGCTCGAGCCGAAGCCAAAGGAGAATAAATTATTCCTCCGACTTTAGCGCCCACTGCCTCTACGGCTTTAATCAAATTATTAACCAGAGGTTTAAAAGCGTCAATTATTAAACTGTTTACTTCCAATCGATTGCCAATCATTCCTAAGGGGTCATAAATATCAGCGATTCCATCAACAATGAATTCCTGGGTGATGGTATGAATAATCATTCTATTGGGGCCGAGATTAATTGCCTGCGAAGCCTTGATTACTCGTTCAATGTCTTCGGAATAAATTTCGCTGTCAGCTCGAGAGACGGCAACGATTCCCCGGGAATTTTGAAGTTTAACATTGCTGCCAGCGACATTAATAAAAATGTTTTTGGCTGCCGCTCTATTAATTTTTTTTATTTCATCAACTGCCAATTTTAGCGACTGAATCGCTTCCTCAAAAGTCGCTATTTCTCCCTTCCGTAGGCCAGCCGAAGGCAACTTAAAAACACCTAATAAAGATAATTGTCCATCTCTTTTGGCTTCGGCTACTAAAACCTTAATTTGCGATGAACCGATGTCTAAGGCAGTAATTAACATAAATTCTAAACTCTAAACTCTAAACAAATCCCAATGGCCAAAACCCAAAATCCAAAAAATAATGTTTTGAGTTTTGAATTTTGAGTTTTGAGTTTGTTTAGAATTTAGAATTTAGGGTTTAGGGTTTGGCGGAGCAGTTTCTGCTCCGCTTTCTCCATCTTTATTCTATCATTTTTTTTCTGGTGATTATAGCCCAAAAGATGAAGCAGGCCATGAGTTAGTAATTGAGTAATTGAGTAATTGGGTAATTGGGAATTAAGGTAAATCT
>Ga0210005_1001780_pt1 | contig 13270 bp, 10 predicted proteins | sample CryGey02umfilter_3_FD_183961 | JGI IMG/M metagenome (GOLD analysis project Ga0210005, IMG submission 183961) | Groundwater microbial communities from aquifer in Utah, USA - Crystal Geyser 4/9/14 0.2 um filter (SPAdes) (version 3) | ecosystem: Environmental > Aquatic > Deep subsurface >... | reverse complement strand
TACTAACTCCCACTCACTATCTGTGATGTCCGTCGGATATGGTTTTCTCATATCCTCTCAGTTTACTCATCTTACTATGAGATTTTCAAACACTCTCTAAGAGAAATCCCTCCAGAAGACAAGCCTCAATATGTTGATATCCCTCCCGCATGGAATGGCACGCAGTTGAAAGGATTGAGTAAAACCGTGATCTTTCTTCTCCCTCTCAACAAAGGAAAACACATCTTGAAATATATTCCGAAACCCAGCGCCACCATTGAACAATACAGTATTACACTCTTTCACAATGTACCAAACATCACATTTGACTTGAATAATCAAGCTGAAGATGGAGATAGACGACCATGGTATACCTTTGCCCTTGTTAATTTGCCCCTACACTCTCTTTCAGTTGATGCAACGGTCAACTGGCACTGGTTTGATGGGGATGATGTGAAGTTGATAATCGATGGTCAGATAGAAGAAAATTTTGAAAACAAACGATGGAAGGATTGGTTCTGGCATGCGACTGTCGGGCAGGTATTTTCAGGACAAAAAAGAGAGCAACAGTCGTTTACAAAAAACCTACAAAAAGGCATCAATTATATTGAGCTCTGGGCAGATAGAATGCCGATTCTCCATTCAGTCACACTCAACCTGGGAGACTTTACCCCGAACCGCATTCCTTCCGTCGACGACCCCGAGTGGACAGGAGATTTTGGTGATGATACCGACCAGATAATTTTAGCTCGCGCACTATTTGGTGAAGCAAGAAATACGCTTGTGCCCGATGAGGCAAGAATCGCCATCGGCTGGGTAATTAGAAATAGAGTTGAGGATTCTCGATGGCCAGATAAATACTACCAAGTTATTACAACCCCCGAACACGTTAGCTCCTTCAATGAAGGCGATGAAAATCGTCCCTATGTCGAAGATCCTCTTCAGACACATAAAGATATTGATCAAGAAGCATGGATACATACCTGCGACATTGCGGGGAAAATAATAAACAGCAAACTATCAGACCCCACAAAAGGGGCAAATCACTATTACGATGACAGTATCAACACCCCTGGTTGGGCCCGGAATGAAAAACCAATCTTCAAAATTACCTATATCAACGCCTCCCAAACAGAAAGCACGATCTATTTTTATAGACTATGAGAAAAAAACATTTTCTGGTTGCATGTTTTATTGCAGTGCTGGCTGGTTTTATTGCAGTCAATTTGTTATTATCCCAATCTCCTTATATTGAAGCTCTATCAGATGATACAATTGATGTTTCTGATATAAATATTTCTGATTACTTATTTATTTTTAAAGGAGAGCAAAACACGGTTTTTTTCAGGAAAAACACCATTGAAAAACAGGTTGTTTACGACAACAAGCCGCTTACATCAATCGCTCTTTCTCCCTCTCAAATGCAGGTAGGATTTTTTTATCATCCTAATGATGCAACAACAGAGGAAGCTTCTCTCGTTATTTATAATCTTTATGAAAATACATTTCAGAAAATTTATCATACTACCTTTGCCTCTTGGGACATCAGAGGCGCTCTTTATTGGTTGGACGATGCGCACGTCTTTTTTAAGAGACATTGCGGTACATCCTGCCACGGGCTTACATTATTAAATATTAAATCGAAGTCAACAACTCATGCAGTCTTGTCCTTTCCTCCCTTGCCCGATATGCAGGAGAAAACACATTTCAAAGACTGGTTTGGAAACGAATATGAAATGGAGGGGTTGGTTGATGATGTGAGATCAGTAACAGAGAACGGTCTTCATTATATGGTTTTTATGTTAAAGAATTATGAAGGAAATAGCGTAGGTCAGAAACGCTTCCTTTTTACCGGCGACGCGCTTGAGGATGTATCTATTTCTCCATGAAGCGATAAACCGGCGGATGAGCGTACGAGCCTGCCTGCTGTCCCAGAAAACAAACTCCCGAAAAATGCTTTGTTTTAAAACTATCTTTAGCCCAAAGAACATCGTCTTTTGCTCTACTTAGCCACGCATGAGCAAGTTCTTGATTTCGATTACCTTTCATACAATATTTTTCCTTTGGAAATTTCTGAGATAAACGGATCATGACGTTTTAGTCTATCGGCATATACAGATGGTGAATAGACATGGATATCTATCTCCGGTTCAAAACCTATTGCATTGTTCCAAATAATATTTTTGAGTTGCTGTTTTGTTTTTAAGCTGTCATTTGTATTTGTGACAACACAAATATCAATGTCGGAATCTTTATTAATATTTCCCGAAGAAGCAGAACCGAATAATAAAATTTTTTCCGGATTTATTTCTTGAAACCCTTTTACTATCATCTTTATTTTTTTTTGATATAGACTCGGCGTTGTCATATTCTTATTATACCGATGTGAAATGAGATTTCAATCAACATATACCAGTCTCAAAAATTCTCACTATGAACTTTATCCTAATAAATCAATCCGAAATAACATATTTTGACTGATTTTTCTATAGATGGCATCTTGCAAAGAAGAATACAGACACTACGGGAGTGTCTTTGATTATCCTGACATTTCAAATCAAAAACCACTATTACATTTTAAGTTCAAGTAAGAACGGATGGAATCGAACGATTTTTGAGATACATGTCTCCTTTGGGTATATGCCGCTACGCGAGTAGAATCGCTAGCGACATAACTACCTGCAGGTTCGTGCGCTCAATTACCTGTCAAACCCAAATGAAAATTACATTGGATGATATTTGCATAAATGTAAAACTACGATTACACTGAATCGTATGTGGATGGGATTTCGCTCGATTATCATCTTTTTTGCTTTTTTAAAAAATGCTTTTCTTGTTGGAATCCTATTAGTAATAATATGTATTTCTTCTCCTAAAGTTTCTTTTGCGGTTCAATGTGATTGCAGTGGGGGGGAATTACTGTACAGGTTCATGTTTTGGAACGTGTCCAAATTGTATCTGTAACGGATATTGCTACCCAAACCCCACCAACACTCCCAAACCAGCAGCAACCAACAGCCCAAAACCCGATCCAACCAACACACCTGCTCCCGGAGGTTGCGGTTGTTATTCCAATGATTGTTCCGATGGTTCAACTCAATTTTCTAATTGATCTAATTGACCTAAATAATTTTCAAAAGAATCCAACATATTCTTTATGTGAAAACATATGTCATTGGATTGAATATAGTCTTTTTTTTGACTACTCTGAAATAGAGATGAGAGCAAAAAGACTTGGGATATTTATAATATTTGTACTGGTATTAGTCTTTTTTTCTCAATCGCCTGTTATCGCGTCAGGAAAAACAGTTCGTATAGAGTCTTACCCGGTCACCATGGGTCAAGAATTTTACGGCTTTCCTGAACATACCGTAGTATATTTCCACAAATCAATCGGGATTGATTATAGATCCGGTAAAGTTGTCTTGAGCGGGAATCCAGATGGTACTGGTGATATTGACGTCGGAGAAGAGCTAAGAATTACTTCCCCCTCTTACACTACGTCTTTTGTATACAGATCCTGCCCTCACAAACGTATGCCTCCACTTGATATCACTCATATGATGTGGACAGGTAGTTACGAAAAAATTACCAATCTGGGGTTTGCCTACATTAGCAGATATTGTCCAAACAGTGTAAAAAAAGACGGTCGCGCAGTCGCTTATTCCAGTATAAGCCCGATGTATGTTGTTCATTTTAACGATTATGATCCAGATGCTGCAAAGCCGTTTTTGATGTTCCCATGGTTGGGTAGTAAAAATGTAATTCCATATTTTGTTGATAGTCTGGATATTAAATATGACGACAAGGGTTTATTTTTTGGTGACGATAAGGAGGATATAGGAATGTATATGGGGATAAAATACGGTACTCCGGTGCTTGCCGCGGCAGGCGGAAATGCAACTTATGTCGGCGATTGTCTCTCGTGTGGTAATTCTATATACATAAATCATGGGAACGGCTATCAAACAAGGTATTATCACCTGCAAAAGGATGGCCTTATCAGCAATAGACCTCATATTGTTAAAACAATCAAACAGGGCTGGCAAATAGGGAAGGTCAACTATGTGGATCAAAAACCCGGTCTGTATTTTGTGGTGGTGCACGACGATAATGGAGATGGCAATTTTGATGACGACTATCCAACTGGCGTGATCGATCCTTTTGGCAGGCTGTCTGGTGATTATCTCTGGCAAATACCAAAAGTAATAAAGAATAGACAAACCATTCATGTCACAGGGAGCGATATAAGTTTTTATAGCGGAGTGGTAAGAATACCAAAGAATTTTTTTAAGACTGACAAGATGATCACAATCAAGCCGATTTTACCTCCCAAAACCGGATCGGTTCAGGGTCTTGGTCTTGGGGCAAAAATCACTATCGATGACGGATTTGGGAATTTGCTGGAAAAATTTGACAAGACAATACAGATAGCATTCAGCACTTTCTATTTGAATATATCAGGATATCGACAGGATAGTTTTGGGGTTTATTCCAGCAAAGACGGCTCCGCATGGCAGAAGGAAGAAACAATTATAGATCAGAAGAAAAATCAGGCAGTCACTTACGTTGATCATCTTTCTTACTTTGCTCTAATGGGCGAACAGCTAGACAATCTGGCGCCGGTGACAAGTGCCATGGTGACAGACGGCTTTTTGAGTTTGCAAACTGCGGATCTGCCCTTAGGAGATTCATCGGGTGTTGACGATACTTTATATCGGACTAATAATGAGGAATGGCTGGAATATGCTGATCCGGTATACATTGAGCCCGGGCAAAATTATCTGATCGAGTATTTTTCGGTAGACAAAAACGGCAATAAGGAAAATGTCAAATCACTTAAACTAAATCTGTATCCCTATAAAAGCCCATTGATCTTCATCCCGGGAATGGGCGGGTCAGAATTGAAAACAGCCTCGGAAATCAACTGGTCCCAACCTGATGGACACGGAGGCATATTTACTCATATTTATCCTGCCGGGGAAAAAGTCTGGGTCAACAATCTTCAAGCGATACTTCCCGGAAATGACGACTATTTCGATATTCTAAGACTGAAAACAGACGGTCAAACAGGGGAGGCAGATCTTGCTTTGACAGGCAATGTCCTTGATGTCTATAAAGAGACGATCGACCTACTCACGTCCGCTGATTACGTACTTGGCAGGGATTTATTTGTCTTTCCTTATGACTGGAGAAAAGACATAAGAGCGACAGCTGATTTGCTGGATCAGAAGATAGAGTCGGTCAAACAGCAGACAGGAAGCAAAAAAGTCGATATTCTGGCCCACTCCATGGGTGGACTGGTGGCTAGAAATTATCTAATCGAACCTAAAAATGCCATCAAAGTAAGCAAACTAATCACCCTTGGCACACCGCATCTTGGAGCTGTGGACTTCTTGAGAAATTTGAGGTATGGGGGATGTTTGACGAATACTGAAATATTGAATTTTTTGGCAGAAAATAATATTTGCTTCGGATTGGCAAGATCAGAAGTAAGTGATTTACTTCAAAATATGGCAAGTGGTTATGCAGTAATACCTTCGCAAAAATATTATGACTTTTACAATGGCGCAGACAGCGACCATCCCCTGCCGTTTATCGACAACCGCGACATTGACAATGATGGAGTGACCGGACAGTTGAGTTATTCTCAATTGAAAACTACGTTGACGAACCTAAAGCATAATACGGCCTTATTTAGTCATGCCGAAGCCTTTCATCAGTCGGACAGCTTCCTCTTAAACTCCAACGGTGTCGAGGTCACGATCATCGCCGGATCTGGAATCCCGACGCTTGGACAGATCATCGAGGACTATGCTTTTGATTTTGCTGGAATCAAAATCCCCAAAACAGATATGAGATATGTCAACGGCGATAAAACAGTGCCTCTTGTGAGCGCCGCTTTGAAAGATGGAAAAAAGTCATTGTCTGGATCTGCCAGAGTTTATTACACCAAACAAAGTCATGGAGCGCTATTTGCCGGTGGGCCGGCTATGGATTTAGTCAAAAAAATAATAAAAGACGATTCTTCTTTGCCAAGCGGTGTCTCGGCAGAACCTTTCAAATTTTCCGGGACTGGTTTGTCTGTTCACTCACCGGTGAATATCCATGTATATGATGCAAGCGGCAATCATACCGGGTTGACGGAAAATGGAGATTTTGAAGCCAATATCCCGGGCAGTAGTTATGACAGTCTGGATGAGGCCAAGTTTATTTTTTTGCCTGCAGAAGGAGTCTATACAGTGAAATTGGTTGCAACGGGAGAGGGAAACTTTGATTTTAAAATCAGAAAGTTTGCAGACGATGTCAATACACAAACTGTCTTATACCGGGATGTCCCATTGACCACACATACTCTGGCACAGGCGACTTTGGATACAAACTCGACAGGGCAACCCGTATTAGCGCTTGACATTGATGGAAACGGAGTCGCGGACCGAGAAATATTTTCGACAAATACAGTCATTACAACACCCGCTCCTACAGCTACGGCAGTTCCAAACAATGATAGTCCTACCCCGACTTTCACCCCAACCAGCACACCCGCCAAGACAATCACATCCACACCAACTCCAAGCCCGCTCCCAAGCTCCACCCCGAGTCCATCCTCAAGCCCAAGCCCAAGTCCAAACACAAGCAAGCCTCTTGCGCTGGCTCATACCAGTCCGACAAACTTTCAACCTGAGCCGTCAATATCAGATAAGGGCGAGGTTTTGGGAGAACGCAATTTGCTTCAGAACGATGAGAGCATGAGTCCACAAGAGCCAAGCAAAAGCCATTTTGTGATTTTGGTAACGATAGTAGTATCGCTATTCGGAGGAGGGATATTTATTTACTACCGAAAGTTCTTTTGATTAATTTTCTGACTCCTAGAAGTAACACGAACCAAAATGAGATATTTATAATGAAGTAAATATAATATATTTCATTATATGAATTTAAATTCAATGCGATCGGGTAGCCCGTTTCAACATTTGACGAGGGAAAAAATGACACAGAAAGTCTATCAAAAAATATTATATCAACTAGTGCCTGTACAATTCTCGATATATACCATATCACCACACTCAACACCCCAATCACAATATATGTTTTTTTGCTCATACTTTTACAATAACATAAAAATATATTTGGCTCACCAATAAATTTATGGAATTCTAACCAACTCTAGTAAGAACACAGACACTTCGGGAGTGTCTATGATTATCCTGACATTCCAAATCAAAAACCACTATTACATTTTAAGTTCAAGTAAGAACGGATGGAATCGAACGATTTTTGAAATGCATGCCTCTTTTGGGTTCATACACTCAATTTGCTCAATTATTTTTACAAAATCAGATGCTCCTCTTACTTCAGTCCCTTTGCCATATTATAATCGTGCACGTTGAGATATTTCTGCTTCCACAAGCTCCATAGGTCGCCCATATTTGAGCCTAGATAGCTGAATGATCGCTTGTGCGATTCTCTCATTGCGTTGAGCCTTGAGAAGTGTGATATCTTTGGTCATGTCGACCGAAAAAGGGTCAACAGGTTCGTTGTTCACGATAGTTTTCATATATCCATGAAATCGCTCGATATTGATAAGATCAGACTCTCCGAAGAGTGGCTGAAACTCACGCGCTAGATATGCCGCATCTGTGACGCCTACACGAAATGACATCAGCGTGCCTACATTTCCAAACACTGCATTTTTGACCTCTTCATCCATCTGTCCGATAAACTGATTTGCAACCGTAAGACTCAGATGATATTTACGGGCTTCAGAAAGAATTACCGCAAAATCAGGTGTGGCAAAGTTTTGAAACTCGTCTACATATAGGAAGAAATCTTTTCGATCTTCTTCTGGAGTGTCAACTCGACTCATGGCCGCAGCAAGAATCTTTGGGATGATGAGCAGGCCCAAAAATGTTGAATTCTCTTCTCCGAGCTTTCCCTTTGATAAATTTATTAAGAGTATTTTTCCATTGTCCATGACGTCTCTGAAGTCAAATGATGACTTGGATTGTCCGATGATATTTCGCATCATTTTATTGGTTACAAATCGTCCAAATTTTGAGACGATATAATCAAGAACTTCAGACTTATGAAAATCAGAAGTTTGGGCTATCTGATCGGTCCAATATCTACGAACGATTGGATCTTTCACTTTTGGTAAAAGTTCTTGGACAAACTTCTGATCAGTTATGACACGGACAATCTCGATAAATGTACTTCCTGGCTCTGACATGATCGTAAGCATTGCATTCCGTACCGCATGTTCAAAGCGGGGTCCGATGATGCCCGTTCGTTGAGGGTCATACAATTTGTACATAAGATTGATAATAGCACCGGTGATGAAGTGCTTTTGCCCTTCTGTACTTGCTTCGAGTAGATTGAGACCCATTGGGCGAGAGGTTTCCGAAGGGTCAAATAGTATGACGTCCTCAGCTCTCTCAGGAGGAATATACCTCAGAGCATCATCAATCAAATCTCCATGTGGATCAATGACGCAGACCCCTTTTCCTTCATTGATATCTTGTTTGATCATTTCTTTCAAGAGCTCAGACTTTCCCACACCAGTTTTTCCAATGATATACATATGTCGCATACGGTCTCTCAGATGAAGGTGTACTGGCCGACGGACGCCACGATAATAGCCATATCCTATGAAAGATCCGCCTCCGGTTGGAACCTCAGAAGATACTGGAGCTGATTTGGCTTTCAGCCATTGGATAAAGGGTGTTTCGAGTGTTTTGTTTGGAATATGAAACATGGATGCCAGCTCATCTACGGTGAGAGTGGAGGTGAGTTTGGTAAACGGCATCTCAAACGCCGGGAAAAATTTGTAAATGAAGTTCATCATAAATCCTGCTTTTATCCAAATTTTGGGACTCGTAAGTTCGTTGAGGTCGGAGTCAAACTGGCTGAAGGCATTTTTGATATTTCGAAGGTGGGCTTCAGACGTTTCCTTATTTTGTGTTGATACGACAACACGTATCATTGTTTCAAATGCGGACTTTGTAGTTTTTTCATCGATTTTTTCGAGTATTTTTTGGCTTGTTTCAAACGTTGCTTCATTTGGATCTGCCTCTTTTTTCTTGATGGAAGAGACATAGGATTTACCCGCGGACTTCCAACTCGATCCGGTGCCTCTGATCAGAAATTGGATAATGGCACCTTCATGGTCATCCATTTTTGAAAGTGCGCTAGTGACTGCCGCAAGTGAATCTGAAGGGATTTCCCGGTATGTCTTGAGTGGCATGTATGCCTCTTTGCTTTGTTTGAGTGCAGCAAATGCAACATGTCCTTTTTCAGTAAAAATATTTGGCTCCTCCACATGTCGAATATCTGCTGTTGGGTAGTATCCGTAAATAGTTTTTTCAATAAGATCTGAGATTTTATTTGGAACAGAAATATAAAATCTGATATTTGACTTTGTTCCTACGATTTCACATGCAAGAACATCTCCGACTTCCAAAAAACCAAACATTCCGCTTGGTTTTTTGAGCGAAGAAAATGATGCAAACATCTGTTCTGCAGCATCGATTTTAATCTCATTATCTTTTGGCATCATCACTTCAAGGGTGATCATTTCATATGCCATCTGATCTCGTTTTTTGAGGCGAATATAGATGACGAGAAGATATACAAATCCAAAAGTGAAAAGAGAGGCGAGGATAGCGGCAAGAACCACAAATCCAAAAAAAACAAGCCGAGAAAGAATTTGATCAAAAATTAGAGCGTCCATAGTATCAATTATACAGATTTATTCTCTCCGTGTAGAACGGATCTCATGATTATTGAGCGAGAAGAGATTTGATTTTTTCTACAAACTGAGGTGGGGACATGTCGCTTTTAATGAGGTAATCTCGAGCTTTTTTGAGTTTTTCAAGATCATCGTCATTTCTGTCGAGATTTGTCAAGTACACAATGTTACTGATTTTGCTTGCATCTTCCTTCTCAAGTGTTGCAAGTATCTGAAAACCATTGAGTCCAGGAAGCATGATGTCAAGTAAAATTAAATCCCAATTTTTTGACTTGATAAGCTCCAGAGCTTTTTCGCCATCACCTGACGCGGTGACTTCGTATCCTGCACCCTTTAGTAGATCTGAATACAGTTGTTGCAAAAATTCGTCATCCTCAACGAGAAGTATATATTTATTGTTCATGGAGTGAGTATATCATACCAATTCACTCAAAAAAACCCCGCCTGCAAGTGTGAGGCGGGGTTACCAGAAATGTTTATTAGCGTGTAACGGTGATTGTACCTGATCCAGTATTTGCGCCTGGTGCATCTACCGTGATACGATTATCTACTGCCGAAATGTTATAGCCTGAGCTATATGTTCCAGCACAGTCTCCTGCTGATATATCAGCTCCATTATTATTTAATGGATCCTGTGGGAGTGCGGCAATATATTTCGGCACTATAAGAGTACAGATATTGATACCTAAATTACCCAAGTCGGTCGGTGTTGTGGTAATTGCGGTAGGTGCAACTCCATTGTTGTCGACCATATACTGGCTGACAGCATTTAGGATTGCATTGACATCACTGCGTCTCTTGGTATCGTCAGCGTCTTGCAGATTTTGTGCAGGGTTGACTGCGATTAATGTGATGGCAAGGAGTACTGCAAGTATTCCGATGACCACCAATAGCTCGATAAGGGTAAAACCTCTTCTATTTTTGAACATATTAAAGTAAAAATTAATAATATACTTTCAGCATAAAGAAAAAATAAGACGCTGTCAAGATTCATTTTAATCCTGTGATTTAAACTTCAAAAGTGAACTCCTATAAACTTGAATTGTGAACTATTACCTGTACAGTGTGACTTTATCATTTAACTCCCTATACGGAGAAAGCATATGTCACATTTACACAAACGGTTCACAGTTGAACAAGTTACTCTTTTGTTATCTTCCTACGTCAAAGGTCGAATGAAACGAAACGAAGTAGAGGAAGAATTGGGAGTGAGAAAAACAAGGTTATTTGCTTTATTGAAGCAGTATAGAAAAGATCCTGCCGGGTTTTCCCTTGCCTATACACGAACATCAAAAAAGAGGTTGCCTCAAAGAGTAGAGGTGGCAATTACCGATAGTCTTCTCCTAGAGCAAAGTCTCATCAAGAATCCCTTGCTTCCCATTTCTTCCTACAACTACTCCGCTCTTGCCGATAGGTTAAAAGAAAAACAAAATATTGTCGTTTCAGTACCCACCATCATCAAGCGGGCAAAACTATTAGGGTGTCATTTTGGAAAACGAAGAAAAGCGCTCCATGACCGAGAGGTGATTACCCAATCTATTGGACAACTTATTCAACATGATTCCTCCAATCATCTATGGTCTCCCTATGCAAAAGAAAAGTGGATACTCATTACTAGTTTGGATGATTTTAGTCGCAAATTACTCTATGCAGATTTTGTAGAATCAGAAACGACATGGGCTCATATTCAAGCGTCAGAAAGCCTCATTCTAAAGTACGGAGCCCCGTTACGTTATTATGTTGATCAACTTCGAGTATTTCGTTTTGTCCAGAACAGAGATAGTATTTGGAAGAAACAAATCCTTCAAACAGACGATGTTGATCCTCAATGGAAACAGGTGATACTTTCTTGTGGGGTTGAAGTTATCTATGCTCTTTCTCCTCAGGCAAAGGGTAAGATTGAACGACCCTATCGTTGGTTGCAAGACAGGATTGTACGAACCTGTGTACTGGAACATATCACGACCATTGAACAAGCTCGTTTAGTGCTGAAGAGAGAAGTTACTCGATACAATGACCATTGTGTGCACTCAACAACAAAAGAAATTCCTTCCCTCCGATTTCAGAATGTACTTCATGAGGAGAGGGTGGGACAGTATTGGAACTTTTTATTTATAATGTCAAATAATACTTATTGTAAATCTGAATATATTTTCTTTGCTAGGTGTTTTGCAAAATTTACAGCTACAGCGTTACCAACCATCTTGTATCCATCTGCAATATCACGATATTTGAAAATAAAACGATCAGGAAATGTTTGAATTCTTGCACATTCTCTTACTGATAGCCGTCTATATAACTTCTCTTTACCTGGAACAAATATTCTTATGTTTTGCTCAATAAATTTCATTTTTGGAGCTTGAGGGTGAATTGGCGCATGGCGACCACCAGCTTGTATTGTAAAAGAGGGTTCGTCCCAAGAGCGCACTCGATTTCTTGACATATAGATTGAAGAAAAACCACCATTCATATATTCATGGTTTGGGATTTTCAGCTCGTCGCCATTTGTTTTATTATTATTTTTTGCTGGTTTTGCTAAACGCAAATCAAAAATAGCATCTTTCAATACTGGCTTATGACTTTGTGCTTTTGGAAATTCAAATTTTTTTTTAAGCTTCTTTTGGTATCCTACTATAATAACGCGTAGTCTATCTTCTGGCACATCATAATCATTGGCATTTAATAGTTTACAAGAGATAACATATCCAGCATTTTTAAATTCATTAATTATATTCGTAAATGCCTGTTTATGTTTTGGATGTAATATTCCCGAAACATTTTCTGCAAGAAAAAATTTTGGCTGTCTTTCTTTTAATAAGCGAATATAATCGTAAAAGAGTTGCCCTCGTTTATCATTAATTCCGCGTCCAGCTCCCGCTTCGCTCCAACTTTGACATGGAGGTCCACCAATTATTCCATCTGCAAATGGAATTTCAGATGCTGAAATATCTTTAATATTTCTTTTGTCAAGTATCGTATTTGGGAAATTTAATTCGTATGTTTCCCAAATTGTAGAATCATATTCATTTGCCCAAATTACATGGAATCCTGACTGTTCAAAACCTAAATCTAACCCTCCTGCTCCAGAAAAAAGTGAAACTACGTTCATTTTAATATTTGTAACTCAATAATACTGCGTCCATTAATATTGCTGGATTATTTGGCGATTTTATTTTTATATCTTTTATTAAAAAATTATCACTAACCAAACTTTCAAGATTTTTTCTGTCCCTTTCTGGGAAAGACAAATACTTTTCTTTTAGCAAAATTGCATTAACAAAGAATTCTGAAGTTTGCTCTGTTGGAACAACATAATTAAAAACCTTGATAGGATTTTCAATTCCCCACATTCCACGAATACGCAAATAAGTTATTCCGAGCGGATCAACTCTGTTGACCCTACCAAGTTCATTGGTTTCTGAAAATTCAACGTCTTGTAATTCGTTAACACCTTTTGAAATTTTATCTCTTAGAGTGTGTTTGGAAATCCTATAATTGATAGAGTTTAAATTGTTTTCTTTTGTAACCAAGAGGGCAGTAGGA
>Ga0210005_1001779_pt1 | contig 13275 bp, 21 predicted proteins | sample CryGey02umfilter_3_FD_183961 | JGI IMG/M metagenome (GOLD analysis project Ga0210005, IMG submission 183961) | Groundwater microbial communities from aquifer in Utah, USA - Crystal Geyser 4/9/14 0.2 um filter (SPAdes) (version 3) | ecosystem: Environmental > Aquatic > Deep subsurface >... | reverse complement strand
ATCGGTCCGTCTCTAATGGGTCTGAGCTGTCATTGAAAAAATTTTGCGCCCCAGAGACGCCTATGACTCCTAAGCTCAACCCAAGGCACAACCCAACGATAAATTGCTTCATAGCGTCCTCCTTTTTTAGTCTTAGGCTCTATCTATCATCCTGCCATATTGAGCCATCAGCAACGCTTCCGCCCGGCCATGGTGTTTTTTGAGAGAGAGGTCAGCATTGGGGAAGTATTGCGATGCGACCCGCCTTGACTCATCTTTGTTTTTTTTAAACAAATTAAATGCGCGCTTCCAGGTGCAGCTAGACACTTCCCTAAATGGAATGGCCTTGAGTTGCAGACAAGCAATGATTTGCCCATAACCCCGCATGTAATTCCCACTGCTGGTAATGCCCTGTCCTCGCATAACGTGAGATTTTTCTATGATGACCATGCCATGACTGGGGAGCATGCTGTAAAGCTCTTGGACATCGACATACTCACCAATCCATGGTATGTCGAACACGACGTAGTTTTCATCTTTAGACACGACTGCAATGGCTCCTGTTTTCCCAGGATCAATACCGGCATAGGATATATGCACGATTACCTCTCTTTGAATTTATGCCTCCAAGGCGTTTTGAGTTTGTTGCGAGGCCCATGCCTGTGTTTTCGAGCGTTGGCAATCCCGGGCACCAACTTTGCAATCTTCTCTGTAATCGTCGGTTTAGGCTTTTTACGAAAGCCAGTGCCAAGACCGGTCCTGGCCAAGGCCGTCACTCTCAGCCATGCGTGGTAAATCCTATATCCGCACTGGATACATCGAATTTCTCTGAACTCATCAAGCTCCATCCAGCCTGCACATCTCGGACAAGTTGGATCATTTTTCCCCATTTGAGCCTCCTTGGCATCCTCAATCACGTCACGATTTATTCAGGGATTCCCCTCAATCCCGGCGTCTCTTCGTGTTGTCTCATTAGTTGAGCCCTCCCCGCGTTCATAATATTTACGTTTAATCCATTCCATCTCCTTTTGCGCCGTTGAATCTTCTTCCTGTAGCAACAAATACCGGGACAATTGAATATACAGGTCGCGGTAACAGGAGGCAGAGATGGGGATTTTCCTCGCGTAGCCCGACATGTAGCCATCGAGGAAAATCTTTCGACGCTTTGCCATTAGCTCAATGCACGCAATGGCCAAGATCACATTAACTAGGGCTGAAAGGATTAAGAAAAAATATACAACCATGGCCTCTCCTTTCGAGCAACGTTCATTCGAGCGTTTCAATCCTTCCCCATCTCAGAAGGTGGCGTTCCTTCCATCGACCCCATACTGACGCCAGATGAGCAGGCTGGCGTCAGTGTGGTGCCATAACGTGTAATGCGACTGCACAGAGCTAAACTGTGTGCAAGTCCTACGTAATGGCGGTCGATGGAGTCACAAACAGCGTCGCAGTGATGCGACCGCACCTGTGAGGTGCAAGTGCGGGAGGGTCGCTGGTTGTGAGCTCTAGTTATCATCATAGTTTCAATCCTCTCCTATCTCAAAAGGGAGGCGCTTTCTCATCTAGCGCCGCAGCAATATCAGCCTCTACAATACGCCGGTCAATCTCATTGTTCAAAGCCGATACTAATTTCTCGTTAAGTGCTTTAAATTTTATTTTTTTTGGATCATTGATATTCTCGGTTGTAATACGTAGGTATATGCGCAACCAATCATCACTCACCTGGCTCAATGGCTGCTTAGCGTAATCGCCGAAGGGTGGAGCGATAGGACCAGAGGCCCTCTCCACTTTTCCTAAGGCTTCGTCTTGTCTGTTTATCCCAGCATATCCCAATTCCTGCCAGGTAATGTTTCTGATGCCCAGCGCTCTGGTAATCCCATTGCCTATGCAGTTAGTGTAGGCGGCTTTTTCAACATTCGCCATATTGATTTTTTTGGGGTCGACATCGTTACCGTGAGACCTAGAAAAAAAGGGGTCCCGGCTTGATCGGGACCCAATGGCAGAAATGGACTTACCAGCAACCGTGAATACCCCGTGAAATTTATATGTTCGGTGCCCAGCCTCGTCTACCTCAACTTCTGGCTCATCGTTAATATTCCAATCCATACCGAACAGTGGGCGTATCTTTTCAGCCCCGGAGGCCATGAGATACGGTTTCCCTCCCTCATCAATCCAATCGCCAGTCGTCGTTACAGCCAAAACACACGACTTAATTTTTTTCACCGCGGAGACAAGCAAGTCGGCTTTTTCCGCTAATTGCAAGAGTGTCGAGGGGTCTTGTTCCATGAGGTCTTGCCCCAAAGATTGCTGCGCAGGCGCCGGTAATTGCGGCTCGGCTTCCTGCCATTGCAATTCTTGCTCCACCCCTTGGTCTTGATTTATGTCTGACATAACTCCTCCTTTATTTTTAGTAATTCTTCTTCACTTGGCAGTGTTGGTCTGTTTGCCCTATGAAATTTCACAACATTTAAGGCGGACATAAATGCCATCCAGAGGTCCGCCCTCGGCTTGCAGCGATGTAGCGTAATTGCGCCATTACTCGCACACTGAACTAGGACAACTGGAAGTTTAGTAAGTTGGCCATACGCCTCAGCCTGCACGAAATTCGACAGGGTGATTGTGTCGGCGAATTTCATCTCTATGCATAGCGGGCGTTGCCCCATGGTCCCAATAATATCTGGATGCCCAACAAATCCAAGTTGGTGGGAAAACCGCTCCTCACTAGAGTTAGCGGTAACGTTTGCCTTCTTAAACCAGGAGAGCATGGCCTGGATTCGCATGCGGCGATCCTCTGAGTAATTATCGAGCGAAGGGGGGGCAACCCCTGCGATAATCGAATTGATATAAAATTCTATGTATTCGTGCAGGTCTCTCCCACGCTCCAATGCACTAGAGGGAACATACTTCAGAGAATCGGGGAAAAGTATTTTCAACACATCTGAAACCCTTGGTGGCGCATAATTATTCATGCCAACCTCACAGCGGAGGATAGTTCCTCCTTTAACAGGCATCCAGGGACGGCAATTCCCGCACGAAGCGTGCGGTCAATCAGAACCTTATTAGGAGACTTGAGAAGAAAAGCGTCTGGGATTTGACTCTCATCGAAGATGTGCAACTTTTTAATAACCTTTGTGGTAAATTGCCCGACAGCACATTTCGTGGTTTTTTGTGGGGCTTCCGGAGTTTCGTATAATGTTAGTGGGCGCACATCTGAAGGGTCGTCTCCCCGTTGTTCAGCCCGTGCTATTTGACGCTGGTAGCGTAGGTTCTCTTTCTCTTGCAACTCGAGCACCGACTTTTTTTCCTTATTGACGCGATCTATCTCAGCCTGGTCGAACTCCAGTAATGCTTTAGTGATGTTACGCTCCGCGTCACTCAGAGGTTGCAGAGCTTCGTCCCTAATAATTTCCTGCTCTCTCAATGCTCGCTCCGCAGCCTCCTTGGCTCTCTTGGCCGGGGCAATGAAATCATTAAACCAGTCCTCCCGTCGTTTCCTCTCTTTCCGTAGCAATATCACGAACTCGGCTTCTTCGTGATATTGTACCCGTGTATCGATTCTGCTGAGAACATTACTCACAAATTCCTGGATTTCACGCCGCACATTAGTAAGATCCACATCTTTAGGCTCTCTCATGATCCCCTCCTTGTTTGTTCAAGCCCTCATAATTCCCGCCCTCATTTAAACAGTATGTCATAACTGAATCTTAAGGTCAATAGAAAAAATGCAAAAAAAGAAAAAAAAAGACAAAGACTTGACTTTCTTTATATGTAGGCTATAATCCATGCATGATGAATGTGGCTGCGTTGTAATTTTAAACCCCAATAAGGAGAGGCGTCATGAGTGACCTACAAAAAGCAGAAAAGCGCGTCAAAAAACGGAGATTGAAAAGAAAGACCCACCTAGTTACCCTGAGAAGGAAATATGCCCTGGCGAAATCGTTAGGGTTGCCGGCATCATTGGCCCAGGTTGTTTCTTCATGGCATGAGGCCCGTATTAAAACGGCTGCCAAAGAATACCGCGATAAGATGGCTAAAGAATTCGGCGGGTCTGGGAATGTTTGGCCTGATGTTTCTGCTAGCGGACGACCACCAAGGTTCAGCTCTCGCAGAGAAGCGATGGCATATTTGCAAGCCATTAAGACCGAATTCCCCGATGTCGATGTTAGCTCAGAGGCATAAATTATGGCCAAACACGCATCTCGCAAGCAATTTGTTTTTTCTCCCATAGAATTCCTGCTGCAAACTACCGGCATGTCAGCAGAGGCTATTGGCGGCTACATAGTGTTACTCTGCCATCAATGGGATAAGGGTCCGTTATTGGAAAGCCGTGCGAGATTTCTGTGTTACGAGATCGGCGTGGGCGATGGTGCCTTCGAAGAAATCTCTCAACATTTCATTCTCGAAGGCGGCAGGATGTGGAATCCTCAAATGGAGGCACACCTATCGTCAATTAAAGAGGAAAAGAAGCCTGTGGCAGAAGTTACTCTCACCGCAAAGCAAGAAGTTTGGGAGGCGTATTCTACGGCGTATAATATTCGTTACGGCGTCGAGCCTATACGAAATGCCAAAGTCAATGCGCAAATTAAATCCTTAGTTACTAGGGTTGGGCGTAACCTTGCGGTGCAGATAGCCAAAATGTATTGCGAACACAACGATCAATTTTATGTTCTGAAATTGCACCCAGTGGGGCTTATGTTGGCGGACGCGGAAAAACTGGCTACCGAATTTCGCACAGGGAAAAAAATGACGCCATTAGAAGCCCGCGGGTTGCAGCGCCGGGATTCATTTCGTCAACAAGTTGAGCGCATTGCGAAAAGAACAGGAGGGTAGATGAACCCTATTGCTGCCGCACTCATCATGACATACAGGTACGTAGGACAAGAAATAGACGACGATGTCGTCGTCGCCATGTCGCGAGACCTCGAAGAATTTCACGAAAAAGATGTCCTGGAAGCGTTGGAGATATGTCGCAAAACATGCCGGGGAAAAATTTCCATGGCAGACATTCTTTCACGGTTACCTAACGGTCATCCAGGGTGTGAAGAGGCGTGGTCAATGAGCCTCCCAGGGTTTACGGAGGCCAACACCATAGTCAGGACTGGGGAAATGCGGGAAGCGTTTGAAGTGGCATGGCCACTCAGATCTGATCTTGTCGCTGCGAGAATGGCATTTAAGGAAAAATACTTATGGTTGATGGCTCAGCGTGCAACCGACCATCAGCCGCCTACGTGGGAAGTCAGCCTGGGCGAAGATAAACTTGGAAGGGTGCAGCCACTATTAAACGCTGTCACGCGGAAGCGCATTCCGGTCGACTTAGCAAAACGGCTACTCCCGCCAGACGAGCCAGCACACAACTCACTAAAAGAAATCGTGTTGCGACTGACAGAACAAAAGACTCTTGAAGGCCCAAACTCATCGCCATGATAATTATTCCCTGCGAGCGATGCAAACAACCGTGTAGTGAAACGTGCTGGTGCCAGCATGATTTCTGCCAGAACTGCCTAAGTATTCACGCGAAGACTTGCAGTTGGTTAAAAGCGGGTAGGGAAAAGAAGATTATCGTTTTTCTTAAACGTGGCCGTGGCGACAGGGAGCTTTTTGCTAAAATTTACTAGTACGGAAGAAACTCCGCGTCTGGCCAATAGTCGCGAGTCCATTGATCCTGCAATGTCTCGTCGACCCCCCAGATTGCCCAGGCAACCCTAAAAGCGTCAAAATCAACATTCATATTACGGTCGCCTTTGAGAATCCCCATAGGGAGTGTTCCCCTCACGTGGAAAGCCGCTTTGTCCTCCTGCCAAAACTGCAGACTATATTTAGGATTTTCATACCAAGGCACGACAGATTTTTTCGTGGAATTTTTCAAAATTTTTTCTCCTCTCTTCTAGGCCAACTTGTCGTAGAAGGCTCCTTCCAAATCGGCCCCTTCCAAATCGGCCCCTTGCAATTTAGCTCCAAGTAAAATAGCTCCACGCAGATTAGCTTCACGCAAAATAGCATCACGAAAATCACCACCTTGTAAATCAGAACCTTGTAAATTAGCTCTTTCCAAAATAGCTCCGCGAAAAATGGCTTTTTGAAAATTAGCCCCAAATAAGTCAGCCCTGTGCAAATCAGCTTCAATGAAATTAGCCTCACTTAAATTAGCCCCGCGTAAATTAGCCCGCGACAAATCAGACCCACGTAAAATAGCTTTTTGCAAATCAGCTTCACTCAAATTAGCCGAAATTAAACTAGTTTCACGTAAAATAGCTTTTCGCAAAATGGCCCGTGATAAATTAGCCCCACTTAAAATAGCCCCAGACAATTTAGCTAATGATAGATTAGCCTCACATAAATTAGACGCTCGCAAAAAAGACCATGTTAAATCAGCCTCTTGTAAATTAGCCCCTTGCAAATATGCCCCTTTGAAATTAGCACCATGCATTTTGGCTTTTTGTAAATTAGCTCCCAGCAAGTCAGCTGTGACAAAATTAGCCCATGCCAGTTTAGCCAACGATAAATCAGCCCCACGCAAACTAACCCCAGTCAAAATAGCCTCACGTAAATCAGCCCTATGCAAATTGGCCCGCGACAAATCAACCTCGCTTAAATTAATCCCTGGTAATTTAGCATTTTGTAAATTAGCCTCAAGCAAATTAATCCCGTGTACTTTAACCTTTTGCAAATTAGCCCCTTTAAAATTAGCTCCACGAAAATCAGCACCCTGTAAATTTGCGCCATTAAAATTGACACACTGTAAATCAGCCTCACGTAAATCAGCCTCACGTAAATCAGCCTCACGTAAATATGCACCAACCAGCTTGGTTTCTTGCAAATTAGCGCCGCATAAAATAGCTGATGTCAAAATAGCACACTTCAAATCTGCCTCACGTAAATCAGCCTCACGTAAATCAGCACGTGGCATTCTAGCCAATGACAAATCAATTCGGCGTAGCTTGGCTCTATATAAATTGCATTTATACAAATCAGCCATTAGTAACGGGATGTTTTTTCTTGCGGCATCTTCTATACAGTCTTTCTCGTCGCGATATAATCCCTCATGAAGAATATCTCCAGAAATAGATAAAATTGAGATAAATTTTGTATCCATCGTTAGTTTTTTTGTCCCCCATCGGTCATTATTGGTAATGACATTAATGAGTCAACTCTCTCCATCGCCTCTGCATAATTAGACAGTGTAGGTTTTGATCTACGATGAAATAAATTCGACGCGTCCTTTAAATTTAACCCCAGAAATGTGACCACCGCACGATACGATGGTTCGGCTATTACAGGAGACCATCTATGGTTTTTTTTGGCGTAATCTCGCACGGCAGGCATGGTTTGGAGCCAGCCTAATACGCACCCCACAGCCCACTGTGGTGAATTTTCTAATCCCTCCCAATTTACGTATAGCTGTATCCCTAATGATTCCTTCATCGTGGCATTGAGATACCAACGTTCTGCGGGTATTTTTTTTAGATATTCAGCAGCCAATTGTCGATTGTGTCTAATTTGTTCCGTTGTCATAGCTGGTTCCCTTAGCGTATCCTTGCTTTGATTCCACCCATTTTTGAAAGTAGTATTGTTACTCATCATATTCGCCTTCTGTTCGATTTGGCAGATGCTGTGCAGCATCGTTGGCAATAATGGCTGACATTTCCCTCAAATTTTTTGCTGTCCTGACCACTGAATGATCTGAGCATTTCGTCCCTCTCCAGGTAATGCGTTGTTCCCTCGGTAGCGTATAGTCGCGGACTAATTCAATAATCCAACGTCCATCCCCATAGCCAATACATTCCTCTTCATGGAACGCCGAGGGTACGATATTCGGGAGAGACGCACATTGTTTTTTGGCATGTTCGCACTCCCGTTTGTATACACGCTCATAATAGTTTCTCATGACTTCAACGTCACGAATCCTCGACTCTTCAATTTCCCTACGTCTCCACCACCGCATAAACGCATTCATTCACATCCTCACTGTTCGCGTTGAGATCTATTCAGGTATTCCGCATATGTCATAATTTCTCCTCTTTTATTGAGTTGCATCCCACATTCAGACAGCCTAGAATCGGGCACTCTCAAAAAATATCCCTGTGGGGCAATCCACAACCCAGTCCTCCCATTAAATTGCACTGACACCGTGTCATCGTTTAGTTTCATGAGTGAAATTGTTCTCTGCCCTACTGCCACCGGTTGGGTTTCTACATCAATCTGTGGGCCGCTAAACGTTTTCGCCTTTTTGTGTTGTCTCATCAATTGACCCCTCCATGTTTTCATAATATTTACGTCGAATCCATTCTGTTTTCTCTTATTCATGTATTCCGCATACATCATAATTTCCTTCTTTTTATTGAGTTGCATGCCGCATGCTGACAGCCTAGAATTGAGCCCTCTCAAAAAATATCCCTCTGGAAAAATCCACAGCCCAGTCCTACCATTAAATTGCACCGCCACTGTAGCCTTGGTTAACTGCATGAGTGAAATTGTTTTCCGATCCACTGAGAGAACAAGCCGTTTAAACTCGACTGACTTGGACTCCGTATCAATTTGTTGTCTCATTAGTTGGCCCCCCATATTTTCATAATATTTATGCTGCCCAGCCATTGGCCCGGCTTGCGCGAATCCAGCGGCTTTTGGATTAGGGCATTAATCCTTATCTCCCAGCTCATCACGTAGCTGCTGGCGGCGTGCCAGCATGAACTCCTCCAGGTCGTTGTCCAGTGTGTAGCCGTCGCTGTTGGCCGCAGCCTCATATTCGTCAACCAATTCAGCAATGTGCTCGTCGGATGTATCGGTCGTAATATCTAACCGAATACCCTCATACACCCAATCCTCCGTGGCCTGTCTACTCATGGGAGCGTATTTTCCAGGTTTGTATATCTCGACAACACCGGATTCGTCGTCATATTCGAATCTGTCGTCGTCATCGTCGGCGTCGCGCACTGCTCCGAATTTTTTAATCATCGCGGCTCGTGCCTCCTCAATTGTGGCGTACTCACCATGGGCATAAACAGCCCAGTCGTTGGTGGTCCCACACCAACCTTCTGTCCGCTCTTCTTGACTACTGTTGGTGATTGCTGGGGAGGTGCTGATCGCGATGGTGTCGGCATCAACGTAATTGTCCTGGTTCCGGTTGGGACCAACGTAATTGTTTTCGATGATGTAGTACATGATATTCCTCCTATCAGAAATCTCGGTTCCGCCGGTGCGGTGCAAGTTGAATCACTTGGCTCATCTTCGTCCTGCATGTCATCCCCCTTTCCCTAGAGTTTTTTCCCATATTCGCGGGCCGGATTTAATACATCGAGCTCGAGATTTTCTTGTCTAGGCCATGATCCCTGTGTCCAGCCTGTACGTTCCTCCGACAATGCCGAACAGTTAGGACAACCGTCCCATAAATCCATGTCGATTGAATTCAAACATTCAGGGCACGTTCTCATTTCCATCGATATCTCCTTTTCTTTATTTTAGCACCCTAGCAGTTACAGGTCAAGAGACAGAAAAGAATTCTATCTCTAATACAAATTTTTTACCCAAATCACCGTATCCAGCCCAACGGTATAACACATCAATTGTGGTGTTCGCATGCGACCCCATAGGGATTCATGTGCACCATCGATTGAGTCTAGCCCGCTGAGCCAAAATCCTAATTGATTGTCGTCACCCAACGTGGCTAAATATTCCAAATAGCCACGATAATTGCTAAACCAGTAGGGGAGACAGTGGTGTACACGAAATTCATTGAGATGGGCCCTCACGTTAGGACGCCCATCGATTATAAATTTCACATTGTTGTTGGCGGCCGTAATCCAATTGCTCGTGAGGCTGATATTGAGGTGTTTGGATAATTGTTGTTGAACTCTGTGACTCGTGCGTACCGGAAATCCCTCCCAATTTATGTGTTGCTCCGTAATGTCTGATGGGAAAAAAAACGCGAGATCGTCATGTATTTGATGCGTCATCGCTGGGATAATGGACGTGAGCCGGTGTTGGGCATCTCGGCAGGCATCCCGGAACGTGGCCAATTTCGTTGGGACGGTCCGCACCTCAAGATTTTTGAGATCAGCCCCGATATATAAATGTTCGTAGGAGAGCGGGGCCTCCTTCATTCCCGGTACGACAATATCCGTCCAGACAAAAGACTCCGAATGAGACTTGACGAAATTGTTTAGGGGCTCATTATAAAAATCGATGATTGATTTTTTCGATTTTTGCGCCGCCTGCAATTCCCATTCCATCCCAATGTAAAAATCATCCGCACACAGATCCATGACCTCACCTCCCCTCTTTCTGCCCGTGTTGTTGTGGTTTCATCTGTCTCCCGAATTCCCTCACATCCCCTCACCATCACCGCGCTTTCTCCTCCCCTCTATGCCCCCTCCCGATTTCCCTCATTGACCGCAGGTTTCATCTGTGTCATCGTGACACACGAAAAACCCTACAGAAACGAAAACCTTGTCAACCCCCCCTGGCTTATGTCCCTACTGCTAACTCATTGAAAACACAGACAAAAATAGCACTAAAAAAAAACTTAAAAAAAAGCTTGACAAAATGAAAAAAAACCTCTAACTATATCAATTAGAAGTTTCCTTCGTCACTTTTGGGAAAAAGCTCCTCGTCAACATTCCTGAAGTCACTAACAACAACTACTCTAAAAAACACCAAAAAACTAAGACGTTATAACAAACGTAATAACATTTGACGTTGTAAGTATATACCCTATACGGCGGACCTAGCTTGCTAGGGGCAAAAAACGAGAACAAACTACAGACGTTGAATACAACTACACATTAAACATTTTGTTCTCTCTCAATTCCTATTGAGACATTTTTAAGAGCCTCTTAATTATCTTTCAGTTTCTTTCTTTCCTTTCTTAATCTTCTCTCCTCTTACGCTTTAGGCTTTTAAGGCAAACTTCGTCCAAAACCTAAAAGCCTCTCTTTTTTTAAAAAAACCCCAAGTCCTTTTTTTTGAAAGCCTTTGATTTTTTTGTAAGAGCAATATATTTTCTTCAGAGGGATGAGTGCACGGGGCGGCGCGGCAGGTGATCAGCGCCGTCCGGTGGTGATCATTGATACACGTGAATGACTCATGGGCAGTAAAGCGCTCTATGATGCCCGGCGACGGATAGGCCTTTGTGGCTGGTGTGGCGAGGTGGTCACGACGACCGCGCTGTGCGTGGAGTGCACCGGTCGAAAGGAACGCGCGCGACAAGCGTATCTGGCTCGGTTGCGAGCGCGAGGGTTATGCCCACGCTGCGGGAAACGTCCGGCGCCCCCGCCACTCACCCAATGTTCTGTGTGCGCGGAGAAGGACCGGGATCGATCGTTGTCGCGCCACGAATGGACCGACCCGGTCTGCTCACACTGCAAACGATTCAAGGCCCGCAACGACCCCGTAGATTTTTGGTGTTGGCGCTGTCTGCGAGGCTGGCCGGTGGCCGTGGTCCGCGAGATCTTTGACCAGCGACGGGCCAAAGGAAGGCCACCGTGTTGAGGAGAGAGCGGGGGAAACCGCTGCCAGGCGTCGGCGCGGATCCTCGCGAGCCATGAGCCCACGCCTGATGTCCACCAAGCCGCGGGGTGGTCCCCCTCTCTTCTGTCCCTGTGGTTGCTCAGACGTTAGTCCACAGGCTCAGCCACAGGCTCAGCCACGGGCTCGAGACACACCCCATTCATCGCCGGGTAGCTGCGATAGCTCCCACCCTGTTCGAGTTTCGCGAGGACGCTCCCTCCTGTCGCCCCGCCCTGGATATTCAGTTGTGCTGGGCCTACCGCAGACCGACAGGTCGGCGTGACTAGTGAACACCCCGTCAAGACTGCGGTACAGATGCTAAGGATGAATACTTGAGTCATGGCAGTTCTCCTTCCTTGTGAGTGAAGACTGGGGTCGTCTCCAGTGTAGCACGGTCGTGGCGGTCTGCGACAAATTGTTGTATCCACTCAGCCGCGGTCTGATGCGTAATGGACGTGCGGCAGGAGCTGTTCGCCGACAATGTTTCTGTTCCGCACAGCCCAGACAATGACGCCCCCTCTCGCATGAGGTAACAGGCCCCGTCCTGCGTGAGCCAGAGCGATTCCGTCCCGTGAGGATCGCTCTTTCTCCAACAGGCCAATACCGTGGCGTACGAGGAAGTATTGATTGGCGTCTGCATCATGGGGTCCCCTTTCTTGTCTGGCGATGGTGTCACGCCCGCCACCCTCAGCGGGCTATAGAATGACAGGAAGGGAGAGATTGTGACCCCTCCTCTAGCAAATTGGTGTATCCAATCAGCGGCGACCTGATGCGTGATACCCGCGCGGTGGCAGATGGCTGAGGAAAAGTTCCCTTTCCCACACAGCCCAGACAGGGAGGCCCCCACTCTCGTGAGGTAACAGAACCCGGTGGGTTTGACCCAGAGCGATTCCTGCCCGTGTGGGTCGCTTTGCTCCCAGCAGGCCAATACCGTGTCATCTAAGGAATTGTTGCTCTTCGTGTTCATGCTGTTCCCCCCATTTCTTTGCCTGACGATGGCGTGACGCTCACCATCCCCAGATGTCCTATATAATAAGGAAGCTATTATATCACTTCATCTTCCCTCCTGGCCCTCATCTATCATATCACCCTAAGGCGACCATGTCAAGAGACAGAGACAGAAAAAGATAAGAATTATCTCCCATGCAAGGCTAGAGGCCAATCCTCCCATGCAAGTCTTATGCTCATTCTCCCATGCAAGGTCTAGACCAATCCTTCCCATGCAAGCCTTGTGCCCATCAGCGTATGCAAAACCCGGCCACCAGCCCACACGGTCCTATATAATAAGGAAGGTATTTTTTTCTCATTGCCCCCATCCGCCCATGCACCCACCATGCCAGGCTCTCCCGCCATCGCTTCCCCGTCGATTCCATGTCATCTAGGTTGTACGTAACTGGTCTTAGATATAACTACGTGTGGACATCGGCGACATTCATCGCTTCCCCGTCGACGCCATGCCTTATAGATTGTATGTAAGTGGCCCTAGATATAACTACGTGTGGCTCTCTGCGGCATTCATCGCTCCACCGTCGACGCCAGTCATCTAGACTGTACGCAAATAGCCCTAGATATAACTACGTGCGGCTCTTCTTGCCCGTATGCTGCCTTCATCCGACTAGTCACCGAGACTGTGCGTAGCTAGCCTTAGATATAACTACGTGTGGCTACAGGCTGCATTGCCCCACGATGGTAGGCTTGCCAGCCTCCGCCGTTGACGGGATTGATATCCCCCCCCCTACCCATGCACCCCCCCCCTCTTTTTTTTATGGGCTTTGGGGGGTATCCCCCCCCCTC
>Ga0210005_1001769_pt1 | contig 13321 bp, 12 predicted proteins | sample CryGey02umfilter_3_FD_183961 | JGI IMG/M metagenome (GOLD analysis project Ga0210005, IMG submission 183961) | Groundwater microbial communities from aquifer in Utah, USA - Crystal Geyser 4/9/14 0.2 um filter (SPAdes) (version 3) | ecosystem: Environmental > Aquatic > Deep subsurface >... | reverse complement strand
AAGAGTTTTGGTGGCCGCGCCAGTAAGTTCAAGGTTGGCGTAAGTGCCGGTAGCAATATTTGTAGCCGAAGCGCTTGTATATTGAACCGTTCCGCCATCGGCCTTAAATGTGCCGTTATTCACAAAAGGCGTGCCGGAGCCGGAAAATGTAATATTGCCGCCAACACCGTCAAGAACACCACCCGAATTTACAGTCAGTGTTCCGGAAACAACAAATGTGGCCGCATTAAACTGTGCCGCACTACTGATTGTCATATTTGTTGTAGTAGCATTTCCGTTATTTACAAATGTAAAAGTACCCGTAGTTGAGGTTGGAGTTAAATTAAGATTATAATAGGTAGTAGTAGCAATAAAGATGCTACTTCCCGGCGCGCCTCCATTAAAGGCCGCAGTATAAGTAACCGTACTGGTTGATGTTACGAATGTCGCAGAACTGCCGATAGAAAGCGGCGTTGCGCCACTTGCGCCATTACCGAGTCTTAATGTACCGCTACCCCAAGTAGCATCACCCAGTTTCAAAGTGCTTGTGCCAACAACCATTACTGTAGTACTGGCATTAAGAGTCGCGCCATTGCCAATAACCAAAACTGGTCCTTTACCGGCATCACCAAGAGTAAGCGATGTAAGGCCAAAACCAAGAGATGTGGTAGCGTATATCGTCGGAACAACATTGCCGGTACTCAAGCCGATAATTACATCATCAGTAGAAGTAGCGCCAGGATAAGCATTAGGTCCGCTACCAACTCCCCAGTTTGGTCCATCAGTCCAGGTATGGCCGTCGCCGTCGCCAGTCCAAGTATAGGTTGCGGCTTTTACTGTTGAAGCGCTAAGAAATAAAAAACCTACGGCTAAAAATAGCCCAAGAACTATAAAATGTTTTCGTGACATTGTATTTATATTTTTAACTTAATTATAAATTAATAAAATATTATAAAATCCTTAACTGTGTTTTTATGCACACCTATTACATATTATATAACATTAAATTTGTTTGTCTATTTAAAACTGTGAATAACTAAAAACCGCCCCGTTAGATACATATCTAACGGGGCGGTTTTTAAACAGCTATTTACCTTCTTGAATCGTCTCTCATTTCCCGATAGCAATTTTTGCAATATACGGGCCTGTCGCCAGATGGCTTAAAAGGCAAGCTATGAGGGGTTTTGGCGTGACATTTTGAACACTCCCATTCGCCAGTGTACTCCTCGCGCGGTCCACTATTGTAGCCGCGATTATTGTCTCTAAACATAAATGCCTAATTAATCTTTCTTTCTTTTATAATTTTTCGACCTTCTAAACTAGTCAATTTTATACTTAATATTCGTTACTGTCAACCAACAGGCCGGCTTGGTCACGAAGTTCTATGCGATCGTGAAGCTGATCAAAAAATAAATTGTTGTTTCCGGTATAAATCTGCCAGCTCTTATAAAAATCGGATTCATTCATATGTTTTTCAACACAGGCATTATAATTTAAATTATGTTCAACCCAAATTCGGCATTCCCGCGAATAATTATTTAAAACCGTATCGTTGGGCGCCCGACAGGATCCGGAATTCAGTATCAGATTCTGACAGGCGCTATCCAACCCAAATCCGGTTAAATTACTTATCTGAATCAGCGGGCAGTAATTAAGCGACGAGTCAATATTATATACATTATTCAGCCATCCAAAACAGCCATTAATTTGAAAACTTGAAAACAAAGGGCTTATGCCGGCAATAATTTTTACAGAGTCGCCGCTTTCAAGCCGGATGTCGGATAAAAATGAACTAAATTGCGGTAAGGCAAGGCCCTTTCCAATAATAGTTTCTCCGCGTTGGACACTTTTGATTTTCCAGCCGGTGATATCTATGGAACTGCCTTCAGAATAAGCCGCGCTTAAATTAATCTGTTCCTGACCATAACGATAAACACTGGAAATGTTTATTCTGCCTTTGTATATTGATTCGCCGAGTTTAATAACCGGCTGGGATTGGGGTTGAGATATTGATGGTTGGGGCTTGCTGTAAAAATATCCCGGCGTTGATGTAGAAATAAATCGAGGAAAATTCAAGAATTGATTTGATTTTATTATTTGAAGAAGATAAGGCACGCCGACAAATATGCCAACTAAAACCAAAATTAATAACATAAACCCGAAAACAAATTGAAACCTCATATTTATTATTTTATTTCTTTTTCAGACAAAGTCCTTATGATTTTCAATTCTTCAAGCGCTTTGTCCTCAAGACCCAAATTTTGATAAACCAATGCCAGTGATTGGTGAATTTGGATATCATTTGGGTCGCCTACTTCAGCCGACAAATACAGTAAAAGCAGTTCCGGCCACATTTTCAACCGTATATATGGATTAACTGCTCCTAAAATTTCCTGTTTTGGTGCAAAACCGCCCACGTAATTTAGGATTTTATCATAATCATACTTTAATCTGCCATTCTCCATAACTGCGCCGCCGGGATTATAAAATACCGCCAATGCTCCATTCAGCGCTCTCGCCGCTTCTTCGTCTTTTCCCGCCGCGGTGTACGCAAGACCAAGATACCAATGGGTTTGCCAATAATTCGGAGCATGAGAAACAGCCCGTTTCATCAGCTCTATTCCCTTGTCATAATTTTTAGTGTCAAAAGATAGTTGCAGATAAGAATAATAAACTTCCAGCCGACTTGGGGAAAGTTCCAAAGCTTGGTTGTAAGCATTCGCCGCTTTTTCAAAAAACTCTCGCTTAGTCGATTCATCCTGAAGTCCTCTAGCTTTATAATTATAAAGTTGGCCGAGATTTAGATAACTAAAAACCATGGGGTGGTCTTCAATTTCTTTTTCAAGTTCACTAATGCCAAAATCCAATACCGCTATTTGTTCTTCGGGCTTGAAATTACCTAAGTTTTTTTGAAGCCAAGTTATGTACTGGTTGCGAAATTCCGTAGTCCCAAGAGTTTCTTGTGCCAAGGCTTTTTTATATAAATTAAAGGCCTCTTCGGGACTAAGCGACGAATCATTGAAAGCGTGCACAAATTCGTTGTTTGCCTTGGCCGGCTTGATACTTACTTGCCAAATCAAAAAAATAGAAACTATAAAATAGAAAATAGAAACCGCCGCTATGACTTGGGAACTCGTAGAATTTTGAATTTGATTGTTGCGTGTTGCGTGTTGCGTGTTGCGTGTATAGGCAGCAAATCCGATTGTCAAAAAAAGGGCAATATAACTTACCGGACTGTCAAAAACAAAAAAACTCTGGACCGCATAAGCAATTACCAACGATGCGAGAACCCATAATTTGTTTTTCCAAAATGTCCAAAATAATGCGCCGATTAGAAAGAGATACCCCAAAAGACCCAAAATACCGCTCATTGAGGCATAGTCCAAATAAGCATTATGAGCGCGATCAAAATTGGTTTCTCTTAAATTATAAACACGTGGATTAAGAAAAGCGTTATGAAGATATAGGTAATTATTCGAACCAAAACCAAAAATCGGACGAGCTTTAAAAGCGTCCCAAGCAATCCCCCATTCGGTAATACGCTGCTGAACCGTGTCATCTTTTAAAGAAACATTAGTAACGCGGCTTAGCTGACGATTATTTTTTACAAAATCGGTATTCCGAAAAGAAAATATAATGCCATAAACCAACAATAAAATTAGAATAATGGGCGCAAAAACTTTTATATTTATTTTCTTTTCTAAGATATTAAAAATTACATAAGCCAAAATACCGGCAAAAAAACCTAAAATAGCACCACGGCTTGAGGCAATAAAAAGAGTGCCGATGTTTAAAAAGAAAGCGGCAATCCAAAACCCCTTCTTGGAAATGTTGGAAACCGAGTTTCTAACAAGTGGAAACTCGGTTTCCCGGTTTTGCCAGAGGTACAAAGCAAAAAAAGCGCTAAAAATCGCATAAGTGCCAAGCAAATCAGTATTACCTATTGTGCCGAATTGGCTACCAGGCAACCATACCCAGGAAGCGCCAAAATATTGAGCTAAAAGATAGAAAAACTCTAAAACACTAACAAAAACGGTAATACCAAAAAACTTTTGCCATTCTTTTTCGGTCTTTAAAATGCCCGCCAAAATAATAGCGAAAACCACAAAATGAAACCAAGTAATAACACCAGACATTCTTTCAGTATTACCCCAAAAACTTCTAAAAACGTCAACGCCTGTAAAACTAGTAAGAATCAATATGATAGTTAAAATCACAGCGGCGCCAAATATCCAATTCCATTTCGGCCGGAATCGGTTATCGGAAATTGCCAAAATAATGTAAAAGAAGAAAATAATCTCTGTAATAAGCTGGAAGAGCCAGATTTTTGGGAATATAAAGGGGAAAAAGAAAGAACCGTTTACATAAAGCGGAATAAACAAAATTAAACCAATTCCAAATTTAATGAGTTTTAATAAAACATTAGACATCTAATCGATTTTATGGGAAAATATTTAAATTATGTGGCGCAAGCGATTAAAAATATTCTTGCTGGTTATAAGCGATATTTTAGTATTCAACGCGGCTTTAGCTTTAACCCTCATTATTCGTTACGCATTAATTGAACATGATTATGGCGCTGTCAGAAATTCCATCCCCCTCCACCTTATTTCTTTTAGCATAATATTCGCGCTTTGGCTAATTGTTTTTTGGGCTGCCGGTCTTTACGAAATAACAAAATTAAGAAACGAGGAATTATTCTACAAAACCTTACTAATCGCCTTCTTCACTAATGCCGTTTTAGCTATTTCCTTTTTCTACTTTATACCATATTTTATAATTACGCCAAAAATTAATCTCTTTATTGATTTGGCGCTGACTTTGGCCATACTTTACTTCTGGAGGCAGTATTTTAATCGGTGGGCCGGAAAGTCCTTTAAGATTAATTTAGTGTTTCTCGGGGCCAGCCAGGAAATAATGGAGCTTAAAAAATTTTTAAATAATAACCCTCAATTGGGTTACCAAGTTGCCGGAATTTTAGCGCCGGATAATGTTTCTGAATTAGAAAACCTTTGGCAAACCAAAAAGTTTTCGCTTATAGTTTCGGCGGAACAATTTGACCACTCGCAAAAACTAGCGTTTTTGCTCTTCCACTATTTCAAAATGGGCGTGACAATTAGCGACTTGGATAAATTCTATGAGAACGTCACTAATCGCGTCCCCATTTCAATAATTCGCGAGGTTTGGTTTTTGGAAAATATCTCAAAACTTGAAAGAGGATTTTATGAAACCGCTAAAAGAATTTTTGATATTGTTATGGGAATAATTTTGAGTCTCGCCACTATTGTAATTTTGCCTATTGTTGCTATCGGCATAAAAATTTTTGACCCGGGTCCGATTTTTTATCGCCAGAAACGGATTGGGAAAAATGGCCGAGCTTTTACTTTGATTAAATTCCGTTCCCTGCCACTCAATAAAAATAACAACCGGATGCAAAAACCAAAACAGGAAGAGATTACTTCTTTTGGCAAGTTTTTAAGAAAAAGCCATTGGGATGAATTACCCCAAGTTTGGAATATTTTAAGAAACGAGATGTCTTTTATTGGGCCCAGGCCGGAAAAACCGGAATTTGTAGAGCGTCTTTCAAGCGAAATTCCTTTTTATGAAATGCGCCATTTAGTTAAGCCGGGAATGTCCGGTTGGGCCCAACTCCATAATCCCAACGCCGGCCCGACTCTTAAAGAAACATTGGAAAAACTTCAATATGATCTCTACTATGTTAAAAACCGCTCGGTTTTTTTAGACCTTTCAATTGTTTTTAAAACCCTGCGCATCTTAATCTCCGGCGCCGGAAAGTAAATATAACGACGTCGGACGTCGTTATATTTACTCAAGCATAAAATCGCGCACGACGTCTAGCGATAAGTCCTTTAACCATTCCTCGATACAGCGCTTATATTGTTCGTGACTGCCAAAAAACTTCAAAGGAAATTCTCTTTGGGTAACGGATGGAAAGTTTTTTTGGCCAGTATAATCTAAATGACTGCTCCACCGGTATGAATTAAGAAACTTAATTGTTTTAGAAAAATTATTTATTTTTCGATTTCTCCATTCGGGGGTTATTAAATCCAAAGGATTAAGATGAATATAATAGGGCAAGTGGATAAAATGCGCTTCTTTTTCGACGACAATCCTTTTATATTTTCCTTGAAATAATGCGCCGCTTCTTTCATATTTCGCATTAAAATACTTGGCATAGCCTCCATTTAATTTTTTTACAAAAAGTGCTATGCCATTTTGCACTTTCGGCATAAGAAGTAAATGATAATGATTCGGCATAAGACAAAATGCCAAAATATTTACTAACAATTTTCTCGGTTTCTTCTCAATTTTACGACGTCCGATATCGTTGTTGCGCTTAAAGGTATAAAAAGTGGTATTTACTGAACTTACATCATTAAATTCAAATAAATCATGAACAAATCGAAAATAATCCTGTTCATCAAGAAAGATTTTTCTTTTATCAACTCCCCTATTTAATACATGAACTACTTCCATAATATTGCAATAATATAACGACGTCGGACGTCGTTATATTATATCAACACCAAACGTCTATTGCAACTATCAATATAACGACATAACGACGTCGGACGTCGTTATGTCGTTATATTGAAATTAAAATAATACGGCCTCATGTGAGGCCGTAAATTCTTTTTAGCTCGGCAATGCCTTCCGGCAAATCGATCGTCGGCTCCCAGCCGAGCAATTCTTTAGCTTTTGTGATATCGGCTAAAGAATTTCTGGGCTCAACGCGCGCGGGACCGTGCTCATATTCGCCCCCGACCATATCGGCAAGTTGATTAATGCTGTAATTTTTTCCCCCGCCGATATTTATAACTTCGCCGTTTCCGACTTTATCGGATTCCGCCGCTAAAATATTGGCGCGGACAACATCATCAACCCAAGTAAAATCCCGAGTTTGTTCGCCATCGCCGAATATAGTGGAAATCGCGCCGATTCTTTTGTTCGCGATAAAGATAGGAATAGCCGAAGCATACGCGCTATCTACCGGCTGACGCAGCCCGTAAACATTGAAATAGCGCAAACAAACCGCGCCATTAAGACGGTTTTGTTTTTCCGGCTGGCACAGCATTTGGCAATACCTTTCACCCGCGTATTTTTGTAACGCGTAAGGCGAAAGCGGATTTACCGGCATATGCTCGCTTAAAGGCAAAGTCAAATTTCCTCCATAAATTGAGGAAGATGAAGAATAAATCAAACGTTTGGCATTTACCAATACAGCTAGAGCAATAACATTCAACGTACCACTTATATTGACGTTATTAGTCAAAATCGGATGATGGAATGAAAATTCCACTCGCGGCAGAGCCGCAAGATGGAAGACATAATCAAAATCAACATTGTCCCACCCACTAAAGCTGGTTCTGACATTCGAGTTTTGAATATCAAACCTGAATAATTGAGCCTTGGGATGAAGATTTTTTCTTCTTATTTCCCTTAGCTTTCTTATCTCCACTTCGAGACTCTTTTTTTCAGAGCTAGTCTTAGCCGACCAGAATTCCAGCTCCCTACCCGTCCAAAGGTTGTCAACAATTAACACTTCATCGCCGCGTTCAATCAACGCGTCAACCAGATGGGAACCGATAAACCCCGCTCCGCCAGTAACAATAGCTTTCATCTCTCCTCCTTTTTTTAGTTAAGTTGTTAAAAAACCAAATAAAGCTGTAAAATGTTATAATAAAACAGAATATATGTCAACATTAATTGATAAACTTTCAGAAATTTTAGGCACAAATTTGCGCTATATTATCAAGGGTGGTTTTTGGTTAACTCTGGGAGAGATAGTATCAACCGCCACTACTTTCTTATCGGCCCTGGTTTTTGCCAATCTGCTTTCAAAAGAAACCTATGGCATCTATAAATATGTGCTTTCAATAAGCGGAATTTTGGCCATCCCTACCTTGTCCGGTATAGGCACAGCCATGACTCAAGCTGTCGCTAAAGGATATGAAGGCTCGTTAATACCAGCCGTAAAAACAAAGATTCGGTGGGGTCTCTTAGCCAGCTTATCGGCCCTGATAGTAGCCGCTTATTATTACATTTATGGCAACTCTACGCTGGCAATAGCTTTTTTAATAGTCGCGGCATTTCTGCCATTTTTAGATGCTTTTGGTCTGTATGAGTCGTTTCTTTATGGAAGAAAATTATTCGATGTCGCATCGCTTTATTTCATATTAATTCAAATAATCACCATCGCTGTTTTAATCGGCACCATTTTTATAACCAAGAATATTTTTTTCATTCTTCTCGCCTATTTCGCTTCATGGACATTTTCAAAACTAATTATTTTTCAATTAGTATTAAAAAAGTTTCCACCGAATAAAAAACCGGACCCCGAAGCAATTACATATGGGAAACACCTTAGCGTTGTAAGCATTATCGGGACGATTGCTAATTATCTGGATAAGCTTCTTGTTTTCCATTATCTTGGCGCTGCAGAGCTCGCTGTCTATTCACTTGCGATAGGCCCCCCGGAACAGATAAAAAATTTATTATCATCGTTTAATATTCTCGCTTTCCCTAAATTTACAGAAAGAACAGTTGCGGAAATTAAAAAAGCAATGGCTAGAAAATTTTTCCAGCTTTTTTTACTCGCCTGTTTTGTTATTGGCGCCTATATTTTAATCGCTCCTTATTTTTATAAAATCTTTTTCCCGAAATACCTTGATTCCGTTTTTTATTCAAGAATTTTTGCTCTCTCGATGTTTAATCTCATTCTTTTTCCAGCAGGTATTTTTTTGCAAGCTAAAAGAAAAATTAAAGAACAGTATTGGACCAATCTGTTAACGTCTCTTTTTCAGATTGTAATAATGACTGTCTTTATAATTTGGCAAGGACTCTTAGGCCTTATCGTTGCAAGAATATTGACCAGATTTTTTGGCAGTGTAATCAACTTGGTCTTTTATCGGAGGGCATCCGTTGATACCACTCCATAGTTTTTTTAGTTTGTTTCTCCAAGCTAAATTCATTTTTAACTCTTTCGTAACCTGCTTGGCCGAAAGTTCGGGCTTTTGCCGGACTTTTCAGTAAATCAATAATTTTATCGGCCAATTCTTTTTCATTGTAGGGATTTACAATATAACCAGTTTCATTATTGATCACTGTCTCGGGCGTGCCCCCAAAACACGTGCCAATCACCGGCTTTTTGCAAGCCATTGCTTCAAGATTAACCGTTGGGAATGGATCCAGATAAAGCGACGGTACAACAATTATCTTGGATTCAGAAAAAATTTTTTTCATCGCTTCTCTATCTTGCCACGGCAAAACTTTTACATTTTGATTGCCGCCAGCATTAAAATTTCCATCGCCGACAATTGTTAATTTGGCATCGGGAATTTCAGAATTGATGATATTAAAAGCCCTGATTAAAACACTAACTCCTTTCGCCTCATCCACCCGCCCGGCAAAAAGAATGTTGTTACCGGTCGCCTCTTCGCCCGCCCATTCGTCAGCATTAATACCATTATGTATTACTACAATATTAGAAATTCCGTTTGCTTCAAGCGCGTTTTTTAGTACATGACTCACCACAAAAATTTTATCAACATTTTTCAGCGCCCGTTTGATAAAAAATCGTTGAAAAGGATTATAAGCCAACCCGTCTCTTTTCAGGCGGTCAAACCAGTTTTTTTTATAATCGCACCTTGGGTCCAAGCCGCAGATTTTCCTTTTAGGAAACAGTTTGCCGTTAAAAACAGTTTGGGCGTCATGAAGTGTTAAAAAAACCGTCTTAGAAAACTTTTTTGCTAAACTTATAACCCCATAAGAAAATCTATGATGTAGCGTGTGAATATGAACAATATCCGGTTTATATTCCAACAAAACGTTTTTTGTTTTTACCAAAATATCCCGATTCTTTAAATTTTTGAAATTCCGGAGTTTACCGAAGGGGCGGGTATGGATTCTTCTAATTTTAATTCCTTCAATTTCAATTTCTCCGACCAAACTCTTATCATTTGTGGCAGTCAAAACTAACAATTCTTGTTCGGAACTAACAAGCCCTTTCGCCAAAGAAAAAGCAACATTAGCGGCGCCGCCGCTATTTTCCGGCAAAAATTCATCTAAAATAAATAAGATTTTCATTTTTATTTTTTGGCGACAATTAACCAACCGAGCGCGTGCTTTTGATTGGCCCTGCTCTTATCTAATCCGTCAATTAAAATAGACAGCCAGCCGCAAATTAAAAAAAACAGATTAAAGATTTCAGCAAGCCAAGCGCGGCGGTTTAAATTAAATAAATCAATAACATAGCGGATTTTCATTTGACAATTCGCAGCCCAAAAACCGCCGCGCCTTTCAATTAAAATAATTTTGAAACCGGCATTTTTAAATAATTCTTCAAGTCCAAATCTGGTAAACCTGAAATAATCATGCGGTTCTTCGTGAAGTTCATTTAATTGCGGCACGGTAATTAAACAATGTCCTCCGGGCTTGAGCACGCGGTAAAATTCGTTGACGGCCTTTGCAGGGTTTTTAACGTGCTCCAAAACTTGCGTGGAAATAATCGAGTCAACGCTGTTTTCGTTCAGCGAAATATCCAAAACAGAACCTATTATATCTGGATTATTTTTAGAATTGATATCAAGAGTTAGATATTTTTCAAATTTAAAAAAAGATTTATACCGGCGAATTTTGCCGCTTCCAGCGTCCAAAACAACGCCCTTAATATAATGAGAGTATTTTTTTATTTGTTTTTTTAATAAATATCTATCAGGTTGAAAAATCATATTAAAAATTTAGCTATTTTTTCTTAGCCACCACAAATGTGTTGGCATAAATAATTTTTGATGGGATTATTTTATCAAAAAATTTTGCAATTTTTTCAATAATTATGAAAAATCGACTCGTTTTTTGTTTATATGGATTAAACCACGAGAAATGAATCATCTCAGAAATTACCATAAAAAATCCGCCATAAATTCCGGAGTCAATAATTTCAAATCCCATTGACTTAAAAATTTCTTCGAGCCCTTCGCGGGAAAAACGAAAATTATCTTTTGGATCAGCGTGAAAAGGGATCATAAAAGGAGCCGTAATAATCGCGTGACCGCCTGTTTTTAAAACTTTGTAAATCTGTTTAGCCATTTGATAAGGATTACTCACGTGTTCCATAACTTGAGTTGAAATAACCGTATCAAAACTTTCGGGAGAATACTTAAGATTTAAAACATCGCAAACATCATCAATATTTTCGGTTTTTCTTACGTCGCAAGCAACGTAATTTCCAGCGTTTTTTACAATAATTTCTTTGTATTTTGCCGTGCCCGCCCCCAAATCCAAAACTTTGCCTTTAACATAAGATAAAACATGAAAAATCACTTCTTTAGTTGTGTTTAACATAGGCATTATAAATTTCAATATAACTTGTTATTATTTTTTTCCAATCAAAATTTTTAACCCACTCAATACTATTCTTTCTTAAATTCAATCCCAAAATATCATCGGAAAGAATTTTTATTATAGCATCGGCAGTTTTTTGCGAATCGTTCTGCGGGACTAAAAGGCCATTATAGTAGTCTTTAACCGCATCTTCAATACCATTACCCAAAGTTCCGATAACGGGAAGCCCCGCAGCCGCCGCTTCCAAAAATACCAGACCGAAGCCCTCAAAGCCCTGGGATTTCACAATGTTAATAATTGAAGCGTTATAATCGCCGAACGGATAAGCGAACATTCTGACTTGTTTTTTAATAATCTTCTCCAAATAGTTTTTTGACTGCATAATCTGTTTTAGAGCTTCCCCCCACTGAAATTTCGGTCAATAAAGGATGATCCATAGTATGAGCGCCGATTTCGTGTTTATTTGAAATCGCAATAATTTCATCATTACTCAGCCGATTCTGTTTGTTCGGCGCGATATAAAAGGTTCCTTTGACGCCATATTTATCAAGCAGCGCGGCTAATCTAACGTCTAAAACATTTCCGTCATCCCAGCTGGTTGTAACTATAATCTTCTTATTTTCTTTCAACATAAATTAATAAATATCCGGAATTAATTCTTTAAATTTATTTATTACCATCTCAACACTGATTGCTTCTATCTGGCGTCGCGCTTCCTTCTCATTATAAATTCTCGCATTCATTACATATAACTCGGGTTTTTGTCTTTCGGCAACAACAATTTTGTGCAATTTGCCAATTGGCGGCTGCTCATTTCCGTCTATAGGTCCGATAATATCTATGGTTGGAACGTCAAATGCTTCGGCAATGTAAATCGGACCCGTGTCAACGCTTATAAAAAGATTTAATTTTGATATTAGCGCTTTTAATTCTTCTACACTAAATAGCCCGCGCGTGTTGATAAACTTAGTATCTTTACTGATAAAACTTATCATTTCATCAACTTCGATATCATTAGGTCCGCCAATAATAATAATCTCGGCGCGATATTTATCAAAAATATAATCAGCGAGTTTTGCGAATTTGTTTCTTCCCCATTCTTTAATCTTATTGCCGGCCGAGGGCGTAATGCCAACAATAAAATCTTTTTCTGGCGCGATATGATTTTTGGCGAAAAAATCTAAAATTGTCTTCTCCGCTTCCTGCGAATAATATAAATACTTTTTGGTATCTTCCGTAAAAATCCCAATCGGCTCAAGAAGACGCAAATATTCTCGCGGAGCATAACTGCCCATGCGATGCGGCTTGGTTACTACAAAATTCCGCAGAATTTTATATGGCTTTGTTTCATAAGGACTGAAGCCGTTTCTGATAACCGGAGCAGAGATCAAAGGAACCTCTGCAAGATATAAAGCGGCCAAAGCCGCAAATCCCGGGGCCGTAACACAGGCAAAATCAAATTTTTCTCCCCGAATACTTCGCCGGAAATCCTCGAAACCGAAATTATTTTCGCAGACAATATAGCCGTTAATATCCGGGTTCCCTTTCAATAACTCCCTATTAAGAGCATTGCCCATTACAAAGAGTTTACTTCGAGGATATTTTTCTTTAACGGCTCTGAACATCGGGGTCGTGCAGACCATGTCTCCAAGCTTTGCATTCTGGATGATTAAGATTTTTTTGAGTTCGCTTACCAGTTTTGATGCTTTCCCGCCGATAATAAATTTAGCAACACAAAATGCTAAAATTCCGAGATTATTAATTTTTGAAAAATTAAAACTCATTATAGACTTTGATAACTAACTCATATGGATTGAGCTCATAGAATTTGTCAAACGCCTCCTTTGCTGGTTCGCCGAAAATATCTTTAGCCAAAAGGTAAATAACAACTGCCAATAATCCGAAAATTATAATCTGAACAAACCTTACGGCATCGTAGTTATGGCCAAAAATCTTATAAATCACAGCTAAAAACAAA
>Ga0210005_1001749_pt1 | contig 13437 bp, 13 predicted proteins | sample CryGey02umfilter_3_FD_183961 | JGI IMG/M metagenome (GOLD analysis project Ga0210005, IMG submission 183961) | Groundwater microbial communities from aquifer in Utah, USA - Crystal Geyser 4/9/14 0.2 um filter (SPAdes) (version 3) | ecosystem: Environmental > Aquatic > Deep subsurface >... | reverse complement strand
GAAACCACCCTTAGTAACAGTGAGGCCCGTAACACGGACATCGCCTGCACTTGAAGCGCGGAGTGTAAGCCAACCGATTGGGTTGAAGGCTGTTCCATCAGGAATGATGAATGATCCCTGAGGAGCGGCAGCAGCTGAGACAGTAAGAGCACCACCGGGAACCTCAGGTTCGACGGGGGGGGTCTCTGGCTCAACTGGTGGGGTCTCAGGCTCGACCGGTGGAGGAGTTGAACCGACAACGACCAGCTGGCCGCCGACTACGTTCTTACCCTCGTCGAGAGCCTGGAGAAGTTGCTCGGCGCTAACACCCAAACGGGTGGCAGCAACCTCGACAACATCGACATCGTTGTCGAGTGCGTAGTCAACCTGCGCATTCATAACAACAACGACCTCGGCCTTGATGGCACCCTCAGTTGGGCGGAGCTGGTTGTCTGAACCAACCATCAAGTTGTTCTCAACCATACAAGCCATAGCGCCGGTAGCCCATGATGGGATCTGGCCCTTGTCTGTGTATTTGTCGAGAACGCTTGCGTCACATCCCTCAAGTCCGAGGACTGAAGAAGCTGCGACAGCGAGCTGTGCACGGCTCATGGTCTCGGCACCATCGAAGTAACGTACGCCATTGCGAACATTACCGACGGTCCAACCCATGGTGTATGCAGTATCAGCGGCATTTGCGTACCAAGTTCCGGCTGCATCAGTGAAAGGTGATTTGGCACTGGGGTTCAGTACCTCGAAACCTGCTGTAAGCATCTGGTAACCGGTAGCACGATCTACTACGGTTGTGAATTTTGGATCTGAAAGCGAGCAGTCGATAAGACCTTTATCACAGGCCTCGTCTACTGCACCTGCTGCCCAGCTAAGCCCGGCGGCAGTTGCGTCAGCTCCGGTGTAAGCACTTGCGACCGGTATAACGATCACAAGGCTCGAGAGAATGGAAAGGACACCAACTGTAGCCAGAAGGCGTCGGATCCCGTTGAATCTCAGAGTATTCATAGAATCTAGACTTTAGAAAATTAAAGTAAGGTGCCTACACCCGTCATTACAACGGATGAGCCTCAGTCATTACGGGAATATAAGAACATAGAGGCGGAGGGAAGCTAGACAACTCCCCTCACTTGTCTCGTGGCGTGTCGTCAGACGTCGACCACATCATTGAACGGCCACGAGGAGTGGGTATCAAGAGATTGGAATAAGGTTGGAAAGCATAGAAGTTTCTGCGGTTACACCTATCCCATGTCGAGTGGGTATATATAGGTGTCTACCGTTGCCCAGTTTTCAAAGATCACATTACGACACACACCTGGCCGGCCGTAACGGCCCCAGGTGGCAAAAACGCTTATCCTATCGGGAGAACTCGATATTCAACATAAAATTTCGATGATGAATCTATCAGAGCTAACCTGTAAAGTCAACCGACCCCAGATCAGCATTTCCTGCTCGATTCGTTGTTTAATAACTGAAAATCCCTTTTTTTGTTTCCTAAAACATGGTGACACAATAAAAAAACATGGTAGTAATTGATTGACTGGACACTTTGTGTTGCAAAATGGACAATAATCAATACTATGAACGGAGCAGGTCGACAGTAGTAAAAATTTGACAGTGAGAAAAAGACCTTTTGGCTTATGTGCCGCGTTCGTCTAGTGGCCTAGGACACCTCCCTCTCACGGAGGAGATCACGGGTTCAAATCCCGTACGCGGTACCAATCATTTTCATGGCACACAATCTATACGACATACTCGGCGTAGAACGTAACGCAACCGATGCCGATATTAAACGGGCCTATCGGAAGCTCGCGCAGCAGTACCACCCTGATAAGAACAAGGGCGATGAGGCTTCGGAAAAAAAATTCAAAGAGGTTACCGCGGCCTATGAGATCCTTTCGGATAAGCAAAAACGCACCCAGTATGACCAGTTCGGCGACAGCCCGTTTGGAGCCGGAGGGCAGGCGGGTGGAGGCTTCCCGGGGGGCTTTGACTTTGGTGGCTTCGGGGGTGGAGGGGCGGGAAACTTTTCAGATATCTTTGAAACATTTTTCGGCGGAGGAGCGACACGACAAGGCAGACGACAGCCATCGCGTGGAGCCGACCGTGAGATAGACATCGGCATCACCTTTAAAGAGGCGGCCTTTGGAGCCGATAAAGAGGTAACGGTTGGCAAGATCGGAAGGTGCGATACCTGCGACGGCTCGGGGGCGGCCAAGGGCTCTAAAGTAGTCCGCTGTACCGAGTGTGGAGGAAGCGGCTCAGTCCAGGCGGTCCAGCAGACGATTCTGGGACAGGTAAGCACTCGTCGCCCCTGCACGAGCTGTGACGGCCAGGGAGAAAGGCCCGAGAAGCCCTGTTCAACTTGTGGAGGAAGCGGCCGACTACGCAAAAATGAGCGACTACGCGTTAAGATACCCGCAGGGATAGACAGCAACTCCTCAATCAGACTAAGCGGCAAGGGCGATAGCGGCATCAGAACGGGCGAAAACGGCGATCTGTATGTGAATATCCACATTGAGCCCGATGAAGAGTTTTCTCGCAGAGACGCCGACGTCTACTCTCAGCAGACCATCCATATAACCCAGGCTGTTTTGGGTGATACGATTGCAGTTTCAACCATCCACGGACCGGTTAGCATGAAGATACCAGCCGGGACACAGTCGGGAAAGGTGTTCAGGCTTAAAGAGCAGGGCATCCCCAAGATGAGGCAGTCGGGACGTGGAGACCACTATGTTGAGCTGAAGGTCCAGGTTCCCACTAAGCTCAGCAAGAGCGAGCGAGAGTTTTACAGAAAAATAGCCGAGGAAAATAAGCTTGATATAAAGGAAGATAAAGGGTTTTTCGGCAAAATTCTCGACTAGTTGATGAGGTATCAAAAACGGCGTAAGATGTACTAAAAATACCCTCCATACATGCTCAATCTATCCTGGGACCTATTCGTTGTTGTCATCTTCGCCGTCATTGTTGCTTACAGCTTCATAATCGGCAAAGAAAATACCCTCAAGGTCATTATCGGCAGCTATATAGCGATCCTGACCGCTGACGGCCTGGGAAACCTCTTCCAAGAGTACCTCCTGGGCTCGAGCGACTTTGTGGCCTTCATGAGGTTTATGGGCATCACGGGCCTCGATCACACGATGCTCCTCTTCAAAATAATCGTCTTCATAGGAGCCATTGTGATTCTTACTATAAAAGGTGGCTTTGAGATCCGTAACGGGCTCAATATGGGGGGCATTATCGGCCTCATAATAAATCTTGTTTTTGGCTTCCTGAGCGCCGGTCTCGTTATCAGCACACTACTCATATACGTCTCCGGTGCCTCATTTGTGGAGGGTGCTCTGAATATTGCCAACAACACACTCTCGGTGGCCTACCAAGACTCCTCGATGATACGACTCATGATAGACAACTATAACTTCTGGTTTGCCCTCCCCGCCGTCGCATTCCTCGTTACCAGCCTCTTTAACGATAGTGAGGCCTAACCGCCTTAACCAAGGCAGATCGAGAAGGCGCAGCGATTTACCCTTCCTGATTTCTCTTCTTTGTGATACAAATAATGCCGTTCTGCTACCGATGGGTCGGTAGCTCAGCTGGTAGAGCAACAGCCTTTTAAGCTGATGGTCGCGGGTTCGAGCCCCGCCCGACCCACCACCACAGGAACTTACGCCCGAAAGGAGAGGCCACTCCCCTCTTTTGGGCTTTTAGGGCTTGTCCCTGATGGCACAGGGCGACTACCCACCTCCCGCGCCTGCATACTCTCCGAATAGTCACCCTTCCTTGACCAGGCAATATTCGACTAGTCGCGCTACCCCTTTTCCGACCAATCACTTGCCTACCCAAACCCTTTTGGATAATCATAACTTCATGGAACTACTCAGTATAACAGAAGCAGCCGATCTCTGCGGCAAGTCGATACAGACGGTCCGCAGAATGATCAAGCAGCGTAAAATTCAGGTTAAAAAACAGAAGACGCCCCAGGGGTTCAACTACATGATCATCCGGGCCTCACTTGAAGAGCACATTCCCTCTTCAAACAGGCCTTCCGAGGCTGCAAGCTCGACTCCTGAGCAGAGCGTCGAGACCAATGACTCCCCCACTCTCGCAACCGAGCGCGAGCACCGCTCACTCAACACCGAGGACCTCCTCAATTTTAGAGGCGAGGTTGAACGTTTCAGTACGACTATCCAGCAACTTGTTGAGCAGAACGCCCGTGATAAGGAGAACTTTTTCGGGCTAGTCAAAACCTTCCAGGACCGCGTAGTCGTGCTTGAAGGCCAGATAAAAGCACTCGAGGAACCGAAAGGCTCGTGGTGGCAATTCTGGAAATAGAGAAGCTATTCCTTGCCGCGCTAAAAGGTGGTACTTTTTGAGCGGTAGTTTTTTATATTTTACCTATAACACCCCTTGTATGAGCTTCTTTCAAAATACTTTAGACTTGATTGAAAAAGCCGCAGATATCATGAAGCTCGATGGCGATGTCCAGACCATGATTAGCCATCCGAATCGGATTATCCAGGTGAGTATCCCGGTTAAGATGGATAATGGCCAGACACGCATCTTTGAAGGCTTCAGAGTCCAGCACTCAAACCTTCGTGGCCCCTACAAGGGAGGTATTCGCTACCACCAGGACGTAAATATGGAAGAGGTTAAGGCTCTCGCAACCCTAATGACCTTTAAATGCGCGGTTGTAGACATTCCACTTGGTGGAGGAAAGGGAGGAATCATCGTTAATCCGAAGGAGCTCTCTAATGCGGAACTCGAAAGAATGACTCGTGCCTATACGGCACAGATCGCACCGTTCATCGGTCCGGATATCGACATTCCCGCACCGGACGTTAATACGGACGGCCAGATTATGACCTGGATAGCCGATGAGTACTCAAGGATCAAGCAGCGACCCGCCCTTGGAGTAGTCACCGGTAAACCTCTGTTTTTTGGCGGTTCACTGGGAAGAAACAGAGCTACAGCGCAGGGTGGCGTCTTCGTTCTTAAAGAAGCAACTAAAGACCTGGGTAAGAAGCCCGAAGACACCCGGGTAGTCATTCAAGGTTTTGGTAATGCCGGAGCGCACGCGGCGGAAATCCTCGAGAGCGAGGGCTACCGGGTAGTCGCCGTATCAGACTCAAAAGGTGGTATCTACTGCCATGAGGGTATTCACGTTGTGCGTGCGATCAAGTGCAAAGAAGAGACGGGGAGCGTGCATGAGTGCACGGTCGTAGGTAAGAAGTTCGACTACCATGTCGAAGAGGGCGCCGTATGTGAACGAATAACCAACGAGCAACTCCTTGAACTTGAGTGCGACATCCTGATCCTTTCAGCTCTTGAAAACCAAGTTACCGGAAAGAATGCGCATCAGGTTAAGGCTAAGCTGATTTTGGAACTTGCGAATGGTCCACTCGATGCGGAAGCTGACACTATTCTTGCCGAGAGGGGAGTAACAGTTATACCTGATATTCTGGCCAACGCCGGTGGTGTTACCGTCAGCTACTTTGAGTGGGTACAAAACCAGATGAACTACTACTGGCCCGAGGACGAGGTCCACGAGCGCCTTCAGAAGATCATGGTGCAGAGCTGGGAGCACGTAAAAGCGGCCAGCGACAAGTACTCTACAACACTACGCATGGGTGCCTTCATAACGGCTTTTGAGAGACTCGCAGAAGTGATGAAGGCCCGCAGCATCGTCTAATCAACGCGACTAATCACATGGCTGATCAGACCCTAAACGAGGTTTCAACCCCGGATACCTATATCTATGCCTTTCATGAAGGCGCAGAGCTGTCGAAAGAGCTGCTGGGTGGTAAAGGTGCCGTTCTGGCTCAGATGACCTCATTCGGCCTACCCGTACCCCCGGGCTTCACGGTGACTACTCAAGCGTGCAGCGCCTATCTTGAAAGGGGAGCGATGCCGACAGGTTTCTGGGAGGCTTTTGATGCGCAGCTTAAAAAACTTGAAGAGAAAATGGGGAAGGGTTTTGGGTCAGATTCAAACCCGCTCTTGGTCTCAGTTCGTTCCGGCGCGGCCATCTCGATGCCGGGAATGATGGACACGGTTCTGAACCTTGGGCTTAACGACTCGACAGTAGAGGCGCTTGCACACAAGACCGGCAATCCACGCTTCTGCTGGGACGCCTACCGACGCTTTGTTCAGATGTACGGAAATGTCGTCCTGGGCATCGATCACCATGCCTTTGAAAGCCTTCTTGAAGATGTTAAGGCGAGTTCGAATAAGCAGCTGGATACCCAGCTTGATGAGGCGGAACTCCGCGAGCTCGTTCGCCGGTATAAACAGGTTGTCCAAGAGAAGACTCGGCTGCCCTTTCCCGACTCACCACGCGAACAGATGGAGAAGGCGATTATCGCGGTCTTTTCTTCTTGGAATAATAAGCGTGCCATTACCTATAGAAAAATACATAAGATCACCGGGCTCCTGGGAACCGCAGTAACTATTCAGAGCATGGTCTTTGGCAATATGGGAGAGAGCTCGGGGACGGGCGTCGCTTTCACGCGAAATCCCTCAAATGGCGAGAAAGAGTTTTACGGCGAGTTCCTCATTAATGCTCAAGGTGAGGATGTAGTCGCGGGTATTCGAACTCCACAAAAAATTGATGAGTTAGAGCGTCTCATGCCGACGATCTACGCTCAGCTGGTCGAGATTAAAGAGACGCTGGAAAAGCGCTACAGAAACATGCAGGATATTGAGTTTACCGTCGAAGAGGGGAGGCTCTACATTCTCCAGACACGAAATGGAAAACGGACAGCGGCGGCTGCCGTGCGCATTGCAACCGAGATGGTTTCCGAAGGCTTGATTAGTCGGGATGAAGCGATTCTCCAAGTTGATGCACTTCAGCTTAATCAGCTGCTCCACCCCTGCCTGCCGGCAGACCACGGAGGACAGGTTCTGACTAAGGGCCTCCCCGCCTCGCCGGGTGCCGCCGTGGGTGTCGTGACCTTCTCGCCGGAGGAAGCGTATGAACTTTCAGAGAAGGGGAGGCGCGTTATCTTGGTGCGTCGCGAAACCTCTCCCGAGGATATTCAAGGCATGTATGCCGCTCAGGGCATCTTGACCTCAACAGGAGGGATGACCTCCCATGCGGCAGTAGTTTGTAGGGGTATGGGTAAGCCGTGTATAGCCGGCTGCGCCTCACTGAAAATCGATTACCCAAACCAGCAGCTCAATATTGATGGTCGGGTAATCGAGGCGGGTGAGGTAATCACACTTGATGGTACTACTGGAGAGGTTATTTTGGGCGAGATCGAGCTCGCTCCACCGGTTCTGAATAGTCACTTTAAAGAGCTGATGGGCTGGGTAGACGAGCGCCGAGACCTTCGAGTAAGAACAAATGCAGACTGTTCGGAAGATGCCGGCAAGGCCCGTGAGTTTGGAGCGGAAGGTATTGGGCTGTGCCGGACGGAGCACATGTTTTTCCAGGATGATCGCATCAGCAAGATTCGTGAGATGATTCTGGCAAAAAATGAGGAGGGCCGCCGAAAGGCTCTCAGTAAGCTTCTTCCCCTTCAAAAAGCCGACTTCAAAGAGCTTTTTAACGTCATGGATGGATTTCCTGTGACGATACGGCTGCTCGATCCGCCACTTCATGAGTTCATTCCGACCACTCCCGAACAGATGGGCGAGATGGCGAAGTTGATGGAGATATCTACGGAAGAACTTACACAGACCGCCGCTATGCTCCACGAAGTGAACCCGATGCTCGGCCATCGTGGCTGCCGACTGGCCATGACCTATCCGGAAATTACCGAGATGCAGGTCCAGGCTATCGTCGAAGCGGCAATCGAGGTGCGAAAGAGCGGGGTGAAGGTGATTCCGGAGATTGAGGTTCCGTTTGTGGGTATGGCAACCGAGCTTAAAATGATGAGACAGCTTATCCAGAAGGTCGTTTCAAGGTACGCCGAGGCGCTGGGTGATCTCCAGGTAAAGATCGGTACTATGATCGAGCTGCCACGCGCCTGTCTGACGGCCGACGAGATCGCTCCCCACGCCGACTTCTTCTCGTTTGGGACTAACGATCTTACTCAGATGACTTTCGGTATGTCACGTGATGATGCGGGGAAGTTCCTTCCTCACTACCTGGAAAATGCAGTAACCGAGACCGACCCCACTGAGACGATCGATCGCCAAGGTGTTGGCCGGCTAATGCAGATCTGCGTCGATCTTGCACGCCAAGAAAAACCCGAGCTTGAGATGGGTATTTGCGGGGAGCACGGCGGAGACCCTCGGTCGGTCGAGTTTTGCCACCTGATCGGGCTCGACTATGTAAGCTGCTCGCCCTACCGAGTCCCGATCGCCAAAGTCGCCGCCGCTCAGGCCGCTATACGACACCCACGAACTACTCCGACAGCTTAACTTCTTACCCCTCTCTCGCATGTCTCTAAAATCCAAACTCCAGGAAGATCTGAATAACTCGATGAAGGCCCGCGACGAGCTGACCACCAGTGTTTTGCGTATGGCAAAGGCCGCCGTGATGAAATTTGAGGTCTCGGGAAAGCAGAAGGTCGAGGCGACCGATGAGGATATTTTGAAGATCCTGAAGAAGGAGCTCAAACAGCGAAAAGAGGCCGCCGAGGCTTTTAGGAAGGGGGAGCGTGAAGATCTGGCGGTTTTAGAAGAAGCCGAAGCGAAGATCCTGGAGCCTTACCTGCCGGCGCAGCTCAGTGAGGAGGAGATTGAGGCAGTTTTGAAGACTGTCATTGCGGAGACAGGTGCTCAGGGTAAGCAGGAGCTCGGCAAGGTCATAGGAGCCGCTATGGGGCGTCTTGGAGGAAAAGCCGAGGGTGGCATCGTCTCAGCTATTGCGAGCCGCCTTTTGAGCTAATTTAGAGCGCGCCTCCCGAACTACTTGTTTAACCCAAAATGGTGGGCAGGGAGGGATTCGAACCCCCGAAGGCATAAGCCAACAGATTTACAGTCTGCCGCGTTTAACCACTTCGCTACCTGCCCACATTGAGTGGAGCCGCCTGTCGGATTCGAACCGACGACCCACAGTTTACAAAACTGTTGCTCTACCAGCTGAGCTAAGGCGGCCTAATTTTGGGTGCCTCGTGATACAATCTGAGGCGCGCACATACTACCAACAACTTATGATGTTTGAAAAGATCAAAAATGCCTTTCCGAAGATCAGAGAGAACGAGCCGCTGAAGCAGCACTGTACCTTTCGGGTTGGCGGACCCGCAGATCTCTTCTATGAGCTGAAGAATATCGACGAACTCCCCGAGCTTATTCGTCTTGCCGAAGAGGCCTCTCTGCCGTACAAAATCATCGGGCGGGGGAGCAACTGCCTCTTCACCGACGCGGGCTTCCGCGGCCTGATCGTAAAAAACGTCTCAACTACGATCCGCGTTGAGCCGCCCTACATCTACGCCGATGGGGGAGCGGTCCTGGCACTCGTCCTGCGGGCGGCCGTTGAGCATAATCTTGCCGGCCTCGAGCCGCTCTTTGGCCTTCCGGGAAGTATTGGTGCCGCCGTCTGGGGAAATGCGGGTGTCCCGGGGACCGAGGTGGGTCAGTTCGTAGAGTCGGTTGAGCTTTTTAATCCCCGCGAGGGAGTTCGAACGGTTCCGGCAGCTGAGATTAAGTTCGACTACCGCCACACAAGCCTCCAAGATGGTGACGATATCGTCATGCGCGTTAAGCTCAAGCTCAAACCCGGAGCCGAGAGCCGCTCAAAAGAGGAGATGCTGGTGATTAATGAGATTCGAAGAGGCAAGCAGCCCGCGGGAATGACTGCCGGATCTTTTTTTAAGAACCCATCAAAAGATAAACCGGCCGGCTGGCTCATAGATCAAGCGGGGCTGAAAGGTGAGCAGCTGGGGGGTGCGCAGATAAGTCCCAAGCATGCAAACTTCTTCATGAACACCGGTTCAGCGACCGCAGATGAACTTATAAAACTCTCACAAAAAGCCCAAAATAAGGTTAAGGAGGATTTTGGCATCGACCTTCACTCGGAAGTTAAGATCATCGGCGAGGCCGACTAGAAAGCTACCCCAACCTGTTGCATGAGAACAAATGACCGTTCGTCAAATCCAACTATCCACTGGCTTTTGACCTGAACTGGTATTGATCTTAGACTTGGGAAAGTGGTATAATAGTATGAAATTTATTTTTAAACTTTTCTTCCTATGAAAATTTCGAAAAGCACGCTCAAGCAGTTTCTCCTCGTAACGACCCTGACGGTCATGGGACTCCTCCTGATAAACGGAGTTGGCATCTCGCCGGTCTTCGCCCAGGCGATCGACCCTGAGCAGGACCAGCCCGCTATCGTCCGTTCGCTCTCCGGAGGCCAGACAGGTATCCGAGGAATCGTGCTCACGATCGTCAACTTCTTCCTTACCTTCCTCGGTCTTCTGGCCGTGGTTATGGTTATCTACGGAGGCTTCCTCTATGTGGGATCAGCCGGTAACGATGACAACATCGGAAAGGCTAAGAAGATCCTTCTCTACGCAGCTATCGGTATCCTCATCATTATCGCTTCATACGCAATGGTGAATACCATCCTCGGCGCCGCTACCGGTGGCCAGGGTGTATAGTCCGACTACTTTTCTTTCATAGGAAAACAAAAACCCGCTCACACCGAGCGGGTTTTTTTGTGTGTAAAGTAGCGTTGGGGGAGACTTCTCGAAGCGCGGTTAAGCAGGCGGCTGGGGCAGGCGGAGGGCGATTTGGGAAAGCGCGGGCCGGGTTAGACGGCCAGGGGAGAAGGCGTGACCTCCTCATCACCATCGTCAACGGGTAGACGCAGCTCGGTCGTATCCTCCACCGTTATGAAGGCCCGATCTATCTTAATAATATTTTTCGCCGAGATGATCGCCTCGCTCAGATGGAATATCAAGAAGAGCTTGGCGACGTGCAGTGTGGTGAGCTGAGCGGCCTTCAAATCCACCTCATAATCTATGACGCGCCCCAGGATTTTTCGTGTTTTCGCGGTCATAACCTGCGAACCGGCAACATCGATCGCCATGCGATCTACCTCCGCCACACGCAAGACATCTTCCATGGGGATCAGGTCATCGCGCGACCTTATGTAGAGAGCATTGTTCAGACATTCCGTATCAGCAGGAAGAATAACCTGCCTATTTTTCAAGACAAACGCGAGGAGTTTTCCCGTCTCGGGATCGATCATCACATTGCGCACAACACCTAGTGGCCGGTGAGGCGAGTGCTCCTCGAAAATACTCATGCCCATGAGCTCGGAATAGAGTTTTTTCATAGTTAAAATATACTGTTATTTTTTAGACAATAATAGGGTATACTGCGATCCGTTGGTATGATATAATCTTCTGAAGGTTTGGTCATAATCGGGGTGTAGCGCAGTTGGCTAGCGCGCTTGGTTTGGGACCAAGAGGCCCCGGGTTCGAGTCCCGGCACCCCGACCATCTCAACTTCGCAACAGGGAGCTCATCAGTCGGATCGCGCACAGCGATAGTATGAGCTCTTTTTGCATAGGAAGACGCAGACACGGAGTGGGTCGGTGGGCCCTTTGCCAGCTCCGAAGGAATAGGATAAAGTGCGTGGCATGAAAGAAATCACGTGGGATGAGTTTGAACTTCCCCCCGAAACAAGTGGGGCCGTTTATTTCGGAGTTTCTTGTGACCGGTGTTAAGACGGAAAAGGGGGTCGTCTTAGTCAGTCCGACTGAGCCTGTCGCCAATGGACTCAAGCTGGCCTAACGGCCGGATCTGTGCGCCCTAAGATTTTATAGGTTAGAGTTAACATCTCCGCCTCTTCATCCGACTTCATGTGGTCATAGCCGAAGACGTGGAGCAGGCCGTGGACAAAGAGAAAGCGGAGCTCCTCATCAACCGACTGGCCGATTTTTTGGGCCTGTACACGTGCATAGGGGAGAGAGATGAAAATCTCACCGACGAGGGGGTCGGGGACTTCCGGGTCGAAGTAGCTTAGGGAGATGACGTCGGTAGGGCGGTTTTTATTGTGGTAGTGGGTGTTGAGTTGGGTCATGCGCGTGTTACCAATAAGGGTCAGCTCGAGCTCCCACTTCCGGCCGGCTGGGGTTCGTGCTTCATTTTTGAGTACCCGAGCAGCGATCGGCAGCAGATCGGTAAAGAGTTTTTCTTGAACGGGGGTTCGCGTCGCATTGTAGAGGGTGAGGCTGAGCATTAAGGGAAGTTTAACGGGGTAGAGCGGTCAGGACAAGCGTGCCTTCCACTGGCGAGCGAGTTCGTAGAGGGCGACACCACAGGCCGTTGCGACATTAAGTGAGACCGCACGCCCTAACATCGGCAGCTCGACGGCATAGTCGGCGAGTGCGAGAAGCTCGGGGGAGACACCCGTTATCTCGTTTCCCACTACAAGGCAGAGTGGATAGTCGAACTGAGTATCCCAGCTCGTCTTAGAGTCCTTTGTGCGCTCAAGAGCAACGACCGCATAACCTAGACGCTTAAGTTCAGTGACGCAGTCGAGGGCTTCTGCCCTGTACTCCCAGGGCACAACCTCGGTTGCTCCCAAAGCGGTTTTCTGGATTCGGCTACTCGGGGGTGTGCCGGTAAGTCCGGTGAGATAGATCTTTTCTACGAGGACTGCGTCCGCCGTTCGGAAGATGGCCCCAACGTTGTAAAGGCTACGCAGATTTTCGCAGACGAGACTCACGCGCATACGCGGACGCCCCTGAATCTCTTGCTGCGTGGGCCGATAGTGGTCTGAGTCGACACTTTTCACGTCTTCAAGCATACATTGACTTTTGATTTAGACAATTTTTAAATAGAATAAGCCAAGATGACAACGACCACTGCCGACACTGTCAACCGAAAAATGGCGAGTAAGTTACTCGGCGTCTCCGTGCGTACCGTTGATCGCTACATTACGAGCGGCAAGATACCGGCCTATACTCAGAACGGTCGAGTTTTGTTGAAAAAGCGAGATGTAATGGGACTTCTCCACAACAAGACTGAAGAGAAACCGACACCCGTTGACACTACGCGACAGTCACTTACCAGCCACGGCCATGTCTACACGACACAGGCCGATATGCAGTTCTACAAAGAGCTTTACCAGGAAGCACAGCACCTCCTAAATGACTACCAGCAGAAGCTCGAACAGTCGAACTACCGGATCCGAAACCTTGAGTCGCAAATGGCGAGCGCACTCCCCGCACCGGCCGCTCCCATTCAGCAGCCTATGCACCAGCCAGTTCAGTACTCCGACCCCAGACGTGAAGATGCCTTCGCCCAAGAACTCCTTAAAAAAGAAATCGAACAGCTGCAGCAAGAAAAAAAACTCCTTCAGCGTAAGATGAAAAATGAGCAGCTCAGCCGGACTATCTTTGCCGTCTTGCTCTATGTCCTCTTGGGACTCCAGCCGGTCTTCTGGCTCCTCACACGATAAAACAAACTACTGCGGTTCCGGGATGGGTGGTATCGAGATACGCTCCCGTTCAGTGACGAGGATCTTTATGCCCGTGTAGGCTTTTTCGATACG
>Ga0210005_1001722_pt1 | contig 13568 bp, 15 predicted proteins | sample CryGey02umfilter_3_FD_183961 | JGI IMG/M metagenome (GOLD analysis project Ga0210005, IMG submission 183961) | Groundwater microbial communities from aquifer in Utah, USA - Crystal Geyser 4/9/14 0.2 um filter (SPAdes) (version 3) | ecosystem: Environmental > Aquatic > Deep subsurface >... | reverse complement strand
CTCGCGGGAACGAAAGGGGTATGGACATACGATACCCTTACCGATTTCCTTATTAAATATCTCACCGAGTAGGAGGAAACAATGTACCAAGTATGCACGTGCCCGCAGTCGAATCTTACGGGCGGGGATCCACATTGTTCCGTTCATGGGCAACCGTCGGAGTATAAGACTTATTCGTATTGCGAATCCTGTGTCGCCCTCCGCGCCGCCCTCCGCGCCGCCCTCGCCGCCAAGGAGGAGGCGGAGCGGTTTGTATTACGTGACCGGGATGGTAGAAAAGTATCGCAGGGGGCATTTAATGCAATGCAAGATCGTTATTATCTCTATGGTGACAGGATGCAGGACGCTGAGCGGCAACTGTGCATGGCGAGGTCGGTGTTGGTAAGCCTGGAAGAACAATATGGAACCCACTTTCATTCCTACGCTCACGAACAAATAAGTGTCGCCCTTTACTCTTCCTCGCCTTGTAGCCACGCCGTCGAAGCCAACGCACGCGTGAAGGAATTGGAACAACGCGACGAAACGTGGCGGGCGAAGAAGGTCATGTTGGAGAACGATCTTGGGAAAGCGTGGGAGGAAAACAAGCAGCTGCGGGGGGCGATTGAGTGGGCGTTATCCTATAAGCACAACTGCATAGCGTACCCTGACGAGTGGTTCGCCGAACTCCGTCGTCGCGCCATCGGAGAGGGGAGGGGAGGATGGCTTATTGGGACGGGAAGAAAAATAAAATAGTCTACTTTGATGACTCTCCATATCCTGGACATCCAGGGTGGTGGTACACGGATTGCGGATGTTGCAACGGGGTAGAGTGGGGCGGGGATAGCCCTAGAGAATGTAAATCGTGTAACGGATCTGGATCGCTTGCGTTGCATAAACCATCCGGCAGGATCGCTCATTATCCGGGAGGGCCTTTCGTAGGCAGGATGCCGCTCCACGGCGAGGGGAGGTAGAAATGAAGAAATCTTCTCACACGAATATTGAGCGGGCGGCGATCAAGTGGTGGCGTTCCCGTAGGCCGCAAGCGTTCAATCTCCGGGAGCACCTTGCGAATCCCACGGTAAACACCATTGGTCCGAGCGAACGGGAATTGGCGAAGGCGGTGGCAAATCTTTTAGCCCCGCCGGCGGGGAAGGGGAAGACAATAAGTTGACGATCCCGACCACTCACGTTGGCAATGCGGGCGGGGAAAGTTGACAATCAGCCTCTCCCTCATCACCTTCATGGCCCCGCCAGTCAACCGGAGATGATCACCGCCAGCAGCAATCCTCCGATGATCAAAATGGCGGCCAATGCCTTGTTTAGCGCCCGTTGCAACAGATGTGTCAGCATGTACCCTCCCGCTTTTTGAGGTCGCATATAGCTTCTACTTTCGCAAGGCGCTCGCTTACGAGGGACGCCTTTTCTCGGTCGGTATCAATCGCCCTCCATACCGCGTCCTCGAATCGCTCGTGCGCCCGTTGCAGGAGCGTAACCGCGACCTTGGACCCTATCACCGTACCGCCTGCTCCTGCGATGAGTCCTATGGCGGCAACGATTCCGCCGATACTTAAATCCACGGGCGCCTCCCTAAAATCTATAATCGGCCAGTATTGCTCCTCCAAAATCAGCCCCGTTCCTGTCGTCTCGCTTTCCATAACCCCGCACTTCCACGGTGACCGGACCGATGCGGAGAGGCCGCGCATAGACCTCGCCAAGCACCAGCCCACCCGTCCCCATGCCCGCCCTGACGCCGAATTCCTTCTGGATGGCGAAGAACCTCGGCGTCGCCGGCCGATACTCGATCGACCCCACTCCCACCCCGTCCTGATACCGAAGGATACCCGTGGCGGTCCCCCCGGCCGGCGAGGGGGGGATCTTGGCCGAGGCGATCACATGGGCGTTATTGTCAGCGGCGGTAGCTGGGGTGAGCGCCCCTGGCACCTTCTCAAGGTATTTTATCGTTTCGATCACCCTTACCCTTTCGGGGCCGGGGATGTAGATCCGCTCGATGCTTACCACGGGGTCCTTTGGCTGGCTTGCCGACTGCGGCGCGGTCGTCCACGGCTTCAGGGAATCGGGGGCGAAGTGCAGATAGGCAAGCACAAGCGCCCCTAACACTACAATCGGGAGCCAGCGGACAGCCAGCACATGGGTCGTGTCTTTCCACGGCATATACCTATCCCCCAGGGGGCTTCTCGCCCCATTTGCCAGCCGCCACAACACCGGCCAAGGACAGAACGATGCCGACGTGCTCCCAAGCCAGCGGTGCCATCTCGCCCTTCTTGATGCTGACGAATGTCCATACGAAGAACACGCCTACACCCCACAGAACGGCGAGGACCCGCTTGCTTGAAAGGTTGCCATTATCGTCCGAAAGTATCTTGCGAATATCCGCTGCAACGCCCCATTCCTGCGTCATCATTTCACCTCCCAATATCGTCTCTCACGCCCCCGGATGTAGGCCGTGATCGCAACGCAGGTTTTATCTGTCGCTTCCGCCGCATGATCGGGGCGCAACCTCACGTCCTCCACCAATCCATGAAGCAGGGCCAGCACGTTCTCATCCTCCATCGGATGCACATCCCGGCTGCATCGAGGGCAGTACACCATCATCACCCGCCGACCTTCTTTTTCAGCGCCTCCACCTCGGCCCGAGCCTTGTCTCGGAGAATGACGGCGTCCGTCAGTGTCGCCTCGATCCTGACGACGTGCCGCCTGTAGATGATTACCGATACGATTGCTCCTACGACAACCCCAATAACAAACGCAATGATTTCGGTCCAGAGATCCATGATTTACCACCCCTTTCTCTTGATGAAGTACCAAACTCCCGCCGCGACAAGCAGGGCCAGCAGAATCCCTCCGAGGATGGGATGCCCTGTCACGAATAGAGCCACAATCCCTCCAATGGCGGCGACGGCGACAACAACTGCTCCTACTTGATTACCGGACCCGTCGGAGCCGCCGGAGTCCGGGGTTTGAAAGGGACTGGCACCAGCCACGCCAACGGAGTCGATTGTGCCGAATCACGCTCTACGCCGTCGCTTCCCTTGAACGCTTGGGATACGGTGAACTTCACCGTCTGCCCTCCAAGATTGTACGATCGCATCAGCGATGCAAGAGAGTTGTCCGCGGGAAAGGATAACACGCCGTTTCGCGTCTCCCCGAGGTAGTACCAGCCCCCCGTTCCCGTCGTGTCCCTCGGGTTCGGCTTGTCGACCCTGATGTAGAACGTCATCGTCGCCATTTCTGCGGAGGTAAACGACGTTCCGTCCGTGGTCGTTGTCGCCGGAGTCCACGAGAGACTCTCTGCGAACGCAACCGCGCCGAATGTCAGCATCGCACCAAGAACAACCGCCATGATCTCCCCAACAGTTTTTCTCCACATCTTCACGCCTCCATGTCCCACAGGTTGATTACGGTTCGCTCTAGGATGTCCAGTGACCGGCTCATCCACCCAGACAGGTATTTCAACGCCACGGGCCGTCGCCGGACCGCCCCGAGGTAGTACCGCAGCCGCAGGTCGATGTATTCGACTGCTCGGTGACTGGGGTCCTTGTGCTCACCGGAGTCGTGCAGGAACCGGATGGCCGCGCCGATGCCGGGGTTGACGCAGGAGTCGAAGTGGATCACATCCATCGGGAACGGAAGCGCATCGCAGCCCCCCTTGATCCAGTAGTCGGTCAGGTAGATCCTCTTCGCCTGCTCCCACGTTGGCGGCCATGGGATGTCCTTGTGGAACGCCCGAGCGATGCCGAAGATTGTTTCGCCTCCGGGGTCGTCCGGATCATTGTCCTTGAACCCCTCCCATTCCTTGAGGTTTTGTAGTGCCGACTGGAAGTTTTTTCTCATGGGTTTTGCGCCTTTTTATATTCGTCCAAAACCTTGTTTCCCTCTTGAGCGATTGCGGTCATATTCAGGTACGTTTCATCGATCATCCGGCGCTTCTCTTCCGGCAAGATGTCGGGGTTTTCATAGATGAGATCCACCAGCCGATGCGCGTTTGTCAGGGCTGTTTTTACTCCGACGAGCCTAGCGACTTCCTCTTTTTGAAGAATGCCCGATGCGTCTGTCAGCTCCCCTCGTTTCATCAGGAGCTTGGCCGATTTTACGTTTATCTCTGCTTCTTTATAATCGTCAAAGAACCGCTGGATGGACTCAGAATCGGCCGTGGGATAGCGTACGACGAATGCCTTAATGAGTGGATAATCCGCAAGATGCTTCGAGGGTTCCACACGTGTCGGCACAATCCCCGCCGTTTTCAGGCTGGCATTCACCGCGTTGAGGGCCCACATCCCCAAGCCGCCCGTATACCCGCGGATCAGGTTTTCGATCTTGGCCGGCGAAACGATTTGGCCCTCGAGACTGGACCCTCTGATCCCGGGGATTTTCGCCAAAAGTCCGCCGATCTTCTTTGCGGTTTCCGTGGTGTAAGGCGCGTATTGATACTGTGGGAGAACATCCTCCCGGGCTCTCGGCACGATCGGACGACCAGTGAAGGTCGACTTGCCCGCCCAATTCTCGATAAGCGGGATTGTGATCGTTGGCAGAAAGCCGGGAGAAGCCCCGCGAGACAGGGACTTGAGCAAGCCGTCAAAGGCTCGGGGGTCCCTGTCCATGATGTATTCGACGACTCGTTCGGGGAAAGACCCGAAGGCGATCCCCATAACAAACGGCTTCGGAATCCGGAGGATAACGCGATCTCCCTTCCATGGGCCGGTTGTGTAATACCTATCTGTTGGCACAATCCAGAAGAGATCCTTTTGCCATTGAGCAATCTCTTTCACATCGGGATCGTCGTGATTGGCGATTGCCAGAAGCACGGACGGCAGAGTGATCGACGCCATGGTGCGAATCGACGTCTGCAGCGGATATTCCTTGAACTGCCGATGAATCTTGTCGAGATCGGCTATATTCGCATTCCAGAAAGCGACGATCATGTTGACCGATTTCGTCTTGGCTCCCATCCGCGCAAACGGGAGGGTTACTTCCCTCGAGGCGTACGCGGCGTCTTGGATGGCCGTCTTGAGGCTTTTTCCAGCAGCGAGTTCTTTTTTTACTCCCTTGCCCATCTCCCCAAGGCGAGTCCCTTCTTCGCTGAATTCCGACATGGCCCGGAGGACGTCGATCGGATGCGTAGCCACGTGAATCGCCTCGGCCTTGACGCCACGATCCCGCATGATTTCTTTCCAAGTCTTATCGAAGTATTCGCGGTCCATAGACACCATCGCGGAGTGCTCCCCGCCGCCGATCTTCCAGCGCCAGTAATCCTTGTTCTTCTTGACGGCCGTGAAGAGCCCCCGGGCGAGATCCACCCCGGGGACGTACCCGTACTTCGAGTTGATGAACGCTGTCCATTGGTCGCGTATCGGGTTCTTTCCCATGGAAAATTCCGGAGTCCACGTGGCGCCGATGCGGAGAAACTTTGCAGGGACTGACAGGATCCGGATGAGGGTATTCGCGCTCTCCTTGTCAAGAGCGTGGAAGGCGTTGTAGATTCTTTCGTCGACTTCATAGAAGGTCGGCTTCCCGCGTTCCATGACAGTGATGACATTCCCTTTTGGGGTGTGCGGAGCCTTTCGGTAGATGTACGCCAGCCCCTCGGGGATGTCGATGCCGAATTCCCGGACGGTGTTTCGAACGGTCGCGCGTTCCGTGACGCGCTCGATGATCCGGCTTCTGGCCGTCTCGTTCTTCGCGCTGGCGATCCGGGCGACGATCGTGTTTGCCTCGGCTTCCGAATACCCGCGCGTCTTGAGGGCTTCGACCGCGCGCTCCTTCATGATTCTTGTCCCGCGTTCGCCCGCGGGGATATCAGCGCCGGTTTCGTCTTTGATGGATTCCCGAATTACCTTTTCCGTTGTTTGGAACTGCGTCGTTTCCGTCCACTTCCCGTACTTCCGGAGCATTCCCTCGAGCTCCGTGTCCTTCACAGCGATCCGTTGGGTATCGGCCGGGATCTTCTCCACGAATTTCCCAAGCCCCTCCCGCGTTTTGGAGAGATCCACCAGGGATTTTCCCACGGCGTTCTTTTCAGCCGCGTTGATGAAGGCGTACGTGTCTCTAATGTCGGATTCGGTGGGGCTGATAATGTCTCGCCAAGATCCCTTGAAGTTATGCACGGGAGATCCCTTTACTTCAAAACTCGCTCCCCCGCCCTTGCCTTTACTCTCGTAACCCATTTCGCGGGCAAACGAAGAATAATCTCCCTCGTCAATCCCCTTCTTCCATCGAACGTATGTTTCAAAATCAATAACCTCTGCGTCCAACAGGTATCGATTTAGCGCTGTTCTGTATTTTTTTATCTCAGCAAATGCCACCTTGAGTTCAGGGTTTATTTCCCCAAGAGCCAACCCTTCCGCGACGGATTCATTTGCAACCCCGGTTTTTTCAAATCCAAGGTGTTGTGCTCTTTTTGCCACACGGTAGGCATCGAATTCTTTTATCTTTCCTTTTATTGGATCATATATTTCCTTGAAACTTTTTACTCCCTCGTAGAATTTATATGTTTTATAGTGATATGGCTTATATTCTAGCCAAGCATCTGGTTTGCCCTTCCACCCGGCCATCAAGTGCATCTTCTTGTAGGGGTTTAGATTTGCCGGCACATCGTCGATCTTCTTCGCTCCGGACATTTCTTTCACGACGGTTTCAACTTCGGAATAGGCATCGATTCCGTCCCTATACAAAGACTCGGTGGTAACGCCCTCTTTCTTGGCGTCTTTTCCGTAAGAGATCATGGACATCAACTTTTTTAATCCCGACTGATCGAAGTACGCCTTATATTGTCTTCGCGCCTTGAGAAGAATCGCCTTCGCGTCGGGAGATTTCGCGTCGAGTTCTTCCTCAAAGAATTTATAGAATTTCGGCGCAACCTTCTTCGCTTCTTCCGGATCGACAATGTATCTCCGGATGAATTCCGCAAACCCCTCGGCGTTCTTCGATCCCCCGGCCCGGGGCTTCGTGGCGATCGGGATCAGCTCGCTCTGGAAAGCGCGGAGGGGGCCGGCCGAAAGGCCACCGCTGCCCGTGCGCGCTTCCGGCCATAGGAACTTATGCAAGGCGTGGCCGATTTCGTGGGAGATCACTTCAATATCGTTGGCGAACCGTATCCGGATGACTTCCGGGCCCACCTTGAAAATCCCCAGGGCGCTCCTGAATCGGCCGACCCGGAGGGGAATATCGAATTTCTCGGACAGGAATTTGGCGATCGACGAACGGCTCATCGGCGCGCCCTCGTCGATGGGCTCCCCTGGCTTCTTCCGGAAATCGGCTTCCGGGGCGAAGCCCTCTTCGCCCTTTGCGAACAATCCCCCCTCGGGAGGCGGCGCCGGGGGGCCTTTCTCCGGCTCGCGGTACTTCGCGCGCTCACCCGGGAACAGCTCGTCCTGTTCGCCGGCCGCCTCGGGGGTGAATTCCCCCGCGGTACCTTCCGGGGCGGGTTCTTCTGCCAATTTGAAAGACTTGTCCTCGATAAGATCCTGCTGACCCTTCGGTGGCGTAGAGCCGCTGATGCCGGGCTGCTTCCCTTCTTTGTTCATGCGATCTGCGCCGGCTTGCAGAACAGATTTTGATTCGCCTGTTTCGATCGCATTCCGTGGATTTTCGGAATCAACAATCTTCCATGACCCTTTCTTCATGTTTTCATTCGTTACGATAAATCGTGGGCTTGGCACTTCTTCGGCCGCCTTCGGGATCTCTACGGGTGTGACGCCTTCTCTTCCCCCATCGACCCGAAGGCCGGTGTTCGCTTCTACTTCTATCTCTCGCCCGTCTTTTACGATCAGGTTTCCCTTTTCGTTGTACCGCACGGCCTTGAATTTCTCGCCGTCGATCCGGAACGAATCCCCCACAGCGATCTCGTTCTCCGGGACCGTCTCTGCGGCGGCTTTCTCTTGTGACTTTGCAAACCCCTCCGCGAATTTCTCGTCAGCAATCTCAGTCCCAGGCCGCTTGTTTTTCTTGATCGCCTCGAACAAATCAGATATCCCGGCCCCTTTCGGCAGCGTCCCGTCCTCGATCAGCGTTTCAACCCATTGATCCCAGCCCATCGCCCTCTTATACCCGGGATGCTTCTCGCTTCGGTACAACCTGGCGAGGGCCCCCTCGCCCTGGCGTAGCCCGTACTGTGCGAATTCTCCCCTCATGGCTGGATCGATCTTAATCCCACCAGTGCGTAAGATCCGCTGCTGGAGGGTCGGCTCGGCGGCTTCTGCTTTCGCTTTTGCCTTCTCTTTCCGTACCTTTGCAAACTTTTCGCCAGGAGTTTGCACGGGAGGTTCCGGGGGAGGGGGAGGCTGTACCCCTGACAATTCCGGGACTGTAGAGGCCTCTTTTGTCAGGGGTGTCGGTTCTGGCGTCGGGGGCTCTTCCTTTGGTAAATTTACCAAAGGCTCCGGGATGGGCGGTCCTGGAACGGCTGCGGGGCCGGTTTCTGCGGTCGGCTGAGGCGTCTCGTACCGCGCTCGAGCGCGCGCAAGGGCGTCCTGGATCGTTTCCTCGGGCTTGACCATGAAGCTGCCGGCCACGGTATCGTCGTTGAACATGGGGTACCCCATCTGATCGCCCACGTACCGGACCGTCCCGGGAAGCTTGGCAGCCTCGGCCTTGTAGAATTCCGGGGTCCCAGGGGCCGCTGACGAGGCTGGCGTGACGATCGGCTCTTTCGGGGGGGTAGGGGTCGCCTCCGGGGCCGCGGTCGCTCCTGGGGGCTCAGGAGGGGGCGCCGTGGGGACTGGGGACTGCGCCTTGACCTTGGGGGAGATCGTAGCAGGAGGGGCCACAGCGGTTCCCGGGGAGGGGGTTCCGGACGGGGCTGGCGTTTCTGCCGGTGGAGTCGCGTATTTCCCTCCCCCCCGTGCCTCGTACGACTTTTTCCATTCCTCCGGCCGGATCCGGATGATATCCGCTTCGCTCATCCCGGAAGCTTTCATCTGATCGACCGAGGACAGGACGAGCCCCCGCTCCGGGATCGTCAGCTTGCGATACCAAGTGGACTCGAGGATGGGTTTCGGGATCCGTCCAAACGCCTTCGCACCCCCCACTATGATCGGAGCGCCCTCGAACAGCGTTGCCGTGGTAGCCGCGAGAATCGGGGATCCCGTTTTCTCGAAAACCGCTTCCGCGGCCACATCCCCGGCGATTTTCGGGGCTGAAAGGACCTGGTTGATCCCCTGTCGGTACTTCTCCGAGCCCTCCGAGAGAATTGCCTTCCAGACAGGCCTCATGGGAGCGGCTTCCGCAACCGACTGATAGGCTCCCGGGATGAGCTCCGGTTTGCCGCTGATAACTGCGGCTGGCACCGTAAGGGCCGCGGCCCCTCCCGCCGCGAGTCCCTGGACAATGCCTTTCGAGAAGTCGACCGCCGAAGCCGCCGCGCCGGCAAACGCCGCTCCCGGGTCCTCGAGGGGCACCATGCCGAAGGCGTCCGGTTCCATGATCCCCCCCGGGGTGGTCGCCATCCCGGCTTTCTTCCCCGTGACGAGATCCCATACGTTCATCGCAGCTTCGCCGGCGCGGTCGGTGATCCCCGGAGGCTCCTTCTTTTTGACAGGCGGCCGGAAAGCCGCGAATTCCCCTGCTTCGGAAGAGGCTCCCACAGATGGAGGAAGGAATTCGGCGAATTCGCTCACTTAATAACTCCCATCTTTCGTGCCTTGTCGTTCATTTCCTTGATCTTGGCATTTTTCTCCGCATTACTCCACTCGGGATAGTTCCGGATTTCCTCGTACACCCGCAGATATTCCTCATACTTGGTTTCTGCCTTGGGCGCGGGGTGCTTTGCGTTCCAGTCGTCTCTCGCCTTCTGAACAGCCACGGCCGGCACCATTGTCCTTGAGTATCCCTGGGCCTTCCGCTTGACGAAATCGAATTCTTCACGCTGCTTGGGAGAAAGATGTTCCCGCACCTTGGCCTCGTTCGGCCCCCCGGTAGTCGGATCTTGCGTGTTGAGGGATTCCACCATCTGCCGCATTCGTTCTGATCCAGGAGGCGCCTTCTTTGAAATCTCATCTCTGGCGGCCGAGAGATATTGAGATACAAGTTCCTTATTGATGAGTGCGATCGCCGCGGTCTTCCCCGGACCGCTGTCGGTCCCTCCACCGGATCCCGGGCTCCGATGCCAGTCCTCAAGATCCTTCGCGGTTACTTTTCCTTTTTCACGTATTTTCTCTTCGTACCATTTTGTGAAGGCGTCCGGCTTGGTTTCCTTTTCCGGTTTAGCCATCGCTGTCAGACCGGCTTGCATTTTGTTGAACGTCCGCACGGTCATCTTCGGATCAACACCGTAATGCGCCGCGACAGCGGGATCGATCGGTACGTCGAGGACGGCGTTTTCCTTGGCCGTCGCCTTGCGCGCTTCGTTCCTGGATTCCGCCTCCATCTTCGCGGTTGCTGCTCGGTCCCTGTAGTATGACGCCCGTTCCTCCGCGGATGTCCGGCGATCCTCACGCGCCAGGGTATGCTCTTCGGCGGCCTGTTTCATCAATTCGTCTTTTCTCTTCGCATCGAGGGCCTTCTCGTACGCTCCCACCCCGGCAAGCCCCGCTTGGCCGAGGATTTCCATGTTGCTGTACGGCACTCGACGAGGGGGAGTTGCCATCATCGACAGCCCTGCAGTAAGGAGTCCCATCTTCGCGGGATCTTTCAACCCCTCCCCTACCCGGGAGAGTCCGGCATTGAATCGGTCGGTCAGCGAGGGGGTCGCTTCCGAGGGTGGGGCTACGACAGGAGGCACTTCCGGGGCCCCTGGTGTGGGCGCGATAGGTACTTGTGCCGAAAGCGAGGGGCCGATCGGGAACGTGGTGGGAGTTTCGATGATCGGGGCCTTGTATAATCCCGGCGCATACCTTTTCGCCCATTCCTGAAAGATGCTCGATGCCTGTGTCTCTGCCATGATCCCCTCCCCCTTATCCGAATAACCAGCCAGCGATCGCACCCACAACAAAACCAATTACCGCGCCATAAGGTCCCGCGGAAGATCCGGTCTCGGCCCCCGCAATCGCTCCACCGATAGCTCCACCGACGTACGCTCCGACCATTCCGAATCCTACCGCGGCCATCAATTTATTACTCGTTGGGTCGGTGGAGATCGTTGTCTGCTGGCTCCCCGTGAGCGCCCGAAGCATGTTCCCGAAAATCTCGAGGTTTGCCACGGCCATTTCTTGCTGCTCGATGAACAACTTATGGTTCAAGACGTAAGAATTTTGGAGGTATTCCCGGTTCACCAACCCCGCCTTGTGCAACGTCTCCGCGTCGATCACGGGATGCTTCCCCATCTCCACACCATAGGCCATAGCATGATCGCGGAACACCCGCTCCTTCGCGTAATTGTCGGCGTAGAGTGCCGCGCTGATCCGGGCGTTGAACGTGGCGGGATACCCCGCTGCCAGGGCTTGCGCAAGAAACGTCGAATCCGGATCCCCGACGTACCGCGCCTTTTTCCCGATCCTCGAGCTCACCGAGGCAAAGTCCGCCGTGGAATTCCCCGTAACGAGGGCCAGGGCGTCGATGAATTCCTGCTTTGTCCCAGCGAGCCTGTTCCCCTGAATCACATCAAGAATAAAAGCTGTCGCCTTTGAGATCACCGCATCGCCACCGGCGCCACGAACGGCTAGCGCAGCGATCCCATCGGCTTCGTTCTGCGTCTGGCTGGCCACGATCTGCCCTGTATAGGACACAAGCGCCGGCAGAGTCCAGAGATCGTACGCCCGCTGTGCGTATAGATTGACGTAATCTCGAGCCCACGACGGAACGGTAACGACGGTGTTGGTTGACATTCTATTGTCCGATCATTTCGGGATTTTGCCTGTCGAATCCCATCATCGCCGAGGAATACGCTTTCGTATAGGGGTTCATTGTGGTCCCTGAGTACATCGAAGAAAGAGCAAGCCCTGCGATCGCAAAGCCGGCGATCTGAGAGATAGTGGAAGGCTTGTAGTATTGCGTGGTCTGCGTCCTTGTGGTCGAAAGAATCGTCTTGATCGCATTCCCGGCGATATCGAGATTCCGAATCGGGAGGATCTGCACTTCGTTGTAGCGGTCCCAAGCGTCCTGCAGTGCCCCCTGAGCGTATTCCCTTTCGTACGCGCCGGCCTGTCGGAGCATTTCGCCGTCCCGGATACATTGGAGCCCGTACGGAGTCGCATGGGCAACCCCCTGGTGCATCAGTTGTCGTTCGTGAACGTAATCGTCATAAAACATCTTGGCGATCTCGTTGATCTTCGCCATCATCATCTTCGCCGCGCGCGCCTCTGCTATGTTGTGGTCACTCCCCCCGAAGGAAAAAACGTGCTGATGCTGGATAACCGGCATCACCTGATCGTCGAATTCTTCGAGAATCGTCTCAATCCTTTTTGCGTAAAACGCCGCGATCTTAGAGTTCGTATTGATCTTTAACCCATCGTACAGGTCCCGGAGATATGCCTTCCCATCGGCTTCGACGAGCGCCCCGCTGGCCCCACGCAGGGCGAGTGCGGCGATCCCCGCCAGCTCGTTAGCGTTCTGTTCGGCATAGGTCGGATCGGTGTACTCCGTGAAATTCCCCGGAGATTGCATCATGGACATAGCCGCCAACAGGTACGCGGTCGCCCAGGTCTGGATCCCGGTGATGTAGGTCGGCAGAAGGTTTGTATAGCTGACCATATCCTGAGAGCCGCCCCCGCCGCCGTTCTCGCAAGCGAACCGATCCTCAAACCGATCCCGCCTCGAGGGGGATTCCTCGAGAAACGCGAACAGCTTACGATGCGATTCGCAAAGGAACATGGCCTACTCCTTCGTCAGCTTCTTCCTGTAATTCGAGGTTGTTTCGACATACCCCATCCGGGCGAAAGCGCCCGAGGCATCATGCCGCGTGGACAGGGAAATGAACGGAGATCCCATCTTCTTCGCCTCTGCCTCGAGGTACGCAAGACCGAGCTGCATCATGTTCGAGCCCCTGAATTCGGGCATGATATAGACCGCGAAGATATGAAATCCGGCGTTCCGCAGGGGTTCGATGATGGAGAAGCCCACGAAATCCTTCGCTGGTTCCTGCAGTTTCTTGGCGAACGTCTCCTGGAACTGTTCCGGCTGGATCCCCATCCGGTCGGCATATCCCATGTGGAGCTGCTTCTGTCCATAGAGGATATCGAACATAATTTGCCCCGAATCGAATTCCCCCATCGACGCTTCTGCCAGCTCCTTGAGCCCCGGGAGAATGACGGAGGAAACCGCGTTCAGGAGAAATTGATTCAGGGATGGCAGCAACCCAAGGATCAGTTGCGCCCTCGCCGGTTCTGCCTTTGGTGTCATTTCGATCACGTTGTTTCCGTTCATCGTGTTCCCCCCACTTCATGAATTATTGTGAATCCTGCCAACCTCCACGGCGCGTCTTTTTGATTCGAGTAGAACCGGATCCGGACGAATTTCCCTTCTTTTCTGAATCCGTTGAAATCGCATCGCTCCGAAGCGCCGACGGTGAAGGCGACGGGATCCGACCATTTCAGGCCATCCGCCAGTCGGTTCTTCACGCCCACCTGGACCATCAATTCCGAAGAGAGATCCTGTACCGCCAAGTCTGGAATCACTTCCGCAATCCGCTTCATGTTGTT
>Ga0210005_1001719_pt1 | contig 13574 bp, 10 predicted proteins | sample CryGey02umfilter_3_FD_183961 | JGI IMG/M metagenome (GOLD analysis project Ga0210005, IMG submission 183961) | Groundwater microbial communities from aquifer in Utah, USA - Crystal Geyser 4/9/14 0.2 um filter (SPAdes) (version 3) | ecosystem: Environmental > Aquatic > Deep subsurface >... | reverse complement strand
CCGCCGGCTCCGCCGCACCGTGTCAGGGCGCGGTCGCGACACGTTACTGCGCAAGCAGCCGATTGCGGGAGCGACCGCTTGCAGCCCTTCCCGCACCGCCGGCTCCGCCGCACCGTGTCAGGGCTGCGGTCCGACCCACAAAATCAGCCTACTTGATGCACACCGCGCGCACTTGCTGGATGTCGGTGATGCCGCTCAATACTTTTTCGATACCGTCCTGTTTCAGCGTGCGCATCCCCTCGTCCAGCGCGATGGCGAACAATTCGGCGACGCGCGCGTGTTCCTGGATGGCTTTTTTCACCGGGTCAGTGCCGATCATCAACTCATGCAGGCCAACACGACCGCGATAGCCGGTACCGGTGCATTTGTCGCAGCCTACTTTTTCGTACAGCGTGATCTGGCCTTTGTCGTCGCCAAACAGTTTCACCCATTCGGCGTACTGTTCTTTCATTCCGGTATTCGGATCTTTTTTCCACCGCTCGGTGTTTTTCAGTTCTTCCACATATTCGGTCAGCAGCAGCTTGATCTCGTCCTGGGTGGCAATATGCGGCTTCTTGCAATCCTTGCACAGCCGTTTCGCCAGACGCTGCGCCAGAATGCCGAGCAGCGCATCGGCGAAGTTGAACGGATCCATGCCCATGTCGAGCAGGCGAATGATGGATTCGGGCGCGCTGTTGGTGTGCAGGGTGGCGAACACGAGGTGGCCGGTGAGCGAGGCTTCGATACCGATGGAGACGGTTTCCTTGTCGCGCATTTCACCGACCATGATCACGTCCGGATCAGCGCGCAAAAAGGAGCGCATGATGGTGGCGAAATCCAGCCCGGCCTTCTTGTTGATCTGCACCTGGCGCAGGCCCTTCTGGGTGATTTCCACCGGGTCTTCCGCCGTCCAGATCTTGGTGTCGGGCGTGTTGATGTGTTTCAGGATGGAATGCAGCGTGGTGGTCTTGCCGGAACCGGTCGGGCCGCACACGAAGAACAACCCGTAAGGTTTGGCGATGGTCTTTTTGATCAGTTCCAGATTGCGCTCGGAGAAGCCCATCTTCTCCAGCGGGATGGGTTCGCCCGATGCCAGAATACGCATCACCACGTCTTCCACCCCACCCTGCGAGGGAATGGTCGCCACCCGCAGCTCGATGTCCAGCGGGCCGTATTTTTTGAATTTGATCTTGCCGTCCTGCGGCCTGCGCTTCTCGGAGATATCAAGGTCGCACATGATTTTGAGACGGGTCACCAGTGCGTTGCGATACGTGGCTGGAATCTCGATGTAGTTCAGCAGCGAGCCGTCCTTGCGCAGGCGGATTCCGGTTTTGCCTTTGCCCGGCATCGGCTCGATGTGGATATCGGACGCCCCCATCTTGTAAGCGTCGATGATGATCTTGTTGACCAGCTTGACCAGCTCGTTGTCGGCGGCCGCATTCAGATCATCCTGATTGACCCCGCTCGATTCCTCATCCTCCTCGCTGCCGAGCGAGGTAAGCAAATCATCCATCGACTCCGAAGAGTCACCGAAACTGCCAGTGATGTCGCCTACCCCGCCCCCACCGTAGAACGCATCCAGAGTGGCCTTGAATTCGCGCTGGGTACAAACCTTGTAGATCAGCCGGTTCTTGGGGAAGATGTTGTTGACGACGCGCGACGCCTGGATCCGCTCGGGATCGGTGGTGAGAATGACCAGCCCTTCCGGTGTGTCGTCGACCGGCACCCAGTGGCTGCTCTCGACATACTCGCGGCGCAGGTTGCGCAACAGATCGGCGGGCTTGACCCGGTCCGCCTTGAAAGGCTCGTAGCCCACGTTGAAGAATTTCGACAACGCCGAACCCAGTGCCTCAAGCTTGATGCCGAATTCGTCGATCAGCACATTTTCGACGTCGATCCCTTTGCGCCGCGCCGTGCGGGTCGCCAGCTCGAACTCCGCCGCCGACATGACCGCATCCGCCACCAGGTAATCGTATTTGGTCTTGATCGCATCGCTTTGCTGCTGGCGCTGGCGCAAGGCGATGGCGAGGGTTTGCGTCAACTCTTTCACGCCCTCTTCCACCTCCTGCGGAAAGGGCTGCCCCGCCTTGTTGTTGATGACTTGCATGACGCCGACCAGGTCGCCCCCCTCGTCCACGATCGGTGCGACCAGCATCTGCTTGGTGCGGTAGCCGGTGCGCTTGTCCACGTCCTGCAGAAAACGCAGCGTGGGACTGTGCACCGCGAGTTCCTGCTGGTCATACACGTCCTTGATGTTGAGCAGTTTCTTGTGCGCGGCGCTGTAACCGGCGATGCTCTGCTCGGCGATGGGCAATTTCAGGTCCTTGAATGAGTTGAGTCCGGTCTTGACTTTGGAGATCAGCGAGGCCTTGTCGTCACCCACCACATAGATGGTGAGCCGGTCGGCATTGAACAGGGTGCAAATGTCCTTGCTGACGTCGAGCATGATCTCGTCGATGTTGCTCGTCGCATGGATCTTGTTGGTGACATGGTTGAGATTGCGGGTGAATTCCAGACGCACGCCCATCTCGTTTGCATTGCCCTGTAGCGGACCACTCATTTTTTTGTCTCCCTTGCCTACTGTTGCTGCGCTCGCGACACCGACCACAGCCCGTTTTCCAGCACATAGACGTCATACCCCGACTGCGCCAGGATGAACGCGGCAGCCGCGCTGCGGCGGCCACTCTGGCAATAGGCGATATACGGCGTCGCCTTGCTCAATACGCCGATCGCATTGCGGATGTCGTTGAGCGGCACGTTGATCGCTCCCGGCAGTTTGTCGTAACGGTATTCCGGCGGATGGCGCACGTCCAGCCACACTGCGCCCTGCTTCACCTTTTCCTTTGCTTCCGCAAAACTGATGCGGTGCAACAAAGGCTCTTTCATCAATTCGAGGAAGTCCTGCTTTTTCATGCGCAGCAGCACACCGTTGCTTTTCATGGTGACCGTGGCATTGCGCTTGGCATCCGAGACCAGCGCCTCTTCACCGAACACGTCGCCCGCCTTGAGTTCGGCCAGCAGCAGATCGGCACCGCCCACGCGGCGCGTGACCTGGGCGCGCCCGCTCTCGATCAGGAAGTAATAATCGCCTTCCTCGCCCTCGCGCACGATCACATCTTTTTCCCAAACCGCGATGGCTTCGACCCGATTAAGCAGTTTGCCAATGTTGGCCGGCGGCAGATGCGCGAACGGGCCGTGATTCAGATTCTCCGCGCTGAACATGCCGGAATTCAGCAGGCGTCTGACCGCCGCCTCGCTCCCGCCCTTGTCGATCTTCGGTTTGATGTCGTCGTGACTGGCGAACTGGTCCCAGGTCACCATGCGATCCAGCAAGTCGTCATCGACGCGCAGCAATTGCACCGGGCTCAGCGCGTTGGCGGCCACGATGTCCGGCTGGCGTTTGCCGATCGGGTGGCGCGCCCATTCGGAATCGGCGCGCATGGTGACCTTGTTGCCGTCGGCATAGGTCAGCTCCAGTTCACCCCGCACCAGATACACCGATTGCCCCTCCATGGTTCGGTCTTTGAAGGGATCCTGGCCCGGCGCCACATTCTCGATGTGGCAATAGTCGAGCAGTTCGCGCAGGCGCGCAGGACTGAAACTGGAGATCGGTTCCAGTGCGGCGAGGACTCTGATGTCGAGTGTGTCGTTCATGGTCTGATCAAAAATCGAACTCTTGTCCGTTTTGCAATATTTTCGGATTGACGTGGCGCACCTGTTCGCTGATCTCGCGCATGGTCATCTCCACCTCACCCGGTTTCAAGTGGGTAATGAATATCTCCGGCTCCAACTTCAGCTTGGCCAACTCTACCGCCAGCAGACTGGGGCACAGGTGCTTGGACAGGATGGCCAGCTCTTTTTCGGCATCGCAAAAAGCGGTCTCCACGATCAGGTAGCGCAGATTGGGGATGCGATTGACCGCTTCCCACAGGGCATCGCATGTCGTGGTGTCGCCGCTGAACACAAGACTCGCATTTCCGCTGTCGATGCGGAAGCCGATGGCCGGCACCACGTGATTGACCGGCAACGGGGTCAGCTTGCGCCCGCCCACTTCGACCGTCTCGCCCATGCGTATTTCTTCATAGCGCATCACCGGCTGCTGCAGATTCGGGATCTCGGCAAAATCCGGCCAGATCGCCCAGTTGAATATGTGCTGCTGCAGAATCTTCAGCGTCTCTGCCGTGGCGTGGATGACGATGGGTTGGTCGCGCATGAAGCCGACACTGTCGATCAGCAGAGGCAGGCAGGCGATGTGATCGAGGTGCGAGTGGGTGATGAAAACGTGATCGATCACGCTCATCTCGGCCAGACTCAACTCCCCCAGTCCGGTGCCGGCATCGATCAGCACGTCATGGTCGAGCAGGAGCGAGGTGGTGCGAAAATTGCCACCGATCCCGCCACTGCAGCCGAGCACTTTAAGTTTCATTCCGCGTCACTCATTTCGTTTTGAAGATGAACACGCCATCCCAGTTTTCACCGGGCGGATTGGCGCGATAGTAAGCCACGCGCTCCGCATAAACCTGGTACAGCTTGCTGTCCGGTGCCATGTTGTGCAGGCTCAACAACTCCAACTCCGCCTTGTCCCATTCCTGCTTGCGGTAGGAGCGCAATGCCTGATGGAACAGTTTGACCTCGTCCAGCACTGCCTGCCCGACTTCGCCCGTCAATCCAAGCGGCTCGAAGATTGCGACCGGCTGCACCTTGCCTTTGACCCGCACCAGATCGACCTCGCGATAGACGAAGCCGGGGGCCGTCTGTCTGGTCGCTTCGCCGACGATGATCTGCGCCCCGTATTCCTTGGTGATACCTTCCAGGCGCGAGGCGAGGTTGACCGTATCTCCCATCACGGTGTAGGCGACACGCACCTCGGAGCCCATGTTGCCGACGCTGACGCGCCCTGTATTGATACCGACCCCGACCCGAATCTCCGGCCAACCGCGCGCCTTGAAGTGCGGCTGCAACTCGGCGAGCGTGCGCTGCATCTTCAGGCCGGCAAGGATAGCATGCTGCGCATGCTCCGCATCGGCCAGCGGCGCGCCCCAGAACGCCATGATGCAGTCTCCCATGTATTTGTCGATGGTGCCGCGCTGCTCGTAGACAACACGCGACAGCGGCGTGAGAAACTCGTTCATCAGCAACGAAAGTTCCTTGGGGTCCAACCCCTCCGAGATGGTGGTGAAGCCGCGCACGTCGGAGAACAGAATGCTCATCTCGCGGCTGTCGCCTTCCATGGAAACGCTTTCCGGGTGCTTCGCCATTTCGTCCACCAGCTCGCTCGGTACATACTGCCCGAACAGTCCGGTGATCTGCTTCTTGGCGCGCGACTCGACAAAATAGCCGAACGTCATATTCAAGCCGAACAACACCGTAATCAGCAACAAGCTGCCCGCCAGCGGCATCGCCATATCCGCGGAATCCCACAAGACACGGTTGAGCACCACATCCGCCGTCAACGTGCCCAACGCAAGCAACATGCCGCGCACCGGGGTCAGCAACGGCAAGATCAGACTTAAAGCCATGCCCACCAGCAGCAACAGCACCACGTTCGCCCCCACCATGTAGGGCGGACTCTGTTTCAGCTTCTGGCTGAGAATGCCGCTGATCATATTGGCGTGCACTTCCACTCCGGGAAAGACTTCCCCGACCGGCGTGCTGCGCATATCCATCAGGCCCGGCGCGGTGGTTCCCACCAGCACGATCTTGTTTTGCAAATCCGCCAGCGGTGTCTGGTGATGCAAAACATCGGTGACCGGGATGTATTTGAATGTGCCGCGCGGACCGCGGTAGGGCACCAGCGCACTGACTTGGCTGTCCACAGGTATGATCAGATTGCCCTGTTCCGACTCCAGCGTCAGCCACTCCAACCCGCCGTAGTCCTTGCTTTTTGTTTGGGCAAATCCCGGCGCAAGCCGCGGCCAACCGAGCACGCTGCGCACCACCGCCAGCGACAGCGATTCGTAATACGCACCGTCATGCTGCACCACCATCGGGATGCGGCGCACGATGCCATCGAAATCCACCAGGGGATTGAAATGTCCCGCCGTTGCCGCGCTGGCTTGCAACGCCGGCAGATTGGCGCCATAACTGTCCCACTGCACAAAATCAATGGCGCGCCCCTTGAACGTGCCGGGGGCGAACACCGGCGGCGGCAACGCGCCGGATTTGCTCGGCGGCGTTCCCGCCTCGTTGTTGCTGAAGTAGTAGCCGAGCACGGTGTTGCGCTGCTTCAACCTCTCAGCGAACAAGGTGTCGTACTCCAGTTGCGGGCGGATTTGGCTCAACACGGAATGGAACTGCGCGACGTCCTTGAATTGCTTGCGCCCGAGTTCCTGCAACACGTTCAGGCCGGAACTGGTGTCCGGCTCGGCAAACACCACGTCGAAACCCACTGTCGCGACACTATAATGATCGAACAGGTCGTCCACCAGTAGCGCCAACTTGTCGCGTCCCCACGGCCAGCGCCCCTCCTGCTTCAGACTTTTTTCATCGATATCGAGAATGACGATGCGATCATCCGTGCTGTGCGGCAGGGATAACAGCATGCGGTAATCATAGAGCTTGGCATCCAGGAATTGGACGAAACCGATCCGATAAAGACCGGCGGCATCGCCCACAAAGAGCAACATCGCCAACAAGCCCAAGCCGATCAACAATGCATGCTTCCTCATCGATCGCCCCTTTCAGCGGCTGGCTCGGCTTGGCGGCACATCGGGTCGATCCCCGGCTCAAGCCTTGAGATAGAACTCCATCTTGATACCGGCCAGCTCGATCACGTCGTGATCATTCAGTTGGTGTGGCTGTTCACCGATAGATGAACCATTCACTGTCGGGAAACTGCCGCCTTCGACATGGGTGATGAAATAACCGTGCGGACGGCGCGCCAGCACGGCCACCTGCACTCCAGGCTTGCCCAGTGTGGTGAGATTCTTGCTCAATTCCATCTCTTTGCCGAGATTCGGTCCGTTCAGGATCTGGATCACGGCAAGGGGAGTCACAGTGGCAACAGGCGCCGCGGCCGGGGCGACTGGCTTGGGTTCGACTTTGGTCGCGGTCGCATTGAAATGGGTGGTTGATTCGTATTTCGCGCCCTGCGCGCCACCTGCTGTGGCGGGAGCGGCAGATTGCCTGACCGGTGCACGCAATACCAGCGTCTTCTCGAAATCGGCGGCAGTAGTCTGCGTCGGTTGATCGTTCAGGTACTTGAGTTTGTATTTTCCGATCTCGATCACGTCGTTGTTTTGCAGAAAATGCTTCATCGCCGGCGCGCCATTGACCAGCGACCCGTTGGTGCTGTTCAGGTCCTCAAAGAACGAGTCATTGAGGATGGTGATCACGGCTGCGTGCTCGCTGCTCACCGCCAGATTGTCGATGACGATGTCATTGTGCGGCTTGCGCCCGATGGTGGTGCGTTCCTTGGTCAGCGGATATTCCTTGATCACCGCCCCGTCCATGCTCAATATCAATTTTGCCGGCATTTGAATTTCCCCGTAATAACGCTAATCAATTCCTGAACCATGATAACAACTTCGCCCACCAGCCGCGCGGCGCCGGATAACTTGCCTTAACCTTCACCAGGATGACCGAGACATTGTCGCGCCCGCCATTGTCGTTCGCCTGCTCGATCAACTGGCTGGCCGCCAGCGCCAGATTACCCTGCAACATCTGGATTGTCGCGCCGATGTCTTCATCTTCCACCATGTCGTTCAGCCCGTCCGAGCAGAACAGGTAAATATCGCCAACCGCCACATCGTACCCATGCACTTCGGGTTCAACCTCGGCATCGATCCCGACCGCGCGCGTCACCAGGTTCTTGTTCTTCGACAGGCGCGCCATCTCCTTGCTGATCACACCGCTGTCGATCTGCTCCTGCAATAGCGAATGGTCGCGTGTGATGGTTTCAAACGTTTCACCGCGCAGGCGGTACAAACGCGAATCGCCCACATGCGCCACCACCACGCGATTATCGTAGAACAAGCCGGCAACGATGGTGGTACCCATGCCCGCATACTGCGGCTGGCTTTGGGCGGCATTGAAGATCGACAGGTTCGCCTTCCTGACGTTATCGCGCAACAATGCAAAGCCGATCTCATCCCCGGTTCCCGCCTCTTTCTGTTCCGGTCGCGCCGCATCAAGGCGGTGGCGAATCTCGCTGGACAACACCGACACCGCAATGCCGCTGGCGACTTCCCCGGCGTTGTAGCCGCCCATGCCGTCCGCCAGCACCGCCAGCCCGTAGTTCACATCGAAGGTGATACTGTCCTCATTGTGGGAGCGCACCATACCCGGGTTTGTTTGACCGACGATCTCCAGCGCTTCATTCGTATTCACTTGGATTCCCCTTGCACGCTCACTGCCAGTGCGGCAGCGCACTGACGTATCGCGTGCGCCATCGCCACACCACTCTCAAAACGCTCTTCCACCTTCTTCGCCAGCGCCTGCTGAATGATGGCGACGACGCACGGCGGCAGATCCGGCTTGATGCTCAAAATATCGGTGGGCGGTTCGTTGGCGATCCTGAACATCAGCTGCGCCATGGAATCCCCCACAAAAGGGAGCTTACCACAGGCCAATTGATACAAACTTACCCCGAGTGAGAACAGGTCGGAATGGCCCTCGATCTTGGCGCCGGACAATTGCTCTGGCGACATGTAGGAAGGCGTGCCCAACACCATGCCGGTCTTGGTCTTGGAAGAATCGGTGATGCGCGCGATGCCAAAGTCGGTGACTTTGACCGTGTCGCTTTCCGGGTCGTACATGATGTTGGCCGGCTTGATGTCCCGGTGCACGACATGCAAGCCGTGGGCGTAGCCGAGCGCATCCGCAACCCGCGCCACAATGGAAAGCACTTGCGGCAAAGGCAACAAATTGTCTTCCTTGGTGTAGGGGACCAGATCCTTGCCTTTGAGAAACTCCATCGCGATGTAGGCCAGATCGTGTTCCTCGCCCGCATCGTACATGGTGACAATGTTGGGATGGTTCAGCCGCCCTGCGGTTTCCGCCTCGCGGAAGAAGCGCGCCTTCACATCCTCCAGCTCGTCCGCCTCGAACTCCTGCGACAGCGCCATGGTTTTGATCGCGACGATGCGGCTGATCTTGGGGTCCTTGCCCAGATAGACCACCCCCATCGCGCCCTTGCCGAGTTCTTTCTGGATTTCGTAACGGCCCAGCATCGGCTTGGCAATACCGGCCTGATCCAGTTTCATTGTGCTGTCGTTGCTGCGACCGGAACTGCCGCCCAGAATAACGGTTTCAGCCATGGCTTTGGATTGTGCGGTGCGCGCTTCCAGATCGCGGAATTTCGGATTATGGTCGGCCATGTATTTGAACACCGACTCGGCTTTGTTGAATTGCCGTTTGCGCTCGAAATCCAGGCCGAGGTTATAAAGCACATCCATCAGGCTGTCATCCAGCGGCACTTTGCGGAACTTGTCGAACGCCATGTCGAGCTGCCCCTGACCCTGAAAGGCCAGACCCAGCATGCGATTGCTTTCTGCCGAGTTGGCATCGGATAGTTCCTTGCCTTTTTCCGTCAGCAGGAAACGCTTGGTGGTCAGCATCAGATGGCCGACCAGCAACAGGGCGGTCGGCAACATCAGTTGCAGCCACATCGCCTGGGTAGTCATCAGCACGAAATGGGTGGATAGCAACGCCACGAACAGCGCGCCCGTGAGCGCCGCACCGAGTCCGGCACCCAGCCTGGGCAACAGCAGGATCAGATACAGCGCGACCAGCAGGAAGGCAGCCAGCTCTGCCCACGCCGACCAGGCAGGCGTCACAAAAAAATCCTGTTTGAGGATGCTGGAAACCGAGTGCGCCAGCGTCAGCACCGGCGGCGTCACCGCCGATACCGGGGTCACCTGTGCGGAACCAACCCCGGCTGCCGTGGCGCCGATCAGCACGATCTTGTCACGATATTTTTCCGCCGGAATCTTGCCGGTCAGCACATCGTAAAATGAGTCCACCTGAAAAGCGGAGCGTCCGCCGCGGTCGGCATAGAAATACGTATTCATGCGCAACGCCGGATCGGTGGCGATCTTCAGGTTACCTACGCGCACCCCCTCTCCCAGTGTCACCTGAATATCCTTGGCTTCCAGATTCAGGCTCTTCGCCGCAAGCATGAGCGAGAGCGAGGGATAGTATTGGTCGTAATAGGCGATGACCAGCGGCTCGGTGCGGACGCCGCCATCCACATCCGGCGTGGCATTCAGATGCCCCATGCCCACCGACTGCTGCCCCAGCATCGGGATCGGCACCAGCACGTTGGCTGCGGATATCGGCGAGACTGCATCCGCACCGCTCTGCACATTCTGCAGCGCATTCTTCAATACATACTCGGGCAACGCCGAATCCGGTTTCCCCTGCGGTTCGCCCAATTCGAAATACAGGCCCAGCAGCACGTTGTGTACCTTGCCCATGCTTGCGGCCAGCTTCTGGTCATTGTCCAGATGCTGCAAGGCGTCCTGCAACAATCCCTGTAATTCCTGCCACTGTGCGGGATGGGTCTGCGCCAGATTGGTTTGCTCGATGACGGCGGCGATGTTGAGGATGTAATCCAGACCGGCATCGACCTGTGGTTCGAAGAACAGCACGGTCTGGCCGACGACCTTGGCGTGCCCTTCCGCGAGAATGTCCAGCAAGTTGGCCTGTACCTCGCGCGGCCACGGCCAGCGCCCCAGATTGGCGATGCTCTCGTCATCGATGGCAATGACAGCAATGCGGTCGCTGGGCTGGCGCGAGGAGGCCAGCACGCCCCAGTCGTAGGCTTTGCGCTCCAGACTCTGGATCAGGTCGGTGTTGGCGCCAAAGAAAAAAACGACCGCCAGCACGGCGGCAAAGAACCAGTCTGCTTTCCAGAACGACGTTTTTTTCATGACAACCCTGACCGTTTATTCATTTTTCTTGAAGCGACGGGCGGATACTAAAACAATTTGCAACGTCAATCCATACCTGATTGATTTATTGATGCTTTGAGCGCATCAGCGCACGACCATGACCGGCGCAACGGATAAACGCAGAACCCGCTCGGCAACCGAACCGAGCAGCCATTGCGTCAATCCCTCTTTGCCTTGCGCCCCCATGATGATGAGGGAGACTTCCTGCGCGGCGGCATATTGCAGAATCGCCTCGGCCGGCCGGCCGATGCTGATGTGGTATTGGTAAGGAAGTTGTGCGGCATCGAGTACGGCACGCGCACTCTGCAAGGCCTGCAACCCCTGTTCGCGCTGGTAGTCATCAATGACCTGCTGATCGAACAGCAGCTTCACGTTGACTGTCGCCACGCTCCACTGCACATTGAGCAACAGCAATTGCGGCGCTGTCCTCATCGTCGCGGCCAGGCTAATGGCCTGTTCGAGCGCATGCAGGGAATGTTCGGAACCATCCACCGGAATCAGCCACTTCATATTCTTTCCCCTTTGTTTTGTGATTCGGCGCCAACCTCGACATCCGCCAGGTCTCTGATTGCCACCGTACCGGCGCGGCGGCGCGCGATCACCCGGGCAACCCCCAGCACCAGCAAGGCACACAGGACGGGCACCAGCCAGTGCAGATAATGCCGCGTTTCGACCAGCGTCTTGAACAATGTTTCGCTGACCAGCATCTCGCCCGCCACATAGCCGAGGAGCGCACCCCCCGCATGAATGATGAACGGATAGCGGTCGATCAGCTTGAGCACCAGTTGGCTGCTCCACGCAATCAGCGGGATGCTGACCAGCAGGCCGAACACCAGCAGGAATACATTACCCTTGGCCGCCGCCGCCACGCCCAGCACGTTGTCCAGGCTCATCACGAAATCGGCGATGATGATGGTCTTCACCGCCCCCCACAGATTCGCCTCGGCCTTGATGCTGCCTTCGCCATGCCCCTCTTCTTCCGGCAGGATCAGCTTGATGCCGATCCACAACAGCAAAAATGCGCCGACGATTTTCAGGTAAGGCAAAGCCAGCAGGCTGACCGCAAAAAAAGTCAGCACCACGCGCAGACCAATCGCGCCGCCCACGCCATACAGAATGCCCTGGCGCCGCTGCGCCTGCGGCAGGTTGCGGCAGGCCAGTGCGATCACCACCGCGTTGTCGCCCGACAACAGCAAATCGATCATGATGATCTTGAACACGTCCACCCAGAACTGGGGGGATTCCAGCATCAACAAAAATTCCACGCGTTATGCCTTCAATACTTTCTGCATCGTGCGCCCCATTTCCGCCGGGTTGCGCGTGATGTGGATGCGGCATTCTTCCATCACCGCGAGTTTCTCGTTCGCACCGCCCTGACCGCCGGAGATGATCGCACCGGCATGGCCCATACGCTTGCCCGGCGGGGCGGTAACCCCGGCAATGAAGCCGACCACCGGTTTCTGCATGTTGTCCTTGATCCAGCGCGCGCAGGTCTCTTCATCGTTGCCGCCGATCTCGCCCACCATCACCACCGCATCGGTATCCGGATCCTCGTTGAACAAACGCATCACGTCGATGTGCTTGAGGCCGTTGATCGGGTCGCCGCCGATGCCGACGCAGGACGACTGGCCATAGCCCAGCGCGGTCAGTTGCCCGACCGCTTCATAAGTCAGTGTGCCGGAACGCGACACCACGCCGATGCGGCCTTTCTTGTGGATGTGGCCGGGCATGATGCCGATCTTGATCTCGTCCGGCGTGATCAGGCCGGGACAGTTGGGGCCGATGAGCAGGGTTTTCTTGCCTTGCATCGTGTAGCGCGTGCGGATCATGTCGTGCACCGGGATGCCTTCGGTGATGCAGATCACCAGATCGAGTTCTGCTTCCACCGCCTCGTCGATCGCCGCCGCTGCGCCTGCGGGCGGCACATAGATCACCGACACAGTCGCGCCGGTCGCCGCTTTCGCCTCTCGCACCGAGGCGTACACCGGAATGCCTTCAAATTCTTCGCCCGCTTTTTTCGGGTTCACACCCGCGACAAAACAGTTCGCGCCGTTCGCATACGCCTTGCATTGCTGGGTGTGGAACTGGCCGACCTTGCCGGTCATGCCCTGCGTGATGACTCTTGTTTTGCTGTCGATCAATATAGACATGGCAATGCTCCTTGAGCGTGGATTTGGACAGATAGGTCAAATCTTGCCCACGCGGAGACGCGCAGGCGCGGAGAGAAATATCTTGGATCCGCGTTCTTCGCGTCTCCGCGTGAAATCATTTCAGTTTGTCGGTGAAGAGAATGGCTCATCATTCCCGGTGCCCCGCATCGGATGTTTTTGCCGCCGCGACGACTTTCTGCGCCGCATCCGCCATGTCGCTGCCCGAGATGATGGGCAGCCCCGATTCCGCCAGGATTTTTTTGCCGAGTTCGACGTTGGTGCCTTCCAGCCGTACCACCAGCGGCACAGTCAGATGCACCTGGCGCGCCGCCGCGACCACGCCTTCCGCGATCACGTCGCACTTCATGATGCCGCCGAAGATGTTGACCAGGATCGCCTTGAGATGCGGATTCTTTAGCATCAATTTGAACGCCTCGGTCACTTTCTCCGTGGTCGCGCCGCCGCCGACATCGAGGAAGTTGGCCGGGCTGCCGCCGTACAGCTTGATGATGTCCATGGTCGCCATCGCCAGCCCGGCGCCGTTCACCAGACA
>Ga0210005_1001717_pt1 | contig 13575 bp, 13 predicted proteins | sample CryGey02umfilter_3_FD_183961 | JGI IMG/M metagenome (GOLD analysis project Ga0210005, IMG submission 183961) | Groundwater microbial communities from aquifer in Utah, USA - Crystal Geyser 4/9/14 0.2 um filter (SPAdes) (version 3) | ecosystem: Environmental > Aquatic > Deep subsurface >... | reverse complement strand
TTTATACAAAGCTTTGTCTGATGGAGCGAAACCGCAATTTGCGACAATAATGAAAGTTTTGAAAGCAATTGGCGGACAAATTCAAGTGAATCCAATATCGGTTTAAAAAATAACGACACCACAACAGCGTGTATAAGAAAGTGGCGGTTTTAGTGTTAAACCTGCCTGCCGGCAGGCAGGTCAAAGCTTTGTGCTTCTATCAAAGTTTGTGCTTGGTTGACAGTGCAGTGCTTCTAAATCGCCACCTTCGGGTAGCTACAAAACGTTGATGTGCATTATGACCGAAACTTGAAATCAAGAAAGATAGAAAACTATGATACTAATAGCAATAATATTTATCATACTCGGAATTTTAATAAAATACGGAAAAATGTATTGGTTGATTGCGGGATATAATACTATGCCGAAAGATGAGAAAGAAAAATATAATATAGAGGGAATAGCAAACTTATTTAGAGATGTAATGTTCGGAATGGCTTTAATTATCATTGTTGGCTACTTCATTACTGTATTGACTGAAAAGCCTAATATTCAAAACTATGCTTTTTGGACTTCAATGATTATTGGAATACCATACTTGTTGATTAAATCAAACTCGAAAAAATATAAGATAAAAAAATGACTATGAATTTACCATTTGGCAATCCTTTGTTTTAATCCCATCAACATCAGGTCCAATTTTTATGCTTGCAGGATTTATAATGTTTAAATTTCAACCAAAAAAAATAAACTCACTTTATGGTTATAGAACAAATAGCTCAATGAAAAATCAAGAAAGATGGGGTTTTTCTAAAAAATATTCTGCCATTGAAATGATTAAACTAGCAACACTTTTAGCTTTAAGTTCTATTATTGGATTAGTGTATAATCGTGACAGTAAACTCGGAATGTTTTTAGGATTGGGATTAATGATATTAATGCTCGTATTTTTATTAATACGAGTTGAAAAAGCAATTAAGAATAAATTTAGAAATGAAAAATAACGACACCACAACAGTGTGAATAAGAAATAGCGGTTTTAGTGTTAAACCTGCCTGCCGGCAGGCAGGTCAAAGCTTTGTGCTTCTATCAAAGTTTGTGCTTGGTTGACAGTGAAGTGCTTCGAAATCGCCAACTTCTTGTAGCTGCAAACCGTTGGTGTGCAATTGGCAGTTGAATCCGGAAGTATTTTGCGCAATGAATCCGATAAATTTTAGGGGAGATATAATTCAGAAAAGAGAAGTATTCACTTGGCTCAAGTCTTTCGATTAAAACCGTAGAAAGTTTACTTTCAATACGTTTGACAACGTAAAAGACTTGGCTAAGTTAGAAGAAAAAAATGCCTTGGTGCTTTTCTACTGATATTGGTCAATTTTGTAAAAATTATTTTATCTTTGAAAAGCCACTGAAGGAAGGCCCTTCTTTAGGCAACATGCTGAAAAAGCCAACGCGCAAATAGGCACACCTGCCCGTCTGGCAGGCGGGTTTGGTTTTTGCCTACACACGAGCCAAACGCAAAAAACCAAAAGAGCCTATTTTTTTTGCCCTCGCTCGGACGGACCAACAATGAAATGAACGAAATGTATATTGAAAAATGAGATAAACGGAAAATTTGGGCTATTTTAGCGATTTAAATTTATACGGACATGAACCGAATAAAGGAAGTACTTGAAGAAAAAGGAATTAAGCAAACTTGGTTGGCTGACAAGCTTGGAAAAAGTTACAATATGGTTAACGGTTATGTTCAGAATAGACAGCAGCCAAGATTGGAAATCCTTTTTGAAATAGCGAATATTCTTGAAATTGATGTAAAGGAACTTTTGAAGTCCAATAAAGAAAATTAAACGGGTGCGAACAGGAATCGACATATTAGAAAATGAATTAGTTGCTCAATACCCTGATGTACTCGAAATATTACTTCGTGACCACACGACTCAAAAAAATATATTTTGGGCAACAAACAACTATGAACATTTAGGAACACAATACAATTCTGATGCTTATATCTTACCAGAATTAATTTCGGGAGAAAACGGCAATATCATCATGCCGCGAGTTCATAAAGACAAGGTTTTGCAACAGTCCAGATCCAAAGAAATGGCTGAAGTGTTTACCCCTTCATGGATTTGCAATGCCCAAAACAACCTAATCGACAATGCATGGTTTGGAAAGGAGGGCGTTTTCAATCACGAGAAAGCCCTATCTGACGGAACCAAAGGTTGGGAAGTAAACCCTGATAAAATATGCTTTACTAAAGGTAAAACTTGGAATGGCTATGTGAGAGATACTCGACTTGAAATTGCTTGTGGAGAAGCTCCCTACATCGCTAGTCGATATGACAGTACAACAGGAAAATTCATTCCAATTCAAAAAAGAATTGGCATTTTAGACCGTAAACTGAGAGTAATAAACGAAAATGTCGATTCTACAGGCGAATGGCTAAAAGCAGCTCAAACGGCTTATAAAAATACGTATGCTTTCGAATGGCAAGGCGATAGCTTGCTACTCGCAAGAGAAGCTATGCTTGCCACATTCATTGAAAACTATACTGTAAAATTCGACAAAGAGCCACTGCTCAAATCAATTCAATATGTAGCCTACATAATTTCTTGGAATGTGTGGCAAATGGATGGACTCAAGGGTGTAATTCCCAATAGCTGTGGTAGTAAAACCGAGACAACCGTAAATCTTTTTGGAGAAACTGAGACCAAACACACTTTTTGCGAAGGCTGCGAAAAAGGTAATATTCACAAACATAATGGCAAATACGCTTTAATCAAAGATTGGACGGCTAAAGCTATTAAAGCAAGAAAGACGAGCATAAAAATCAGGTTTATTGATTTGATAAAGAAATAATAACCAATGCTAGAAAAAAATCAAATTGAGTTTGTTCAAGAAATTAAAGCACAGATAAAAAGTGCGCAATATTTAGCCTTGCAAAAGGTAAATAAGGAACAAATAAAACTTTATTGGCATATTGGGAAATCAATAGTAGATAAGCAACAGCAGTATGGCTGGGGTAAATCTATTGTTGAGCTCTTAGCCGCAGAATTGCAGAAAGAATTTGTAGGCATCAATGGTTTTTCGGCACGTAATTTATGGAGAATGAAAACACTCTATGAGCAATATAGTAAGAGCGAACTAATTCTGCCACCGCTGGTGGCAGAAATTCCGTGGACCCATAATATCTTAATCTTAGAGAAATGTAAAGACGAGCACGAACGCTTTTATTACATCAATATGACCAAGCAACACCAATGGTCTAAAGTACTTTTAATTAATGCTATAGAAAATCAGAATTATCAAAATGCACTAATTGGTCAAAATAATTTTGAACAAACCTTATCACCAGAAATGGCTAATAGGGCTCAATTACTTGTAAAAGATGAATATATGTTTGATTTCCTAAACCTCTCCGTTCCTTATTCTGAAGCACAACTAGAACAAGCTATTCTTACCAATATCCGAAATTTTTTAATAGAAGTTGGTGGTGATTTTTCATTTATTGGAAATCAGTATCCGCTGAAAATTAATGACAAAAACTATGAAATAGATTTGTTGCTTTTTCATAGAGAATTGCAATGTTTGGTAGCTGTTGAACTCAAAATTGATACTTTTCAACCCGAATATGCCGGGAAAATGAATTTTTATCTATCTGCCTTAAACCGAATGGTTAAGAAAAAGCACGAAAGCCCAAGCATTGGTATTATTATTTGTAAATCTAAAGATAGAACCACGGTAGATTTTGCGCTGCAAGATGTAAATAAACCTATTGGAATAGCTACCTACAACCTAAGTAAAGAGTTGCCAAAGAACATTCAAGATTATTTTCCTTCAAATGAAGAATTAATAAACAAAGTAGAAGCCATAACAGATTATCTGAGAAAGAAAACGAAATAACCAAAATGATATGAAATTTACATCATCATTAAAACTAAAGTTAATCTATGTGTTTCGCATCAATGATGATGCCCATAGAGGGTGTTTGAAAATTGGAGAAGCAACTTCTGATAATGAGAATATTTGGGGACTTGAACCGAACAGCAAAGCACTTAATAAAGCAGCCAAAAAACGTATAGACCAATACACACAAACAGCAGGGATTGCTTATGACCTGCTTTACACTGAACTGACAATTTTTAATGATAAAAATAAACTTAAGGCTTTTTCAGACCATGAAGTTCATAATGTGCTTACTCGTTCAGGTGTAAAAAAGAAAATATTTGATACAAAAAACAAAGCCAATGAGTGGTTTATAACTGACCTTGAAACCATCAAAAAAGCAATTACCGCAGTAAAAGAAGGCAAAGATTCACTTCATGCCAGTGAAGTTTCAGAAACCCAAAACCCAATTGTATTCAGACCTGAACAAAAAGAAGCGATTGAAAAAACCACCAAGCAATTCAAAAAAAGCAACGAAATGCTGTGGTTTGCAAAAATGCGTTTTGGCAAAACCCTGTCGGCTCTTCAAGTTGCAAAAGAACACGAATTTACTAGAACTCTTATTTTAACACACCGCCCTGTGGTGGATAAGGGTTGGTTTGAAGACTTTGGAAAAATATTTTATGATGCTCCGCAGTATTCGTATGGTTCAAAAAACCAAGGAAATCAGTTTGCCACATTAGAAAGAGAATGTAAAAAAGGAAATTCCAAATACATCTACTTTGCATCCATGCAAGACCTTAGAGGTTCTGAATTAGTAGGTGGTAACTTCAATAAAAATGATGAGCTATTTGGAACTACTTGGGATTTTGTTATTGTAGATGAAGCCCATGAAGGCACACAAACCGAACTAGGAACAAATGTGCTCAGCGAGCTTAAAAAAGAAAACACAAAGGTTCTGCAGCTATCAGGAACTCCCTTCAATCTACTCGACAATTATCAAGAAGAAGAAATCTATACTTGGGATTACGTGATGGAACAAAAAGCTAAAGCAGATTGGGATACAATTCACTTTGGCGACCCTAACCCCTATGCTTCACTTCCAAAACTCAATATCTTTACCTACGACCTTGGCAAATTGCTTGACGGCTATATTGATGAAGAAGTCGCATTCAATTTTCGAGAATTTTTTAGGGTGGACGAAACAGGGCGTTTTCTTCATGAAAAAGACGTGTTTTCATTCTTAAACCTTATTTGTAAATCTGATTCTGAAAGTAATTATCCTTATTCCACGTCAGCATATCGTGATAATTTCAGGCATTCACTTTGGATGGTTCCAGGTGTAAAAGAGGCAAAAGCTTTAAGTACAATGCTAAAAACACATCCTGTTTTTAGTAAATTTGACATTGTAAATGTAGCGGGTGACGGTGATGAGGAAGAAGCCAATGAAGAAGCCCTTAAGAAAGTGGAAAAAGCCATTGGTGACAATCCGCATGAAACCTACACCATTACCCTTTCTTGTGGGCGTTTGACCACAGGTGTTTCCGTTAAAGCATGGACAGCTGTTTTCATGATTTCAGGTTCACACAATACTTCTGCTTCTGCCTACATGCAAACCATTTTCAGAGTTCAAACGCCTGCCACCATCAACGGGAAAGTAAAAAAAGAATGCTTTGTGTTTGACTTTGCTCCTGACCGAACACTGAAAGTGATTGCCGAAACGGCTAAAGTTTCGGCAAAGGCAGGAAAAACCACAGGCGAAGACCGCAAAATTATGGGTGAGTTCCTTAACTTCTGCCCCATCATTGCTTTTGACGGTTCGCGAATGAGCGATTATGATGTAAACGGCATGCTCGAACAACTCAAAAAAGTGTATATTGAGCGAGTCGTAAACAATGGGTTTGAGGATACACATCTCTACAACAGAGATCAATTGATGCAATTGGATGATTTAGAAGTGGAAGAATTTAATGGGCTTAAAAAGGTGATTGGCAGCACCAAAGCCATGCCCAAGAGTAAAGATATAGAAGTAAACAAGCAAGGTTTTACAGAAGAAGATTACGAACAAATAGAGCAAGCTCAAAAGAAGAATAAAAAAGAACTCAGCCCTGAGGACAATGAACTTTTAGAACGCTACAAAGAGCAGAAAAAAATGCGCGATACCGCTGTGTCAATCTTACGTGGTATTTCTATTCGTATGCCCTTGTTGATTTACGGAGCTGATGTGAAAAATGAAGAAACCAAAATCTCTATTGACAACTTTACTGATTTGGTGGATGACCAGTCTTGGGAAGAGTTTATGCCAAAAGGCGTGACCAAAGCCACTTTTAAAAAGTTCAAAAAGTATTACGAACCGGATGTTTTTCGTGCAGCAGGAAAACGTATCAGAGCCTTGGCTCGTGCCGCCGACCAATTGACCATTGAAGAACGCATAGAGCGTATTACCCACATTTTTGGCACCTTTAGAAATCCAGACAAGGAGACTGTTTTGACCCCTTGGCGCGTGGTGAACATGCACTTGGGCGATTGTTTGGGTGGTTACGTCTTTTTGGATGAAACACGTGAAAAAACCATCCCTCAACCGCATTTTGTCTCTCAAGGCACAGTAACCGAAGATGTTTTTGCCACAGATGCGCGAATTTTAGAAATCAACTCCAAATCGGGTCTGTACCCCTTGTATGTGGCGTATTCCATTTTCCGAAATCGAATAAAAGAAACCTATCCTGACAAAGAACCCAATACCCTCACTATCGAGCAACAGCAGAAGTTATGGGATAAAACCGTAGCAGAAAATGTGTTTGTACTCTGCAAAACGCCTATGGCAAAAAGCATAACCAAACGCACATTAGTAGGTTTTAGAGCAGCCAGTGTAAACACCCACTATTTTGAAGACATGGTACGCCAAATTACCCAACGCCCCGAAAAGTTTATCGCCAAAATAAAAAAAGGACAGTCTTATTGGAAAGCAAATAACAACAACGATATGAAATTTAACGCAATCGTAGGTAATCCGCCTTATCAGAACACAGGTGGTTCTGGAGGCACAAATGATGCACCTATTTATCAGGGCTTTTGCCAAATAGCATCAAAAATATCATCCAGATATGTTTCACTTATTATTCCTTCAAGATGGTTTACAGCTGGAAGAGAACACTTAATTGGTGAATTTAGAAAACAGATGCTTAACAATGGAAAAATTCAAGAACTCCATGCTTTTTCTGAAAGCAAGGAGATTTTTGAAAATGTTGAAATTAAAGGTGGCTTATGTTATTACTTGGAAAACAAAAATCATATTGGTCAAACCAAATATACTTATAAAAGAGATGAATATATATTTAAGGGTTTAATTGTACTAAATACATTTGACATTTTTATAAGGGAGCCGATTTTAAAAAATATCGTGATTAAGGTTGAAAAAAATCGGTTGAAAGTCGAAACAGGTTTAGTGGAAGAAATTATTTCATCAAACACCCCTTTTGGTGTACCAACCAACCCTAAGACAAGTAAAAAAAACTCGTTCAAAGTTTCTAGTAAGAAGACTTATGAACACAATACGCTATTATATCATATAGAAAAAAATAAAAGAAAAATCGAATATATAAAACTAACTGAATTAAAAAAAAATATAGATGATATATCAAGACCAAAGGTTTTTATTCCAGATGGTTATGGTGCAGGTGAATCTTTTCCTCACCAAATATTAGGTCAGCCAGAGTTTGCAGAAAGAAATTCAGTTTGTTCCCAATCTTATTTATATTCAGCTTTTGATAGTGAAGTTGAAGCAAAAAATTTCGTTCATTATTTTAAAACAAAGTTTTTTAGAGCACTTGTTTTGTCATTAAAAATCACTCAATCGGCTCCTAATAAAGTATATAAATTTGTCCCACTTCAAGTCTTCACAGAAAACTCCGACATCAATTGGAGCCAATCCATTCCTGAAATAGACCAGCAGCTTTACAAAAAGTATAACTTGAGTGAAGAAGAGATTGTGTTTATAGAAAGTATGATCAAGCCAATGGGGTAAAAATGGAACGATAGCAACGATGGAAGGAAAAAATAAGCATAAAAGCACCATTCGCTCATCATCAGTTGAGTACTTAACATTTATTGCCTCTACGGGCGAAGGTGGCATTAATGCCATTTATGAGGACGAAAATATATGGCTTACCCAAAAAATGATGGGCGAATAATACCAAGTAGAAACGCACACCATCAACTATCATTTAAAAAAGATACTAAAAGACAGTGAGTTAGAAGAGCTAGCAGTTATTCGAAATTTTAGAATAACTGCCCAAGACGGCAAAACCTATAAATCCATCATTATAACTTAGCTGCCATCATTGCCGTGGGGTATAAAGTAAATTCAGAACGTGCCGTGCAATTTCGGAAATGGGCAACACAAATTTTGCAAGAGTTTACCATTAAAGGCTTTGCCATGGATGCTCAACGCTTCATACACCAATCGTTAGGCCCTATTTCAACCCCTTTCAGTAATTTTGAAAGCCGTTTTATAAACAAACAGAAGGGTTCTATTTTAAATTCAAACCACTCCCCCGTTTTAAATCAAGGTGATGCCTTGCTGTACATTGGTTTTGATGAATAACGCTTGTTAACACACAAAAGCAGCAAAACCACAGCCGTTTAAGCGCCCCTAACGACAAAAGACATAGACTAAATAAAAAGACCATTTTTAATGATTTCTAATGAATTATTTATATATTTGATTAAAATAAAGTATGTAAATTTTCATACATACCTACCTTTAATGGATAGATAAGTATGATGGAGTCATACCTATAAGTGAGTTGGCAACAAGCTAAAAAAACCGAGAAAACCGAAAATGAACAACGAAAAATGGAATGAAATCTGCTTTTTACTATCCGACAATATTCGGACTGATATTAGTGAAAATGATTTTGAGCAAAACGTAGTCCAAGCTTTAAGAGTTTTGGACTGGAAAGAATATTCTGGCGATATTGAAATTCGACCTTCTTTTCCAGTTGGTGCGGCAAACAGAATTACGCCCGATTTTGTGATAAAATCTTCTGACAATAGAAAACTGTTTGTAATTGAAATTAAACAGCCAAATATTCCTCTTAACTCAAAATTTCAGCAACAACTATTTTCATATATGCGTCAATTAAGACTCGAATACGGAATTTTAATTGGGCAAGGAATCCAAATTTTCTATGATGGTGATTTAGTAAACCAAGAAGACCCAATCCTTTTAGAAACAATAAAGTTCGTAAAAGATGATGAAAAAGGATTGAAATTTGTCGAACTATTTGCAAAGGAAAGTTTCAGCCAAGAATCATTGAAAGCATTTACACTAAACGGACTTAAAAAAATAAACCGTAGAGAAGAACATAAAAATTTGACTGAAAAAATTCTTTCGGAGAGTTATCAAGAAAAAATTTCAGAATTAATAAAGCAAGACTTCCTAAACGAATATGACGGAGAACTTATAGAATCTGTTCTTAAAGAATTGAAAATTGAGATAAAAACTAAAAACCAAGAAATATCTCAAACGGAATTTCCAAAAAGACAGTACAAAGAACCAAGAATAATTGATTACTCGAATGGTATTTTACCAATCGAATTAAATCCATCATCTGAATCTGATTTTAAACGCAGACTTTTATTAACAAAAACAGCTTACATAACGACTTTTTACAAAAATGGAACTTCTAAACAAAAGGTTTGGAATGCTCAAAGGTTTAGAGAAAGTTCGGGCGTTTTAGGAAACTTAAGGTCACGACCTGAATTTAGAAATGGAGAATGGCAAAAACTCAGAATTGAAAAAGTTTTAGTTTCGATTGATAAATAGAAAAATAAATAAAAAGCCAGTTGCCAACACCGCATATAAGCTATGGCTTGGTTCAAGCTTCTTCGGAAAATCCTCGCGGATTTTCCAGGTAGTTTTGTACTTGGAGAGGTTCGTGCCGAAACACGCCACAGCTCATATGCAAACACGTTGTGCGTCATTGTATCTCACCGCTCTAAAAAAGTAATAATTATAATAAAAACCAAATAAATATGAAACACAAAAGAGTAAAACTCAGTGTGCTATTGTTAGGATTAGGACTAACGGCACAAGCACAACAAGCCACACTCACCTCGGGAGGTATGGCAACAGGGAGTGGAAGCGTAGCTTACAGTATTGGACAAATTGCCTATACAACAGTTACAAATTCTGATGGTTCAATTGCACAAGGTGTGCAACACCCAATTGAAATTTACACACTCGGTGTTGATAATTTCGTAAACATAAGTCTGAAAATGAAGGCTTATCCCAACCCAACACAAGGGGAGTTAACGCTTGAAATTACAGATTTAGCATTAGAAAATCTTGCGCTTCAACTATTTGATTTGCAAGGAAAAAGTATTGAAAACAAAAAAATAACAAGTACTACAGAAATTATCCGAATGGAAAATTTGCCAAGTGCTACCTATTTTTTAAAAGTAACCAACAACAACAAAGAAGTAAAATCATTTAAAATTATTAAAAACTAAAATTATGAAAAAAACATTCTCAATCGTAGCGGGGCTATTATTAACAATGAGTGTATTTGCCCAAGCACCAGAAAAAATGAGTTATCAAGCAGTAATTCGAAATGCGTCAAACGCCTTAGTAACAACAACCGTTGGAATGAAAATTTCAATTTTACAAGCTACAGCTTCAGGTACAGCTGTATATGTAGAAACCCAAACCACTACACCAAATACCAATGGATTAGTAAGCATCGAAATAGGTGGAGGTACCGTAGTTTCAGGTACTATGGCGGGAATAAACTGGGCAAACGGACCTTATTTTATAAAAACAGAAACAGATATAGATAACAACACGTCTTATGACGTTACAGCTACAAGCCAATTATTAAGTACTCCTTATGCCTTATATGCTAAATCTGCTGGAAATTCAACTCCTTCTGGCTTTACACACTACCTTGGCGAAGCCTATTTAGGTGGTATTATCTATTACCTATACAAAGGCAGCGATGGTTTAGAACACGGCCTTATTGTTGCCCTTACCGAAAGTACAGCCGAATGGCAAATAACAGCTACATTAGTAAATGCAAACCGTAGTTGGGACGGTACTTACAATACAACTTTAATAACAGGAAGCCCAGCGAAAACTTATATTACTGGTTTAGGTGCAGGCTGGTATTTGCCAAGTATAGATGAATTAGGGAAGTTGTATTATAATCGTTTTGAAACTAATAAAGCATTGTTTACTGGCGGCAATACCCTACTTTCAAATACTGCTAACTATTTGAGCAGTACCGAGTATAACGCAACCAGTGCGTACCTCTTCACCTTCGACAATGGTTACGCCAACTACAATTTTAAGACGGTTACCTTCACCGTGCGTGGAGTGAGGGCTTTTTAACAATTTATCTATTTAACAATTTAATAATTACCGCGCAGCGGTCGATTTTATTTTTTGCAAATGGCATTATATTACGATTTACCAGTTTTTAAAGAAGTGCATAAATTAATACTCATTTTGTTTGAGGTTACAAAAGACTTCCCCAAAGAGTATAAATACACCCTTGGGCACGATATAAAGCGTGATGGTATAAACTTGGTGCGTAGTATTTACAGAGCCAATAAAGCAAAAAATAAGGTAGAATATTTAGAAGCGTTTTTAGATGATTTTGAATTGATAAAATTAGAAATACGCCTATGCGTAGATATGAAAATACTATCCATAAAAAAGCAAGCCGAAATAAGTTTGCTAATGAATAGCATAGGCAAACAAATTACAGGTTGGCGTAATGCCAACCTTGTATAATGCCAGAACTGTTGCCGTTACGGTGGCAACGGGCGAGCAGGTTTTGTTTGAAAAAGGGCATAAGGACAATACATTTTTTGTATTGTAGAAATGATGGAATTGAAAAGCAAAACTATCAATACACTTATGCGTAGCTAACTATTGGAGCAGTACCGAGTATAACGCAACCAATGCGTACAACTTCAACTTCAACAATGGTTACGCCAACAACAATAATAAGACAAATACAAACACCGTGCGTGGAGTAAGGGCTTCTTTAAACAAACCAATAAATGCCCGAAGCATATCTTCGGGCATTTTTACTTTACAAACTTTCTACTCAATAATGCAGTTCGATTTATTTAATGCACCAAAAACAGAAATATCAAAAATAAAACTCGAAGAGTTATTTGATGCCTATTTTGCTTGCCGAAGCAATAAACGCAACACCATAAACGCCATAGCATTTGAAGTAGATTACGAAAACAATTTGGTTCAATTATGCGAAGATATAAATAACGGTAAATATCAAATTGGAAAATCTATTGCCTTTATAGTAAATCACCCAGTAAAACGAGAAATATTTGCAGCCGATTTTAGAGATAGAATTGTACATCATTGGCTCATTGCAAAACTCAATCCTTTATTTGAGGCAGCATTTATTTACGACAGCTATGCCTGCCGTGTGGGTAAAGGCACACATTTTGGCATAAAACGAGTAGATAGCTTTATAAAATACGCATCAAAAAAATATACTCAAGATTGCTACATTTTAAAATTAGACATATTGGGATATTTTATGCACATCAACCGAAATATACTTTTTGAAAAGCTACAACTATTCATAAATCAAAATTATAAATTTGAAGATAAAAGTTTGGTTATTAATTTATGCCAAAAAATAATTTATAACGACCCAACTAAAAATTGCACCATAAAAGGCAAGAAATCAAATTGGGGTAGTTTACCGAAAAACAAAAGTTTATTTCACAGTCCGCCAAATTGTGGCTTGCCTATTGGTAATTTAACCAGCCAAGTATTCGCCAATTTTTATATGAACCATTTTGACCAATACCTAAAAAAAGAATTGAAAGTAGACTTGTATGTTAGGTATGTTGATGATTTTGTAATTGTACATTACAACAAAGAATATTTGAAATCACTCATTCCACAACTTTCAAACTTTTTACGTTCAACTTTAAAACTCACCTTGCACCCCAAAAAAAAATATTTGCAGCATTATACCAAAGGCGTAAAGTTTTTAGGAACGGTTATAAAACCTAATCGCATCTATATAGCCAACCACACCAAAGGCAATTTTTATAACGCCATACTAAAACATAATAAAGTGGTTGAAATTGCAAAACCAACTAAGTTACAGCTAAATAGTTTTTTGAGCAGTATGAATTCGTATTTAGGAATTATGAAACATTACAAAACCTATAAACTTCGGAGAAATATGATTGCTAAACATCTTCATTTTTGGTGGTGGAATCACATAAATATGACGCCAGAAATTACTAAATTTGCAGTGAAGAAAAAACAACGAAGGCATAACAGCAGTTTGGCGCAATTGGGGTTTTAGGCAAACTTTAAAGTTGGTTTTGTACTTGGAAGTTGGTTTTTTAATTGATACATTTGGCTTACCAAATCCCCAACTGACGCCAAGCCCGAAACCATTAGGCCCTATTTCAACCCCTTTCAGTAATTTTGAAAGCCGATTTATAAACAAACAGAAGGGTTTTATTTTAAATTCAAACCACTCCCCCGTTTTAAATCAAGGCGATGCCTTGCTGCACATTGGTTTTGATAAAAAAAAATGTTAATTAAAGTTTGTGTGGTTTAGACCGCTTTAAGTAGCGGCAAATTTTTACCTTTGTCGGCAAAACGCAAAGCCATCCCGATGAGCATTCAAAATAGATATCATTTAAGAGGTGTTT
>Ga0210005_1001712_pt1 | contig 13599 bp, 7 predicted proteins | sample CryGey02umfilter_3_FD_183961 | JGI IMG/M metagenome (GOLD analysis project Ga0210005, IMG submission 183961) | Groundwater microbial communities from aquifer in Utah, USA - Crystal Geyser 4/9/14 0.2 um filter (SPAdes) (version 3) | ecosystem: Environmental > Aquatic > Deep subsurface >... | reverse complement strand
TGGCGATTATCTTCTTGAGTCCGGCGGCATCAACCTTATCTACAAAGTCTTGAACTCCCTCTACATACGGGATCTCGCCGGCTTCTTGTATAAGTTTTTTGTACAGTTCACGTTTTCGGACGGTACACTCCTCCACAAGCGCGGGCGTGACCTCGACTCCTCTATCCGCAAAGACGCCCGGGAAGATTACACTGGAGCCGGAACCCGCGTACTTCTCGATCTCCTCCTCAAAAGTGAAGTCGTGAACCCCGTGAGCGGAAAAGACCTCGGCGTAGGCACGATGATGAAACGACTCGGTAATCGTGATCGTCCCGTCCATGTCAAAGATGATTGCTTTAAGAGTTTTCATTTCCTCAAATTGTACCTTGAAGTGGCCCTAAGTCCAAAATTGTTTTACAATAAAAGAGAGGTGAAACAGAAAAAAACCATTCTCATACTGGGTGCGGGCTTCTGCGGAATCGCCGCCGCTCTGGAACTCGACAAAAATATCGACCATGAGAGCTACAGGATCGTGGTTGTGAACAAGCGCAACGTCCACATCTTCCGCCCCAACCTCTACGAGCTGGCCACTGCTTTTAATGAGCGGATAACAAAGGCCTGCCTGCTTGAGCTCCGCGAAAGTGTGGCCATCCCCCTACACCAGATTTTCAAGGGGACAAAGGTTAAGTGTCTGATCGACACGATCCTCGCCATCGACCCAAAAACAAAAACGGTCACTCTCACAAAAAATGAGCCTATCACTGGTGAGATTCTCATCATGGCCATGGGCAGTGCCGTCAACTACTACGGCATCACAGGGCTCAAGGCCAACTCGCTCACGATGAAGTCACTCAGCGACTCGCTTAAAATAAGCTGTGATCTGGACAACCTCCTCCTCAAACTCTGGGAGTCAAAGACGGTGCGAGATGTGGAGCTCGTCATTGGTGGAGGTGGAGCAACGGGCGTAGAGCTGGCCTGCGAGCTTCCCGGGTACATCAACAAGCTCTGCTGCAAATATAACTACCCACGCGATCGCGTGCACATAACCGTCGTTGAGGGCTCGGACCGGCTCATAAGCCAAGGAGGAAAAGTTGTGGAACTCGTGAAAGAGAGCTTCAAAAAATACACTATCCGGCTAATGCTCCGGACGCGGATTACAAAAGCCACAGCCACCACGATCAGTCTGCGTCATCCCGACGGAACCGAGGAGCTGCTCCGTCATGACCTCCTGATCTGGACAGGTGGAGTGAGGGCCCATCCCGTCATAGAAAACTCATTCGAACAGCGTGCACCCAACGGCTCACTACCGGTGAGTCAGTTCCTTGAACTTCAAAACCTGCCGGACATCTATGCCGGTGGTGACAGCGCCCAGATCATAAATCAAACAACCGGCGCTCCCCTTCCCTGGCTCGCCCAGCTGGCTCAGGCACACGGGAGCTATATCGCCCGCCGAATTCTTGCCAAGATCGAGGGTAAGACGACCAAGCCCTACAAGCCCAAGTTCAAAGGCGTCCTCGTACCGCTGGGCGGCTCGGAGGCGATCTATATGAAAGATGAGACCGTGATAAAAGGACGACTCATCCACACTCTACGAAGCCTGGTTGATCTGCTATACTCGCTTCATATCCTGCCAATCATCCCCGCACTGCACCGCTGGTGGAGGGCACAACGAGTATTCTCACGCAATGACTAATCTTCCTCTTATCGGCGGCCACGTCTCGGCAGCCGGCGGACTCAAAAATGCGATCGCAAATGGCACACGTATCGGTGCAACAGCCATTCAGATTTTTGGTGCCTCCCCCAGACAGTGGAAGGCGCTCATGCCCCCCGAAGCCCACGTCGAGGGCTTCAAAGAGGCCCAGAGTGAGAGTGAGATTAAGAGCGTGTTCCTTCATGCCGCCTACCTGGTGAACCTCGCGAGCGCGAATCCCGAGTCGCGGGATAAGTCGGTGGACTCCCTCTGCAACCACATGCGCATCGCCCAGGCTATCGGGGCTCAGGGGCTGATCTTCCACATGGGGTCGAACAAGAACCGAGATGAGGGGCTCGCCCTCACCGTAGAGGGGATTAAGCGTGTTCTCGACCAAGTCGACGAGCCCGTACAGCTCATTATGGAAAACTCGGCCGGAGGTGGCTCAAAGCTCGGTGCGGATTTTGACGAGCTCGCCTTTCTTCATAAGACCGTTAGCTCGGAGCGGCTCAAGATCTGCCTCGACACGGCCCACGCCTTTGAGAGCAACGCCCTGCCCGAGTTTACGGAAAGTTGTACAAAAAAAGTATTCGATAAGTGGGAGTCAGACTTTGGACTAGATACTATTGTCGCCATCCATGTAAATGACTCAAAGACCGTCGCGGGCTCCTTCCACGACCGGCACGAGAACCTGGGCGAGGGACATATCGGGCTCGATGGCTTTAACACTCTTACAGCTGAAAAGCGTCTCCACCATGCCTCGTGGATGCTCGAGGTTCCGGGCTTCGACAACGAGGGGCCGGATGCACGAAATGTCGACCTCCTCCGTGGCTGCTTCGCCTAAAAGCCGAGGCCAAGCGAGCTAGGAAAGACTACCTCCCCCCAGTTGGCCGAGCCCGGGTTTTTCAGGAAATTTCACAAAAAAAAGCCGAGGTTTTCACCACGGCTTCGTTGTTCGTCATTGGTGGGCAGAAGAGGACTTGAACCTCCACCCCGCTAATGCAGGACTAGCCCCTCAAGCTAGCGCGTCTACCAGTTCCGCCACCTGCCCACATTGACTGCCCGATCACATGACCAAGCTGTGCCATTATACCCAAGCCAACTCCAAAAGCAATTAGTATTTTCGCCCAATCTGCCAGCACGTGAGGCGAATCCAGCGCCGCCATTTTAGAAAAACATGCAGGGCCGACAATGCCTAGAGATGAGGAATTCCGGGGACCGGGAAGCCTGAGCAGAGCTCCTTAACTTTGAGACGAAGCTCCTCAAGGACGGCATCATTATCCCAGTTCTTTATGACCTCATCCATCAAGCGGGCGATCGTGCGCATCTGATTCTCCTTCATGCCGCGGGTTGTGACGGCAGGCGTTCCAAAGCGAACGCCACTCGGATCGAAAGGCCCACGCTTGTCATAGGGAACGGTATTCTTATTGAGAGTGATTCCGGCCTTGTCGAGAGCCGCCTCGGCCTGCATTCCGGTTACGCCAACATCCGAGAGATCGGCCAGCAGAAGGTGACTGTCAGTTCCGCCGGTAATCAGATTCCAGCCAAGAGAGACGAGCTCCTCACCGAGGACCTTCGCATTCTTCACAACCTGTGCTGCATACTCCTTAAAGGCGGGCTCGAGAGCCTCGCCGAAGGCGATCGCTTTGGCGGCCGTCGTGTGATCGTGAGGTCCCCCCTGTAGTCCGGGGAAGACGGCACGGTCGATCTTCTTGGCGAACTCCTGCTTACACATGATCATCGCGCTGCGCGGGCCGCGAAGCGTCTTGTGGGTTGTGGTCGTGACGATGTCAAAGCCGAAGTCGAAGGGATTGGGGTGAACTCCACCGGCGATCAGACCTGCCGTGTGCGAGATATCCGCCATAGTAAGAGCTCCCACCTCGTCGGCAATCTTCTTAAAGCCTGCCCAGTCGATCGAGCGAGGGTAGGCGGTAAACCCGGCAACGATGAGCTTTGGTTTGTGCTCAAGGGCAACCTTGCGAACCTCCTCCATGTCGATCAGATGAGTATTCTCGTCTACGAGGTAGGGCACGAAGTTGTAGAAGGTTCCTGAGGCACTGATGGGCAGACCGTGGGTAATGTGCCCTCCCTGGTCGAGCTTGAGGCCCAAAACGGTATCTCCATAGTTCAGAAGTGCGAAGTAGACGGCAAAGTTAGCGGGACTTCCCGAGTAGGGCTGAACATTCACATGCTCAGCGTTGAACAACTTTTTTGCTCGCTCAATCGCCAACTCCTCTACCTCATCAACAAACTCCTGCCCGCCATAGTAGCGCTTTCGAGGATACCCTTCCGAGTACTTGTTGGTGAAGATCGAACCCGAGGCCTCAAGAACGGCCGGGCTGACATAGTTCTCGGATGGTATGAGCTCAATTCCCTCACTCTGACGGCGTTGCTCATGCTGAAGAATGTCATAAACCGCCGGGTCTTGGTCTTTTATGTAGGACATAAGATGTGATGGTGTTCAGTTATAAGGTGCTGGACGGGTACATCATAGCTGCTGGTTGGGACGGCCTCAATAATTTGAGATTCATAGGCGAGCCCGATTGTTGTACAGGATATGTTCTTCAAAAAACGGTCGTAAAACCCGCCGCCATATCCAATGCGATGCCCCGTGCGGTCGAAGGCGACACCCGGGACGATCACGAGGTCAAAGACCTTTGGATCCTCGAGCTTGAGGCAGGAGTCGTCCGGTTCGTGAAGACCAAACTGACCGGGAATGCAGGCCTCTCGGTCGGCGACCTCGTAGATATGCAGCTGCTCTCCCTCGACTTTGGGGAGGTAAAGCTTCTTGTCGCCCAGATACTCGCCAAAGATCCACTCCGTATCGACCTCACCTCGATGAGATATATAAAGGAGTACATGGCGGGCCGCTCTAAATTCAGGAAGTTCGCGGAGGGCGGCGGCGATTGCGCCATTGCGCTCTGATCGCTTTGTCAGCTCCCCTTCCCGGTGGGCGAGGATCATCGCTCGTAGACGTTCTTTTTCTTCCACGGTGCTAGTATACGCCATCTCTTGGCATTAGCGAGAAATGCCAGGCAGCTGAGACTTGAAAAACTCAGCCAATGGCGTAAAATTTTTCCTGCCCTAGCCACCTTAATCTCTAACTTATTTCTATCATATGAGTGAGAAAGAAATGGTTTCACGTTCCCTAATGGTCCGTCTCGTCTCGCTGTCCATCGTTATGGGCCTGATCGGAGGCACGATCGCCGGGCGATTTACCTCCCCCTCATCGGGCACCACGCTCGGGCCCGGTCAGACAATCGAGGAACGACGCTTTGTTGAGGAGTCCGACTCCATAAAGGCGATTGAGAAAGTCGTTCCCGCCGTTATCAGCATCGTTGCCACGAAAGATCTGCAGGTCTTCCAGCAGTCAGGCGACCCATTTGCCCCTTTTAGAAACGATCCATTTTTTAGGCAGTTTGGGATTCCCGCTCCGCAGCAGGAGTCCGAGGGCGAGAGCCAGCCGGAGACCCGTCGCCAACAGGTTTCGGGAGGAACGGGCTTCATCGTCCGTGCCGATGGTCTCGCGGTTACGAACAAGCACGTCGTTGTTGATACCGAGGCAGACTACACCGCTCTTACCAATGAGGGCACAGAGTATGACGTTGAGATTATCAGCCGGGACCCCCTCAATGACCTCGCCGTCATCCAGCTTCACGTAAAGAAGACCGATGGCAGCACCGAGAGCCGCAGCGAGGAGGACAAGGTATTTGGAGATAAACCCGAAAACCTTCCGGCCGCGGTCCTGGGTGACTCCTTAACTCTTCAGGTAGGACAACATGTTCTGGCCATTGGAAACGCCCGCGGAGAGTACGTCAACAGCGTGACCTCTGGTATTGTCAGTGCGATCGGCCGACAGATTCAGGCTTCAGATAAAGGCGGCCAGTTTAGAGAGACTCTCAGCGACCTGATCCAGACCGATGCTGCCATTAATTTTGGTAACTCGGGTGGGCCGCTCGTCAATCTTGCCGGTGAGGTTATCGGCGTGAACACGGCCATAGATGAGGGAGCTAACGGCGTTGGATTTGCCATACCGGTAAGCCAGATCCGGCCCGCGCTCGCAAGCGTTGAGAAGCTGGGCAGAATCGTCCGCCCTTTCCTTGGAGTTAACCACATGCTGCTCGATGAGCGCGGTGCCGAAGAGCTCAAACTTGAGGGTGTCGACCACGGCGCCTTGATCGTTGGAGACCGTTCAAAAAAAGAGTTTGGGGTCGTTCCGGACAGTCCGGCAGAAAAGGCCGGCCTTAAAATTGACGATGTAATTATCGAGGTTAACGGTGAGGAGGTTACGCTCAAAAACACCCTCCAGACGATAATAAGCAAACATGCTCCCGGAGATAAGATTCACCTTAAAGTCTGGCGTGACGGTAAGAGTATAGAGCTGGAGGTAGAGCTTGATGAGCTCAAGCCCGAAAGCCTTCAGCCGGTAGAGTAGTTCGCGAAGTTGAAGGACCCCGCATTTCGGCCACCACAGTTTATAGAAACAACAGAAAGCCCCATTCGAGGGCTTTTTGTTGACTTATTCATATTTTAACGTACAATTACACGCCCAGTCTTTATAATATAATAGATATACTCATGCCACACACACCTCAAAACGCGGATATGTTCGTTCCTGATCTCAGAGGAGAACAGCCGACTCTTGCTTCTCTCTCCACCACGGAATCAGCAGCAGCTCAACGAAGCGGCGCACTTCGACGCCTCTCACAGGGGCTCGCACTGGCCGCAGCCGGTTTTGTTGGAGGAGTGACAGCCCAGCCCGGAGAGGCTCAGGCTGGTGAGCCCGACACGCCCGACACGACGGAGAAGGTAAAAATTAGATGGACCGTAGGAGCACCCGCGGCCACCCCCACCGCTATGCCCGCCGCCCCTGCTAAAAAGGGCGCACTGAGAAGTGTAGCACCACTCATAGGCGCACCAGCGCCAAGGGGTGTCACTACCCTGCCCGATGGAACGGTCTGCCCTCCAACAGTTACCGCCGATACGATCGGGACGGTTAATATCTGCTGCCCAGCCGCCGGGGCCGCCGGAGGCTGCCCTGAACACGCTGCGCCTACTAAGAAGCCAAAAAAGAAACCCGGCGGGAAAAAGAAGCCCGACGGTAAGACCACCCCGAAGGCCACTCCGAAACCGACTCCCCGAGCTGAGCACCGCGACTCAGACGAGCTCCTCCTCCGAGAACCCCACGACTACGACACCTACTATACCGATGCCGACAAGTATGAAGCCAACCCGGTTCTCGGCGGCCAAGAGCGCGTAAAAGAATATGAGGTCCCTCCAAACGGAGATATCACCTACTACGTGACCGGTGCCGAAAATGGCGGAAGTGAGGTTCGTTTTGCCCTCGTCCCCCTTGAATCGCGTGATGAGGAAAGACGCCCTATCGACTTCACTGTCAGCGTTGATGTTAATGCCGGAACTCCTGAGCTCCACACCGTGCCTCTTCAAAATCTTCGAGGCCGCCCTGCTCTGGATGATGGCAAGAAAAAAACCACAGTGCACCTTCCAACTATTCCCGAAGGAGCGCCGGTCATACTCCCTACAAAGGATAAAGTTCTCCTCCGACCTTTTGTCACAGAGCCGATTCACGTCCCGGCGGGGGTTACCTACGTGATTCACCTTCAGCCCAGTGCCTACACTCGCGTCGCCCTTGTTGACGAGGCGGGAAGCATGCTCCAGACTCGGGCGCCCAAGGTGGTGGCGGCTCTTCCGGGAGCGATCAACGAGGATACCTTCCCGGCACAACTCGCAACAACCTGCCGCGTTCAGCGCGGAAGATCCGGTGAGGAGCTCCAGGTATCCGCGGCGATCCCCGTTCCAGCCGGGCTGTTTCCCCAGGTTGAGGAGCACAGTGATGCCGACCGTGTCGATCTCGTTCTTACCCGCGGTGCGGCCTCACATCGGATTCCACCAAATCAGTTCGCCGATGTGCAGTCGGGCCGCCCACTCGTCACCGGCATGGTCCATGAAAATAGTCGACGCACTCAGGTCGATCAGGGGGCAAGCCTTCAGTTAGGTTCAACCCAGCCACCCGACCTAACCTACGCCGCCCGACGTGTAGACCCAACCCTCTACCGTGCCCCAACCGGCGCACGCTGTCTCTTCAAACGTGAGTTCCCACCACGAGCCTCAACAGCCGGCAGCTGCTCCCCTCACCTTGACCTTGAAGGGTCGGTAACCGAGGGCCGCTTTACTGCAACAAACAAAGGCCTCCACAAGCTTCCGGCCAACGTCGTCTGTGGAACCGTAAAAGGAGCTCGCGGCACTGCCGCCTACTGTGTTGAGTACAAATACTCAGGGCACGCACAAGAGGTGTGCGCCTACCGCCGCGGACTTGAAGCGGAAGGTTCCGCTCAGGATCGCGATTCAGATCCGGCACGCCCTCGAACGGCCGGCCGAGACCCTCAGCCCCAAGCTGGAGGAGCGCGCTTCTTCCGATTCAAAAACTACTAGGCCTTCCCCTCATCGGCCGTCCGTCGGATGACCACCAAGGTTATGTCGTCTTCTTGCTTGGAAGCTCCGCTAAAGAGCTTCACGTCGGCAACAAGAGCATTTTTTATCGCCTCCACGTTATCAATCTCTCCGGCATCCGCGAGAGCCCGCTTAAAGCTGGGCATACCGTACTGGACGCCTTTTTCCGAGAGACACTCGGGGATTCCATCACTGTAAAGAACCAAACAATCACCTGGCGCAAACGGCACCTCGTGCTCGGCAAGCATCTTTGAGTTATCCGCCACCATACCAAGAGCTATTCCCCCACTATCTCGGGTAACAACCGTCTTATCTTTTGCACTATAGTGGAGCATCTCCGGATGCCCGGCACTCACATAACTCAGCTTTCCGTGGGCGAACTGGATCATCAGCAAGGTCATAAACATGTTCTGGCTCGTCTTCTGGTGCAGAACGTGATTCACATTTTTGAGGAGCTCGGGCATCGTTCCAAAGGAGGCGTAGCTATAGATAAGCGCGTTGGCGATCGAGACGACGAGCGCCGAGGGAACACCGTGGCCGGTCACATCACCGATATAGATAATGTGGTTGTCGTCATCAACCGAGATAATATCGTAACAGTCTCCCCCAACCTCTTCGGCGGGCAGCAGGGCTGTGGCTATCTGCAGTCCCGGAATTTTTGGAAGATTTTTGGGAAGAATCTGCTTCTGCATCTGTGCGGCGAGCTCGAGCTCCTTGGCCAGCTTCTGGCGCTCCATCATGGCCTTTGTGGATATCTCAAGGTCCCGGGCCATCGTGTTGAAGGTCTCGGCGAGCTGTCCTACCTCATCTTGACTCTCTATGCTCACACGGGCCTTAAAGTTCCCCTGCCCCAGAACGACCGCCTCACCTTTGAGCTTCTCTATGGGCTGCGTGATGCGACGTGCAAAATAGACGGCGAAGCCGAGGCCGATAAGAACACCAAAGATCAGCAAGAGAATGATGCGCTCAGTGGTGCGGATTACGCGGGCCTGCAGGTTGGCATATGAGATCTCGTAGCTCACGGCGTGTGTCCCCTCGAGCGGATAGACGATGTTGAGGATGCGCTCGCTTTGTGAGATTGGATCGACGGGCTTCTCGTTCTGGTCCACCGGTTCGTAGCTTCCATTGGGCAGCTGCTTGAGGAAGACCGTCCGCCCACTGTCGAGAAGGTAGCTCGGAATAGCTGATTTTACGCGGGCCAGGAGGTCGGAGTCGGAGACCGTCCGGGCCTCGCCGCGATAAGCGCGATCGACCTCAGCCGTAGAGTCGTAGAGAAGCTCGCCGGCAAAGGAGTAGACGTGTAGTGCGCTAACGTCTTCATTTTTGCTGAAAATATCGCGTATCTCCCGGTTAAAGAGGACGAAACTGTTTTCAGCGAGAAGTGAGGTGTAGAGCTCCTGTATTCGCGGTGCGGTGAGCTCACTGAAGCTCCGCGCATTGGTATAGATGTCCCCGGCAAGCTCCGACTTTTTCTCATTAACAAGAAGCAGAGCCGTGATGGTAAAGAGGAAGACCAGCACCAGACTTATACCTAAACTGAGTTTTGTTTTTATGGAGGTCATTGAAGGCTTTTATTTCCCACCATTATAACACAAAAAGCCTTTTTCGAGAAACCTAGAAACGCACTTCCTGCGCAAGAACGACTCCATCCACTCGAGGATTCCAGTTTATACCGTCGCGAAGGGCGTACAGAACCTCGGGCGAAAACAGCGGCAGGCCGAGCGGATCGGTCTCGGTGATGAGCTCCATCGCATGACGGAGGATATCGAGACGCTCCGCCTGGTTAAGGGTGCTTTGACTGGCCTCGATCAGGGCGTCAACTTGGGGATTGGAGTAACCTCCTCCATTAAACTGTCCCAGTGAGCCCTCTTTTGAGTGAGCAACCGCCGTCAAAAAGTCGGCGGCATCGCCCAGATCAGAGCGCCAGCCGAAGAAATAGAAGTCCGAAGTGCCCGCGAGAATACGTGAGCCGAGCTCAGCAGAGGTGTTGTAGCGAGGCTCAACGGCAAGTCCAACCGCCGCGAGCTGTTTCTGCACGACTGTTCCAAGTGTCTCCAGGCCGCGCGGCAGATCGAGGATAATGGGCTGCTCGGGAAGCTCGGCGCCCTCCAGAACTGATTGGGCCAGTGAGGCGTTGTATCCCGGGGCCTTAAGTGCGGGGTTGTAGCCATAAACCCCATCCCCAACAAACTGGCTCGCAACCTCAGCAAATCCGTGCCCGAGCCTGCTCAGTGTCTGAACATCGACGCCACGACGCACAACTTCACGCAACTCCGGCTGACTAAAAGCTCCCGAGACATTAAATATCAGAGCATTAACCTCCAGACTGGGCCGCGTTTTTAGGGTGTAACCGGGAACGGCGAACTCAGAGGCAAGATCGGCGGGGATGTTCGCCAGAATGTCGACGGAGGCCTCTCCCAACGCCTGCTCCTTTGAGACTTTTGTACTCAGTGTTTTGAGTGTTGCTGAGACCACGGCGGGAGGTCTGTCCCAGTAATCATCGAAGCGCTTCAGCTCAAGCCTGTCCGAGGAGTTGGCAGTCAGAAGGTAGGGCCCGGTTCCCTCAGTCGCTCCAGCTGAAGTCGTGTGGAAGATGAGGACCGAAGAGAGCTTGTGCGGAAGCAGCGGATCGGCTTCGGTGGTTGTCAGGATAAGCGTCTCCTCATCTGTCGCGCGCACATCCGAGAGCGAGCTGAGCAGGTCGCTTAGTCCGGATGAGGGGTCAGTCTGAGCCGCCTTGATCGAGCCTACTACCTCCTCAACAGTGAGCGGCGAGCCGTCGTGAAAGAAGACGTCGGGACGAAGGCGGAGCTCCCAAGTTGTTGGATTGAGTGCACCATAGGAGAGGGCCAGAGCGGGCTCGAGGGCAAGGTCGGGAGTCTGACGCAAAAGTGGCTCGTAAAGATGCAGCAGACGCGAGCGCGAGCCAACATCGTTGGCGAGCGGACTCAGGCTCACAAGCGGCTCGGCATAGCCGATCGTCAGGTGGGCTATCTCACCTTGGCCGGTGGGAATAAGCCCCCCGATAAAAGCGTCGAACTGTTTTTCAAAAAACAACTTTCCACTCACTCCAATGAGGAGAAACAGGTAGAAGGCAACAAGAAGTGAACGCCAGAGTAATCGCACGTGAGCATTTTCTCAAAAAATGGAGGAAAAGCCCAGAGGGTCATCGCGGTATTCCATTTCACGGTACCGGCGTTCGCTCCCTCCTGCGGGGAGCGCCGCCTACACCTCGCGCGGCTGCTTCAGCAAAGCTGAAGACCTAGCCAGCCTGCGCTCCGGAGTTACCGTGAAATGGAATACCGCGATGACTGGGTATTGACTTTTTACGTTTTTTCTTTTAGAGTAGCACCTTATTATTGTTTTTTGAACTATGGCACAAGGAAATGGTCGAGATCTAGAACAACGCACATTTGCGGCCGGTGAAGACGGCGAGGTCCAGGAAGTTGCGCGCAGTTGCAAGCATATCGAGAGAATGCTGGGGGAGCGCATAATCGACCGAATTGACTTTCTCTACGCATCGACAAATGAAGAATTTTGGTATCAGGTTGATGCGGGCTTTAAGGCCAACGGGTTCTCTTTTCAGGATCTCCAGACACGACCAGGGCATGACCAGGCCCTCCTAACCAGTATGTTGCGAGTTATTAGAAGGGCCATCGATGAGACTCAGAATGGTGAGTGGCCAAGTGTTCAGTTTTCGTTCCTTAAGTCGATATTCGCGATCAATACTACGACGTCTCGAGCGCCGGGAGCTGCTACTTACTCAGCTGCGGGCATTAATCCAGCTAATCGCAAGGCAGTGAAAAACGCGATTGAGGCGGTTTTTGATGGGGAGATGGCGGATCGTATCGAGGAAGAAGTACTCCACAAAGATTCTGATGACGACGAGACGACCATAACCACACCAGCAGATAAGCCCAGGGGAGGCGAAGCCGCAAAGCCCGAGGAAGGAACTCCCGCAGCGCTTGGTGGAATGTTTGATCGGCTGAACAGGATCATCGACGATCTTGGTAAAAACCAGGCCGCCCCAGACGAAAGTGACGAAGACCACGGAACGATGGAACTTGACGTCGATGAGTTAGAGTCAGTCGACACACCAGGGGCACTAGACCTGGGAGATGACCACGAAGACTTCACAACAACCGATGGAGCTCTCCTTGATATGGTTGAGGCACCAGAGACACCACCTCCGGCCCCAACTTCACGAGCAACCGCGAGGCCACCTCACTCATCAGCAGCTCCCCAACCACGCCCAGCAGCGGCACCGAGCATCTCTCCTGAGGACTCCAACGAGTCAACGGTGATGATTCTCGAGGGTGATACGCTCGATGAGGTGCTTCGCGCTGCTGTTCATGACGTTGAAGAGACACCACCTCCCGCTCCATCACGCTCTCCAGTACTTGACCCTTTCAGCCCAGCAGCGACGCGCTCGGCCGACCTTCCCTTTGAAGGACCACCCCCCGTGGGAGCAGACGACGATGATGATGACCGCGAATCTTTCTGGGATGAAGTTGCATTTGGTATTGCTGATAACGCCCAGCGGGCCCCCCGACCGACCGCACCCACCCCTCCTGAGCCCACTTTTGCAGAAAAGCTGGCCGCGGCGGCGGCTAGGATTAGAGCAGAACGTGAGGCAGCCGCAGAGGGTGCGCCAAGGCAGGCCGAAGCAGACGACCTTCTAGCGCGCATCAGACGACTCCAGGCAGACGGGGACACTGAGCAGCCAAGAGAAGCTCGACCTCCGCGCTTTACGGGTGAGGGAAGAACCACACGTCCAACGACAACCAGACCACCAACCGCCGACAATCTTGACAGCATTGCTCTGGAACTGGCAGATGATGATGACGCAGCAACTGAATTCTTCGGCGCTCCCGAGAATGACTTAGCAGACCGCGAAGGAATAATCGAGGGAGGTTATGCCGCAGCCGGTGCACCTGAAGCTCGTAGTGTCCCCAGGATGCGAGTGGCGGCGCCTGCCGAGCCGGTCCCCACAGCCACGAGACCTCAAGTTACCCGACCTGGACGCACCAGATTCAGCGCGCCAGCGACACCAACCGACGAGCAGGGGCATGACGATGGCGACGATGAGGTTCAGACTCCAAAACGTCGAGGAAAAGCCCTCTGGTTACTTTTGGGCGGAGCAGCACTGGGAACCGCCGGTTACTTTGGCTACCACGAGGTGGTTAGACGACTTAACGAAGCGGCTGCCCCTTCGCCAGAGGCCGGAGCGGCCGATGCCACTCCAACAACTGAACGTACCCGGCCCCCCATCTCGGCAGAGGTTATCGGAATAACCACGAGCGGCCCCACGGCTCTTGCATACACCAACCTCAACTGGGCCGGTGGAGTTCGTCTGCCCGTCCCCACTCAGCCCGACCAGCTGGGCCGTACACGCGAAGGACATATCGTAGTCTCACCACGCCATAATCGGGCTGACTGCTTGATCTCTACAACACCCC